>OGNO01000913.1_pt1 | contig 16559 bp, 15 predicted proteins | sample 1573491 | NCBI WGS metagenome assembly OGNO01 (sample SAMEA2581900, study PRJEB24529) | metagenome | biome: Human gut stool | place: China | collected 2011
TCTGGATCGCGTGCATCTTGCAGTCAAAATCTGTGCCAATACGCACTGCATATTTCTGAAACTGCTCCGGTACAGTACCTTTGCGGCCATAGGCGATTTTGACCTCGTTGCCTTCGGCTTCCAGTTGCTGGGCCAAGTCGGTACAGATGCGCCCGGTGCTGCCGATACCACAGACGGAATTGATAAACAGTACCTTCATATGTCACCTCATTTGTTCAACCGTCTTGCAGTGGGCATCCACGCTCTTGTCTGCTGTGAAATAATCCCTCCAGAATTCAGAATCCCTGCACGGTTGCCCACCGTTCTTCGCCTGTAAAATCAGCTGACACAGATGTTCCGGCTGGTCTGTTCCGGCGTTCTGAATCCCGTATTGATTTGCCAGTTCTGCAAACTTTGATTCTTTATTCACACAAGTAACAATCGGTTTACCAGCGATCAGGCAGTCTGCTGTTTTACTGGGAAGTGCCGCATAAATAAGTCCCTTCTGGAGCGGAATCACATTAACATCAGCGGCAGCATAAAGATCCGCTACTTCTTCAGGCGGTTGCATCCCAACGAATGTCACATTATTCAATTCCTTCTCTTTTGCAAACGTCTTAAGTTTCTCCTCGTTTACACCGCCACCAACGATATAAAAGCTGACACCCGCATCATCTTTCATCAAAGCAGCGGTCTCCAAAATAAGCTCAACGTTTTGCATCTTGCCCAGATTACCCGCATACACCACACGGAACTCCCCAGGCTTCTTCGGAAACTTTTTCAGGAAAACATTGTCCTGCTCACTGTGGGCTTTCAGCTCCTCATGCCCCCAGTTGTAAATCACCTGCACCTTATCCTCCGAGATGCCATACCGAGTAACGATAGTAGATTTCATATCGTCGGAAATCGTACTAAGCGCTGTTGCATTTTTGTAAGCATATTTTTGCAGCGCATGAGCCACCTTATAAACCATGCTGTTTTCTGAAAGAATTCCAGCAAAGTAGGCATTTTCTGGGAAGATATCTTGTTCATTGTAAAGTAATGGGCGCTTCAAAATGTGCTTCGCATAAAACACTGTGAAGAATGCCGTGTTGCATGACTGGAGGAAAACCTTGTCCGGTTTATTCTCTTTCATCCATTTGCAAGCCTGTCTGTAATAAGACAAATCCGCCAGATAGCGAGCCTTCAAGTCAGCCTTTGCCTTTTTCTCAAACTTGATATTATGTACCTGAAGCTGTTTTCCAAAATACTTATCAAACTGCTGCGGATATTGAGGTATATTCAAATACTGCTTCTGGATCAGGTTCACCTCATGGCCTCGTTCCAAAAGGCCATGTATAATATCCCGCATGATATGATAGTCCGAGTATTGTGTATCAAAACTACCAATCGATACTACAGCAATCTTCATAAAGTATTTTTCCTCTCCGCATATCAAAGATTACAGCCCAGACTCAATCTCAAAGAGTCTGAGCCGTTTATTCCTTATATAAAGCTCTACTAATCGTCCTCAGCTGTGTAAATCACACTGCCGCTATGTCTCTTGTACTGCCACAATGTCTTGTGCCGCTGCATTGGGTCTCCACTACGCTCTTAAATTGCACCATTTTTGACGCTACGGTAGCTCCCGTCTTTAGCCCTAATGGCACCAGCGCTCGTTACGGTAACCCCTGCCTTGACGTTACTGTAAGAGCCGCATTTATGCCTGACTCCACTCTGGAATTTCTTCCAATTTTTAGCAGCTTAAAATGTACGAAATCGTCGATATTTAGTGGTTTTCTCCACTCATAGCAGTGGTTTGGCCCTCGGAAACTCCCTCGGTGCTTTCAGGCATAAACAGGATCTTCACCGTAGCCAGCATGATCTTCAGGTCCTCGACCAGGCTGGGGTGGGCAATATACATCAGATCCATTTGCAGCTTATCATACGGTGTTGTGTTATATTTTCCGTACACCTGTGCATAACCGGTGAGGCCAGCCTTGGCCTGCAGACGCAGAGCAAACTCCGGCATCTCCTCGCAGTACTGGGCCGCAATCTCCGGGCGCTCCGGGCGAGGGCCAACGATGGATAAATCCCCCCGGAGAATATTCAATAACTGAGGCAGCTCATCCAGACGGCAAGCACGGATAATATGGCCAACCTTCGTAATGCGGTCATCCTTGTCACCGGTGGAAAGGCGAGCCACACCGTCCTTTTCAGCATCCACACGCATCGAGCGGAACTTCAGGATCTCGAAGGGCTTACCATCCTTGGTCAGACGCACCTGCTTATAGAATGCAGGGCCGCCATCCGACTTGACTGCAATGGCGGTAATCAGGAACAACGGGCTGAGCACGATCAGTGCAATCAGCGAAAGCACGATATCCATTGCCCGCTTAACGAACAGATACTCCGGCTTTGCCATGTAACGGCCCACACGCAGGACAGGCAGGTGAAGCATGTGCATCGGCCAGGCACCACTCATCAGGACATCGCCCACACGGGGAATAATCAGGGTGTTGATGTTGTTCATCACACAATATTTCAGAATGACATTGCGCTCATGGCTGTGGACACCGCTCAGGAAGACCGTTTTCGCGCCGTTCAGCACCTCCAGATCGTTCAGACATTCGTCAACGGTCAGCACCTTTTTGACATCATACTTGCTGTCGAGGCCGTAGTCCTTGATCAGGTTTTCCACTCCGCGCCGGACATCATATACCACAATGGTCGGCTGCGGCGGGAAGGTCTTGTAGTACCATTTATGTGCACAGAATGCCCAAATGGCCGCCATGACCGCCTGTCCGGCAATCGCAGCAATACCAGGCAGAAGATTGCACAGCTTCGTGGCCATCAGGCAAATGACAATATAGAGGATGCCATCTGTGGCCATCGCTGCAAGGATCTGACCGTAAACCAGCTCGGAAACTCGCTGCATGGACATCCAGAATGCGTCATAGGTCTTGCCCAACAGAATAAACAGCACCGCATATAGGCCCAAAATAACTGCATGGCCCTGCCAAGTTCCATCCAGCGGTGTTTTTGCCGCATAGTACCAGACCCAGCAAGCCGCAAACGGAAGTGTGATCATCACCACATCCAATACCTTTACGAGTCTCAACATTACATCGTGCCGAATTTTTGTCATAATTCCCTAACTACTCCTTTGTTCTCGATTCAACGCTTCCGGCTCTTTTTGCAGCCATTTTGAGGACCATGAAGCCGCTTGCCCCGACATTTTCGTCGTTATCCACTTCCAGGCAAATAAAAACCCTGGGCGACAGATTCGTCCAGGGTCATTTCAAATGCGATGCGGCCACACTGTTTTAGCAGGTTTCATCTTCATGTGTCATCAGAGGTCCCGTGGGGCACTTTCTTGCGCTGCTCAAGCTGCAAGCCAGCCCTCCCGAGCCAAAATCAGGAAGTTATTGTACCATCGCTTTCAATCAGGCGGTTTCTTGCTGGTTATGTACAATCGCAGAGAACGTCGGGTTATCCCCAGCCGCAACTCCAGGGGCACCTTTCATCCCCGTGGGAAAAGATGCCATGACTCCTTGGATCTTTTTCTCATCACAGCCACTATTCTACCATAAATCCCATTATGTTACAAGATTTTGCGGTAGGTTTGTGGTTCAGACGCCTCCAAAAAAGGGTCCGTAAAATCAGGTTTTTTTCTATATTGTATCCAAGATTCTCCAATATCGTCTTTCCACCTGCAAAAAAGCCGGCTCTACGCCTTAATTTTCTGGTTCTACCCCCTCCTCTGTAAAGGGCACCTGTCTATTTTTGACCTGTGCTGGGGAGATTTTACAACTCCCCCTTCCTACTATATTGGACACCTATTTCAGATTTTTAACCACCCCCCGGGGTCCGTAGAGGGAAAAACGCCTTTTCTCCACCCCACATAGGAGTTATTGCTCTCTCCTCCGCCGGGAGCTTGGTAACGATCACAGGCGGTCCCTATTCCATGGACAGGGAAACAGGCAATCAAGGCACCACCACCCCAGAGCCCCACAAGATTTTCCATAACCCCTCTTATAAGTACTATCAATTGGACACATAATCCGTTATCCTATTGTCAAACCCCAGGTTCCATGGCAGGCCGGAGGTCCTGTTTCACAAAGTAAAGAAAGCCAGCGGTAGCGTTCCACACTATCGTAAGGCGAAGGACCAGGTGCATTCCAACGTCAGACCAGGCTCTCTGTCCAGTAGGAATTTCCAGGGGAAAAGCTGTATCAAAAGCAGCTAGTGCACCACCAATGTCCCACCCTATGCAGTAGGAAAAGACCACCCGGATCGATACAAAAAGCATCGAACACACGCAGTAAAACGCAAGAGAAAACACTATGAGCCGCAAATGCGACCACGATTGGTTTGACCATTATAAGGTTTCAAGGGGATTTCAAATTGAAACCCCCTTCTTGAGTCATGTTTCAGGGGGAGCGTGGAATGCAGCTCCCTTTGACAGCCCAAAATTCAGCCATCAAACGGTGTCCACAGTGTAGGCGGCCTTGTATTATATGGCAGCACGTCACATTCTGCTCGAGGTATACTTTTTTAATGGTATCAAACCCAGACAGAATCGCACCGGGCAGACGCTTACCAGAGTCCACGCAATCCACACTGCACCATTATTTCATCAGATCACACGCAGACATAAACGCTTATTTACTAATCATCGACAAATTCCTATTAATCAGATACCAAGCCACGGTTAAACAATCCACTTTATTTTTTGCTGATGGTTCTTGACCTGCATGCAGGCAAACGTCTCTCATCGTTTTCAACGATTCTTTCCGTTTTGTTTCGAGTAAAAGAGCATCACGAGCAATAAAGCATCGCTCACGCTCTGCTTCATTATTCGTAATACTCTTTTAGCTCAAAACATTATTTATACTTGTCGAAAATTTTCACTTTTTTATATTATACAATGTGAAAAAAATCGACAGAATCATGGTTACAATCGATACAGTGTCCAGAATGTTGCCTTTTGTTTTGCATTGATCCTTTTCTCATCCGATCTTGCTTCTACACCATAGTATGTCAAATATCGATTGACAATTTTCAAAGAAGGCTCAGATTTATCTTTATGCCGATCATTGGGGTTGGTAATACAGCCGCGTTCAACAAGCTCCTTTCGCATGATCTCGCCCAGAATAGGTTTTTCAAGGTTCTCTTCAATATAGTCCTCCAGCTCTTTGAACCGTAGCGGTTCAATTTTGCTCAGAAGCGCATTACTTTCTGTAACAGCATACAGCATCCCCCATTGATAGCCTTTTTCCATCATCAGTTTGAGCGCATCCATCTGAACGAGGTATTGATGTTCTGCGCGGCGTCTCCACTCCCAGCCATTACCATATTCATCGCGGTTAACCGTCTGGCTGTATTTATCCAGCATCTTCACAATACCCGGCTTATGCAGGTACTCTTGCCACACCTCCGGATCAGACTTTCCATCTTTCCATTTCTTTGCTGGCTCTAGCTGTCTTTTTCTGATATGCTCACGTTCCTGCTTGATTCGGTCGGAGCTATAGCCTTTAAAGTACACTGCGCAGGTGTCCTGTTTGCTTACCGGGCGCTTTCGTCCCAAAATCTGTGCATTTACGATCGGGTCCCACAGCCTGCTGATGATACAGATCAATTCCGGATCTTTGATGTTGACACCATTGTAAAACACGGTCGTCACAATTGTGATCCTCTTGCGCAGTTTCCCATCCTGCAGCACCTCTTCCAGCCCATCAAACTCTCTTGCTTCTGGGCGATAGGGCGAGCAGGCCGTGGCGATCTCCCCTGTAAACTCGTCTTCTAATTCTTTCACCAGTTTTCTTATCCTGCTCATCCGATCGACGAATACCAGAACCTTCCCCCTCCTTGCTTCCTGTCGGATTATTTTGATTTCCTCAGCATCTGTCCAGTAAAAGACCGCACGCTCTACATAGCTGTAGTCCGACGGGATATGGTAGTAGTTCTCCGGCAGGGCCTCATTTGTCTCATCCCGCCAACGGTGAAAGAACGGATGTGCGGTTGCACTCATAAAGATCACCGGGCGATACTTTGTCAGTTCGTTCAGTGTCACATAGGAGAGATCGATATATTTATTGATAGCTGCATCCGTTAACAGATAATGGTATTCGTCTGCCACTATATAGTTAAATCTTCTGAAGTAGTTCATTACTCCCTTCGGGTTGCCCCTGCAGAACGACTCCATCCACTGATAGGTCTCTACCCGGATCGTATCTTTATATTTATTCGTTACTCTGGTTTCGTAAACGAACTGCCGAAGGTCATGATTCCAACACCCAACCTTCTCTTCCGCCCTTCCAAGCAGCTCCACTTCCTGTTGGATCTCATTTTGCAGGGGGACACGATTGCAAAGATATATAATTTTCCTGTGCTTTTGATATGCCCATGGCAGCAGAACATTCAGGATAAAGTAGGTCTTACCTGAGTTCACGCCTGCATCAAAGACGATTCTGGTACCGGCACGCCAGTTTTTAAAGTTCTCCTTCACCAGCTCCGTGATGCGTACCCGCTTCGGCTCGCTGACCACCTCTGGGATCACTGTCGGTTCCGCCGGGAGCAGCAAAGCGCCCTCTCCCTGTGGAACAAACGTCTTCTCCGCTGCAGTCACCTCCACCTCTGGTGCTTCCTCTGCCTCCTGTCCGGTACAGCACCCTCCCTGCAGCTCGGCGGGCTCTGGCGTCTGGGGGCTGGATGTCCCATCTGCCTCTGCTTCCGGCTCTGCTGCCTGTCTGGTGGGCTTCGGCTCTGCGTTCAACCGTTCCAGCTCAGCAACCGCTGCATGGGTGCTTTCCGTCCATTCCCGCCGCTCTTCCTCGGTCAATGGGTTCTCCTTGCAGTTGCGTAGATATTCCTCATATTCGCAGGTTCCGTTCTGTTCATCCAAAAGCTTCAAGAAGAAGCCGTCAAAGGGCATTTTTGTTTTCATATATTGATGTATTTCCTCTATAATAATAAGGCGCACAGCCCAGCCATCCTGCCAGACCGTGCGCCGGTTTGTCAGCACCTGCCAGAAAAAAGCTCTGGTCAAACGCTTCGTTCTGTGCTATTATAGGGGCGGGAACGCACACACACAGATATTCCCGTCTCTACAGCCGCTTTGCCTGTTGCCGCAGGTAAGGCGGTTTTTGTTTTACTGTTGCACATGGGACCCTGCCTCGAGTGCTACCGCCGCTTCTGCAAACGTCTGCATGGCGCTGCTGTAGCCGATTTGGAACGAGTGCTCAGCAACGGATGCGACCAGCCCTTCTAGAATTTCAGATAGGATCTCATTCTGCACTTCGCTCAGATACGGTCGAATAAGTGCCGCCGCCTGACGACTGCTTGCATCTACGGCATCCTTTAACTTCTCCTGACTCTGCTTGATCTCGTCAGCGGTCTGAAATACATCCTTTAAAAAGCTCATTTTAATCTCCTTTTTTAGCATGACACCGCTTCTGGACATCCTGCCCATTCCACAGCCTGTTCATTTGTTTGGGTGCGCTGTTCACTGCCGGTAGCTTGGTAAATGGTCATCGCCAGCTGTGGTGCACCGTCCTTGTTCAGGCACGGCTCAACGCTGATTATCGTGTTTTCTGGGTTATCTGGTCTGTCTGTCAGCCGCATTATAAAGCCATCAGCAACCGTTTTTCCCGGCTGAAGCGGTTTCACACCTCCACCGTAGCAGAGATACTTGCCCTCCAGTCCTGCCGACAAGGTTGCGAATGGTTCCAAATGTTTTAGTGCATCATCATAAAATATCTGCATAGCATCCTCCTTTTTTACATCTATAATCGTATTCTCCAGCTCTCCCCCGGCGGGGCATGGATCAACTTCTGGGTCTCGCATATTATGCAGCACCTCCCGGGGTGTTATTGACTTTCTGCGCCTCAAACCATTCCATCAGCCCTTCGCGGAAGATCCGATAGCTATTGCCGACCTTTACGGCCGGGAAGCCCGGTTTGCTCACCAGCCGATAGACAAAATTCTGCCCGAAACCCAGCAGCTCTGCTACCTCGGCAATGGTCATCATGGGCGAGAGCGGTGTCGCAGTCGTCGGTTTTCCTGTGGTGTTCTTTTTGATTTTAGTCATAGTCTGTATCCTCCTATATAATCGGATTGTATTTTTTACAGCCAACTGGGAGTGACTTAATTACACCCTTTTGTTTTTACTTCTACATATTATCAAACCTCCTTGTTTTATTTGTACTTATAGTATATCACCGCATATATTAAAAATCAATGGTGATTCGTATTTTTCCTTTTATTTTTTTAATAAAATCCAATCTCACCTTTTTTTGAAAGGTCATATTGCCTTTTTGTTGATTTTTTAGCATTCATGCGTCATTTTTCTGTCAGTTGTAAAACAGTCTGTATAAAATGTCATATCAGGTATCGTTTCCAGCTCCAAGAGGGCTTGGTTTTTCCCTTCTGCCCCTCCCCGACAGTCCATTCAGGCAATCATGCCATCCATAGCGCACCACCTCCTTCTGTGCTTTCATTGGCGAAGTTACACCGATTTTTTTGTTCACGATACTACGTTTCTTTTCCGCATTTTCCCGCCCCGCTCAACATCGCCAACATCGCCACACTGGCGAAGTTGATTTTTATCGCATATTCGTTATTTTTACGCAATTTCACCACACACTCGTCTCACCGCCCGTACAGCGCACAAGGACGTGATGAACTTGAACTTTCCGTCAGCCTGCCGCACTCGCTTGGTCTGGATCTTTTTTTCTTTTACAAGGCATGTATGTGCCCGCTCAACGGTGCGTTTGCTGCATCCTGTTTCGTCCATTACCAGCTTTTTCAGATCCATACCAGCCATCGGTCCCTGCTCTTTCAGAAGGGCCATGATGGACTCCTTGGCATCCTGCTGTGACGGTTCCAGCGGCATCGGCTTGTCGGCCATTAACTCCTTATAATGCTTCTCCGTGGTCGCTGCCAGCACTGCCCGGGCGGTTTCCACCTCTGCGCCTGCCTTGTTCTTCACGCTTACCGTCTGGGTACGGAAGAGGATACTGCGTGCCTTAGTGCCAACGTTCAGCTTTTCCTGCGTTACATAGGTAACGCTTTCGTCCTTCGGCAGCCGCCCCAGAATGGTCACACTACGAGCGGCATTCCACAGCTCACCAGAACCGGCCAGCAACATCCTTGCATCATCGCCTGCCTTCTTTACTATGTGAGATACAATAACCACGCTGAACTGGTCTGCCGATGCTTTTTCCTGCAGCATATCAAGTGCCCCGCGCATTACATCACCATTTGCCGCTGCATTCCCCTCCAGAAAGCTCCTGAGCGGGTCGATGATAACCAGTGCCGGACGCAGTTCATCAATAAGTTCAAACAGGCTTGCTCCAATAACAAGCTTTTTCTTCTTCTGCTGCCAGTACCAGCTGGGAGTGACGTAAAACACCCTGCGCGTATCCGCCCCTGCAGCAATCAAGCGCGGAGCCAGAGACATACCGGGGTCATCCTCGCTCGTAAGCACCAAAACGTTCCCCTGTGTAACTGCAGCGTCAGGGAAGAGCATTGTGGGGCGTCCGGTCGTCACGGCAGCCGCCACATCCGCCATGAATACGCCCTTGCCCACACCGCCGGGGCCTGCTACGACCGACACGGCACCCATCGGGAAGTATCCTTTAACAAGCCACTGGGTGTTTACCGGCTCCACATCTCTCAGACACGGGATCATGCCTCCATGGTAGACCGGCGCAGATGAAGCAGTGGTCGTGGCAGAGATTAGCGGAAAGAAACTTAAAGAGTTCATAGTTATCTCCTTTGTATTCGTTTATGATTTTGGAATGCTTTTATACGCTACATCGTGCACCTCCTAAAAAACGGCAACAAAAAAGACGCACAAACTGGCAGAACAACCAAACCGTACACCCGAAAGCATTTTTCAGGCATGCAGTTTAAAATTAATTCTGTCAGTCCGTGCGTCTTGGTCATCCAGGACGTCCGTTATTACACTCAGAGCCGGTCAAGAAAATTACGTGAATCACTTCATCTATTCACGTACTAGAACCAAGTGCTTGACTATAAACGGAATATCAGCCACCCTTCGAACAGCAGATCCGCAAAGGAGTTGCCTTCACGAGCCATGCCCTCTCACGGTGGATTACATCATAAACAGGCTTTAACCGCTGCGGCCGGCATCAGGCAGCTAACCCTTGCGCCGATCGTGCGATTCTCAACCGAATCACCCGTCTATGAGCCCCCGCCGGACTCTGCAGCCTTTGGGCTGTATACTCCTTTAGGGGAAATTAATTATACCATAATATTCTGTTTTTATTAAGAGAATACCGTTAGAATTTTCGGCATGATTTTTGTGCATTTTGCACATCATCACAAAAAAAAGCAGCCCCACCACCCGGCGGAACTGCTCCTATTCACACGATCTTCTATTCTTTTACAGGTTCATCAAGGGGCTGGTCTGGGTGCCCCGGTCCACAATGTCCTTATCCTTGATGCCCAACAGATACCGCTGGGTGATCATGATATTAACGTGCCCCATCAGGCGAGAGACACTGTACAGGTCCAGGCCATTCTTCAGCTGCATCTGAGCGAAGGTATGGCGGCAGGTGTGGGGGCTGACCCGTACCGAGGAGGAAACTCCCACTTCCTCTGCAGCGTGCTTCAACATCCGAGCAACTGCCTCATCCGTAAGGGGCTTGCCTGTTTTGCTGAGGAAAAGGTTTCTGTGGCAGGTGGGGCATTCTTTCCGGTAGCCATCCCGGAGCGCACAGTATTTGATGAGCTGCTTGGACAGTGCCGGAGATTTAGGCACCACACGCTCCTTGCCGCCCTTGCCATGCTTCACCAGAATGTAATCCGGTTTGATGTCCTCGGGCTCCATCAGGATCATCTCATTACAGCGCATCCCTGTGTCAAACAGCAGCATGATGATGGTCTTGTTCCGCACCTCCAGAAAGTCCTTGCCGTCGTAGAACCGGATCATCCGCTTCATTTCTGCTGCGGTAAAGGTATCAATGATGGTCCGGGGCTGCCGCAGTGGCTTCACCTTTTTGGCCGGGTTATCTCGCTCCTCCAAATAGCCCTCCTCCACCAGATAATTGAACCAGGTACGCCAGACCTTCAGCAGATCGTTGATGTACCGGGGCGTATTGCCTGCATCCTGCTTTTCCTTCATCAGGTCCCGAAGGTGCCGTGGACGCACATCCTCCAATTCTGTGATCTGCTTCCGTTCCAGAAATTCCAGCAAGAACCGGGTAGATGCCCGATAATTCCGAAGAGACCCTTTTGCCAGGTGGCGGCATTCACAGTCATACAAAAATTCGTCCCGAAGCTCTTTCAAACACATAAAAAAACACCCTTCCTTTTGCGGCGGACCACAAAAAGAAGGGCGAAAAATTCCTAGATATGGTTGTCGTACCTAGTCAGGCTTGTTCGTAGTTGAGCAAGACAAACTCCGGCAGACAAATCAGGCGATTTTTAACGACGGAACGTCATCAGCAGTTCTCAGCGAAGTACTTAATGGTACGAACCATCTGAGAAGTGTAAGAGTTCTCGTTGTCGTACCAAGACACGACCTGGACCTGGTAGGTGTCGTCGTAGCTACGCTAGTTTTTCGCACACTTTTTGTAGTCGTTCCTAATTTTGAAACAACAGTTACAGTACCACAGCGCACAGTTGTCGTACCAAACGCGGCTTGTTCGTACCACCATTATACCACGTTTCAGCGTTATTTTCAAGTTTTTCTTATTTCTTTTTCGGGTGGTATATTCATGCGAGCGATAGCGCATATTCTCATCCGTCATCCTTCGGAGAGCCCGGGGCCCAGGGGCCTCCGCCGGGGCGTCTGCCCTGCCCAGGTACTCTCCTCAGTCCGTGATCTTGCGGCTTTGAGGGGTGATATCAGGGTGGATTTTATGGGAGTGAGCAGATACCAGATGGCTGTGTAGCAGGTTGTTTGTGGTCCTTGCAGCTTTTTCCCGGCGGTTTTTGGATTGAAATTTCACCGGATGTGTTTTTGAAGGATGCAGTGGGAAAAGGAGGATATTTGTTTGATATGGAACAATTAGCAATAAAAGCCGTCATCCATCCTTAGAATGTCACATCTGCCGACCAGTTCTTTTCATCTTCCCATTCACTTTATCCGGCATATCAATGAGTCCAAATCGGTAGAACATTCCATAAATATAAGTCACGCCTCGGATGTCGCCCAGAGCTTTCGGCCTATCCACCACCGCTCCCACCTCTTTTATATTGTTCAGTGCCAGCAATACCGAACTCCATGCCAGGCTCTTACTATTCTCCCGGCGGTCGATCCAAAGCTCTTTTGTGTATTGTCCATTCCGACCTTTTCGTATTTCATAGGTAAAGGGTAAACCGGAGTAGGTTTTGAACCGCACTCCAGAATAAAGCAGAACCACTTCCCACAGATGCTCCTCTGTCGGCTCGGTTCGCAGTTTCCTTACTGCTCGGTATCTCCGCTGCCGCTCTGCTCCAACACTGATTTTCTCTTTTTCTGCTGTACTTGGGAAGTACACACCCTTTTTATATGGCAGGTACGAGGTAACAGAGGCTCTGGACAATTTAAGGGATGATGCGGTGGAGAGAACTGCATCCTTGTAACCCTGTGTCTCTTTATAATTATAAAAGGTACACTGCACCATCTTCGCTATGTCTGATTCATAGATCCCGGCTGTGATGAGTAACTTTCGAACCTTGATGGGGTTGAGGGACAGTGCGTGTGCGATGGCCTGGAGCGTCATACCGTCCTTATAGCGTATTACTGCAGCGTCCATCTGCTCTTTCAAATTTTTCCCAGCATCGTACTCCGGCTTCAACTTCTTTCGACCTCCGCCCGGATTTCTGGCTTTATATGGTATTTTCTCGTCCATGATTATTCATGCAACTCCAGCGGCAGGCCATCCGGGTCGTGGAAGAAAGTCATCTTTTTGCTGGTATAACTATCCACACGGATCGGCTCGCATTCAATCCCGACCTCTGCCAGCTCATTCACCGTCTGTTCCACACTATCAACGCAGAACGCAAGATGACGTAGGCCACAGGCCTCCGGACGGTTCACACGCTTCGGCGGATTTTCTTCTGCAAAAATCTCCAGCTCTGTGTGTTCGTTAACACGCAGATCTAGCTTCCAATCTTTACGCTCTGGACGGTAGTTTTCTCTGATAACAGAGAAGCCCAGCTTGTTCACATAGAAATCCTTAGCTGCTTCATAGTCAGATACGATGATAGCAATATGATGTATTTTTGATAAATTCATTTTTCTCACACTCCATTTCTTTAAATTTTGTTCTTCTTTTATTTTCGTTATAAACTATACAGCAACCTTCAAAAAATACCGTGTGAACTCCTGGAGTTCAGTTTGTCCACACGGCATTTATTTTTTTCTTGGGTTCTTGTTTATTTCAGCTTTTCCAGAATCTCATCCGCCGTCATACCGGATGCCAGCAGCTTTTTCAGCACAGCTTCTGCCTCGACCTTCTTAGCAGCTTCGGCGGCCTTCTCCTCAGCGGCAGCCTTCTTAGCCTCCAGCTTTGCGATTTCTTTTTCGGTCTGCTTGATCTCCGCCTTCTGCGGTTTTAGACTTTCACGCAGAGACTTGATATCGGTCTTCAACTCTTCGATATGGGCGACAGTCTTGGAAAGACCTTCTTCGAGCATCGCCTTGTCTTTCTGCAACTTTGCGATCTGTGCATCAAGGTCGGTAGATGCGGTAATGCGGTTCTTGCTGCCTTTGGTTCTGGGCATAGGATTATACCTTCCTCGTTTCGCATTTTTTAGTTGGTTAATCCGAATGTGCAATCATTTTTATATTATCTACCGAAAATTGTTCTTCCGCCACTTTAACAGCTTGTATTGCGCTGTACAAATACCCCTCAGCTTCTTCGAGATGCTTTTTATCTCCGCCATTATAAATGCGTAGTTCTAGTACAGTTGACCGTATTGGGTCAGAAATTTCCTTATATTTGATAGGCAATTCATTAACGCAACGTGTTAAAGCAGACACTATCTCTATGTTTCTTTCTTCGAATATGGTCTTCCGATATCCATCTTGTCCGTGTTTTTCTAATAGCCAATTCAGGTTTTCTTGCTGACCTTCCAGCTCTTTAAAAATCTTTCTAAGTAGTTCTTGCTCTTGGAGTCTTTTTAACTCATTCATAGCATCTATAGAAGAATTGACTTTACTTTTGACTTGCATAATCTGCCAAATTGTTATTGCTAAAGCCACAATTCCAAATAGATCCGCAGCCAGCCCAATCCAATTCCAGAATGTTTTGAATTGAGAGAAACTAAAAAAAGCCATCAACCATTCACTCATTTTCACTCTTTAAAAATTTATATTTTGGCATATCCCCATACAGAGCCGGAAAAACTTCTTCCCAACGGTGTTCATCCATAAACGCTCTAGCAATATACTCACACATGTGGTAATCTTCATCACATTCAGGAACAATTTGTAACATCTCCGTCTCGAACGTACTATGATTCACACTTTCCTTATTATCCAGCTTTTTTCTGTATTCCTCCATCAAACCCATAATTTTTCTATACTGGTTACGATCAATTTCATATTCAAAAAGCAGTCTGGCCAAATCTGTGTTTTCAAATAAAAGTTCCTGTCGGAACTCAATGTAATCAAGACGCTTATCAAGATCATCGAAGTGTCTCATGCTGTGTTCCTCCAATTCATAAAATACAATATTTGCATCTTAGCCACAGTATCCATACTGTGTTGCCTGCCGCCCACCGCGTAGAGGTGTGCAAAGTTTCGAGCGGCAAAGCTGTGAGCATCCGTTGAGGATAACTCTCACAGCTCAAATATATACTATATAGGTCTCGTTTTCAAGGATAACGAAGAAAATTAGACATGTATACTTCCTTATGCTCTATTATTCAAGCTCATTTTTCTGCTCAACCACGTCCAGGCCACCAGCACACCGATCCATCCGCCCATCGTATTACCGAACACATCATCGAACTCCGCGATGCCAAGTCCCGTAATATACTGGGTCGTTTCGATTGCCACAGACATCACGAAGGGGATCAGCAGCCCCCATTTTTTCTGAAACCACCTATACAGCCCCGTTCCAAGTGGAATGAACAGCCAGATGTTATTGATGACCCCAACTCTCACAGATTGCTCTTTCAAAAACTTCCCAGCATAGGAAAAGAGGACAAAGTTCGTTCTTGCATCCCCTGACTCACGGAACATCAGTGTTTCATAAAGAATGAAAGCTACATAAACAATCGTCAGTACTACGCTTAAACTCTTCGGAAGAACAATCATCAGCAAACAGACAACGCAGCCAAAAACAACAACCATGCATGGAAAGCCATTCAGAAGGTTGTCCACACACAGCATAACGTTGCCATTTCTGTTAAGCAGAAGGTTCACCTTGCCACTGCGCTTGATGCCGTACTGCCCTTTAGACAATGCCTTTGGATTGCCATTCGCATCAAAATACATATCCGTATCTGCTGTTCCATCTCTATGACAGGTACGTTTGAGGATAGTATAGCCTGCATTGGTAGGGGTGGGTTTGCCATCTGCACCAAGATAGGTGATCTGACCGATGTATCCTTGCTCGTTGCGTTGGTATAACTCGCCATACTGACCAAGCAAAGACCTCGCTGGGTTCCCTTCTGTGTCAAAATACTGTTCACCGACAACAGTTCCATTCCTATCACGCTGATATGTCTTAATCGCATATCCAGATGAAATACACACCGCATGACCGTCTTTATCGAGAAAGGTCAAACTAGTGTTCTGGCCTTCAGTATTAAACCCACGATGAAGCCCATAGTATCCGCCGGAGCACTGTACCTGCTGTCCGTTCAAATCGTAGTAGAAATCATCAGAAACCCTGCCGTCAACCTGCGTTCTGACAATAGTAGAATATCCGTCACTGCGCATTATTGGATTATCTTCGGCATCAAGATATGTGATTACCGTGCTCGTTTCATCATATTCATACGATAAGCCGTAGTAATCTCCATACCTTGCCACAGGGTTTCCGCTTGCATCAAGATACTGTTCCTCTACAACTCGGTCGCTATCGTCCCACATTCTACACACGGTCGCATAGCCCATATCAATGGCATCTGTGATTACCCCATCAGGATTCACATAGCTTGTGCTGGTCACGCTTCCATCTACGGTTTCTCGGATGCTCAGCTCTGAGGAAGTGTATCCTGCATCGTGATCAAGATCCGCATCAGGCAACAACGCCAAGATAGACAGAAGAACCACAGATGCAGTCAGCAGGATTCCGCATCCTCGTTTCAGGTTTGCACTCAAACTCCGTAGCCTCTGCTCTTAATGGTCTCTACAACCTGAGACACATACTTCTGGCAGGTGTCGTGATCGGGAGCTTCGACCATCACACGCACGACAGGCTCCGTGCCAGATTCACGGACAAGGATACGGCCAGTGTCACCCAGTGCCTCGGCCACAGCCTTGACTGCTGCCTGCACTGCTTCGTCATCCTGTGCGGCCTTCTTGTCGGTCACACGAACATTTTCCAGAACCTGCGGGTAGATCTTCAGGGGCTCCGCCAGCTTGCTCATGGGCAGTTTCTTGGCAAGCATTACTTCCATCATCTTCAGGC
>OGNO01000918.1_pt1 | contig 16459 bp, 7 predicted proteins | sample 1573491 | NCBI WGS metagenome assembly OGNO01 (sample SAMEA2581900, study PRJEB24529) | metagenome | biome: Human gut stool | place: China | collected 2011
CATACGGAGTAATGATGGTGTGTGTCAGACGCGGTGCACGATTTTCATAAACAGCTTTGATACGTGCTTCATTGCCTGCCGGTAAATATAATGCCTGTGCAGCAGTGCTCAACTTGCTTAAACGGTTTTCTACCTTTTCCCGGATACCTTTAATGGCTGCGTCAATGTCGCCTTCATAACCCAATGAAAGAAGTTCGGCCTTTAAAACATCTGCATCTGTATTGCGCAAGAAGAATACTTCACGATCTTTTGGTTCCATGCTTGAATAGCCGGGAAGATAATCATCCCAATTGAACTTGCTACCGTCTATGTTTTCATAAGTGTCAACGAAGTCGGTGCTGGCCAAAATGGTATTCCAGCAAGAGCCGAATGTTGTACGACCACCGTAACGGAAGCTCATTGAGTTACCGTCGGCAGTTTCGTTGTTGTCTATACATTGTAAAGAGAAAATAGCTTCATCACTTTGTTCGTTAGCTTCTTTGAAGAGTTGTTTGTAACCTCCATCGAATAACTTGTGTCCCATATTTCCCACCTGTCGGAAGTCGGCTTCGGCTTTTGCCCAGTCCTGCATCCACAGGTACACTTTACCACGCAATGCATAGGCAACGGATTTGGTTACGCGTCCCCATTGTGCATTGCCGGCTGCAATACGGTCGGGCAACGTCGGCTCGTTGATGGCATCCGTGAGGTCTTTCACACAAGCTTCCCATATTTCGATTTCGCTGCTTCGGGGTTTGTTAGCTTCTGTAATCAATACAGGTACGTCATAGTAGGGCACTCCTCTGAACACGGCATTCAGCTTGTAATAGAAGAATGCGCGCAAAATCTTGACTTCGGCAATCAGCTTGTTCTTGAAAGCGTCGGGAACCGGAGCCTCTGCAAGGTGTGAGATTGCATCGTTTGCACGTTGGATTCCTTCATAGTGCTGTTTCCAATAGTCGGAAAAAAGACCGGAACCGGTGGATGCCGTTCCTGCCAGAATGGAATAGTCGTTGTCACGGCAGCTGCCGCTGACGCAGTATGCCTCCAGTTCGTATGCTTTTTTTGCAATGTAGTCTTCGCGCAATTCATGGTATACACCGGTTACTCCCAATTCGCAAAAGTTTTCGTTTGTCCACATAGAATTGGATGCCGCCTTATCATAGGGAACGGTGTCCAATAAGTCGCTTCGGCAACCGCTTAGAGCTGTTACTGCAGCTGATAATATAAATAATTTTGTAAATAGTTTCATAAGTTCGTATCTTAAGGTTATTAGAATGTTATGTTGGCACCGATGGCAATGCTTCTAAATGGAGCATATCCCATACCGGTTGCAGATTCCGGGTCCTGACCTTCAAAAGAAGTGATTGTCAGTAAGTTTTCTGCAGAAACGTAAATACGTGCATTTTGCATTGCTACTTTAGTTACCCATTTCTGTGGCAAAGTATAGCCTAAAGACAAGTTCTTCAACTTGATATAGTCACCATTGTACAACCAGCGGTTAGACGATGCATTATTCTGAACGTTACCGTCAAGATAAGTCATACGCGGATATTTACCGTTGATGTTTGTACGTGGATCATCGGGATTGCTCGGATCATAGAAATAGTGGTCGTCTGCAATGCGCTGTGCGATATTGTTACCCCATTCTGTCTTGGCAGCGTTGTAACCGGCTGTCGGACCCCAATAGATATCGAAACCGGCAGCACCTGCCCATACCATTGAGATGTCAAATCCGTTCCATGCAGCAGAAGCCTGGAAACCGAAGTTGTATTTCGGAGTCTTGGAACGTCCCTGGAATTCTTCGTCGTCAGAGTCACCATATACGCCGTCACCGTTAACATCGGCATAAATATAGTCACCATAGTAGATATTGGCTTTACCGATTGAGTTACCCGGTTTGAATTTGTAACCTGCATCCATCATGGCTTTTACCCAGTTCATATCTTCTTCTGTACGAATCATACCACCCTTGGGACCACCTGCCGGATTTACAGAGCCGTCTGCATTAAAGTACTTGCCATTTCCTTTATATACACTGCGATAACGGTATTCGTTCAGCATGTGACCTTCTACTACCGGAGTATTGCCGCCGGATGAAACATCACCGATATTGTCTGTCCATTTACCGCCGGTTAATGTATTGTTCGGATCTTCTACCCAGGTTTTGGTATATTCACCATTATATTTGTCCACCTTATTCTTATTATAAGAGAAGTTACCGCTTACAGAGTATTCTACTTTTCCGATTCTGTCGCGCCATCCCAATGAGAACTCGATACCGTCATTGCTAACTTCGGCAATATTCTGTCTGGGGGCCGTATGATTACCCAAAACATATTCCATGGTAGGACGGTAGAGGATACCGGTTGTCATTTTGTGGTATATATCGATACTGGCTGTTAGACGGTTGTTCAACAAAGAAGCATCAATACCGAAATTGGTTGTGGTAGTAGCTTCCCACTGCAGCAACTCATTGGATGCTGCCGTAATAGCCAAACCGGAAGCTAATGCGTTTCCGAATACGTATCTAGAAGGACCGTAAACAGACTGGTATTCATAGTTACCGATTTCAGAGTTACCTAATTTACCCCAAGACAAACGAATCTTCAGGTTATCCAACCATGAACGGGTTGATTCCATGAATGATTCTTCAGAAATACGCCATGCACCGGACAATGATGGGAAGAAACCCCAACGATGGTCTTTGTGGAAGCGTGAAGAACCGTCATAACGGAAGTTCGCTTCGAACAAATAACGTGAGTCATATGCGTAATTTACACGGCCAAAATAAGAGCGGGTTGCATAGTCCTCGGTAGAACCGCCGATGCTTGTCATTTCTGTAGCTTCGTCGAATTGGTTCAATGATTCGTCAATCAAACCTTTTTTGGCTGCATTTACCTTATAATAGTTCTTGTAGAATTCCTGATAACCTAACAATGCAGAAACATCATGCTTCTGAGCAAATGTGTGATGGTAGTTAATCAGGTTCTCCAATGTATAAGAATAGTTTGATTCGTAGTCGAAGCTGGTACTCAATTGTGAGGGAGGAGTAATACCGTCAACAATTACACCGTCACTGAAACGTGTCTGATAAGCAGGTACACCATGCTGGCGTGTTTCATAGATATAGCGGTTATAGTTGAAGTTGAAATCCCAACTCAAATCTTCAAAGAATTTGATTTTGCTGAACAAAGTGGTATTGAAGCGGTTGTAACGCTTGAATCCATCGTTACGTGCCAACTTGTATAACGGGTTATTGGCTGTAGCACGTTCGTCAGGACATTCCGGATAACCGTAGCTGCCGTTCCAATAAGGATAAGTACCGGCTGTAGATTGGCGCAAGAAGTTATTTGCATTTGAAAAGTCACCAACTTCACGATCCATCTGTGATGCATAAGTACGAGTACCCACAGTCAGCCATTTGGTCGGATTCGCTTCGATGTTGGCACGCATTGAATAACGTTTGTTGGCAGTATTGTCTACCACACCTTCATTATCTTGATAACCGGCCGACAACAAGAAGCGAATTTTGTCAGAGCCACCTGATACAGACAAGTTGTGATCATGGATTACACCACCCGAGAATAATTCTTCAGCCCAGTCGGTATTCGGATAAGCAATGTAATTGGGTACACCGTTCTCATTCAGACCATTCGGGTCTTTAGATTTCTCACGCCACAAATCAATGTATTTCTGGTCGAATAAATCATCAGACTTTCCTACATTTCTATATGATTCATTCATTAGCTCCATGTAATCAGCATAATTACTCATCATTTTAATCATACGGGTCGGGCTGTTGAATGAGATGCGACCGCTATAGTTGATACTGATTTTGTCACGTGTACCTGTTTTGGTGGTTACCAGAATAACACCGTTGGCAGCACGTGCACCATAGATGGCACAAGAAGCAGCGTCTTTCAAAATAGAGATGTTTTCAACGTCCAAAGGATTTACGGCATTCAATGAGCCTTCCATACCGTCAATAATAACCAACGGAGATGCCGTATTCATAGTGCCGACACCACGAACGCGCAGAGTAGTGTTATCTTCACCGGGCATTGCAGAACCTGATGATGCCTGCAAACCGGGACTTAAACCGGCTAATGCAGAAGAAACAGTAGTAATGGGACGAGATTTAGTTTGTTCCTCGAAGTCCACGGAAGCAACCGCACCTGTTAGATTTACTTTTTTCTGTACACCGTAACCTACTACTACAACCTCATCCAAAGTTTCGGTATCTTCTGCTAACTTTATAGACAGGTTATTTGTTGTGCTTGTGATCTTTATATCCTTTGTAACGTAACCGATATAGGATACTTGCACGGTGCAGTTTAAAGGGACGTTTAATGTGAACTCGCCATTAAAGTCTGTGATGACACCATTTGTTGTTCCTTTTTCAACTACATTGGCACCAATAATTGGTTCTCCTGTTTCATCAACAACTGTACCTTTGATTGTTTTTTGCTGCATGATACTTTGTATCATATCAGCATGAGGCGACGGAGAGTTTCCGTTTGTAGCCCATACAGAACCGCTAGCAATTAAAGCTAACGACGCTCCCAATACCATTTTTTTTGATAGAGAGCAGTAATGTTTGACATTCCTTCTCATAGAGTTTTAATTTAAAGTTAGTTTTTAAAACTCTGCAAATTTCTATTAAAATGAGTAGGAAGACTATCTAAATTATCCAAACTAACTATAAAAATTGTCCGTGGATATTTTGTATAGGATTACTGGAATATTTTATTATGTTTGAGAGTCAACTATAAGTTGCTGTAAATCATAGATATATATATCTTTATAAAAAAAGAGACTATTTATCTTTTACATATTGACTTAATGCAGGATTACGGGCTATATGCTTCTTTAAAGTATTGAAACTGCATCTTAATTTGCGGCAAATAGTCTTTTTAGGTTCACCTTTTATTAACATACGTTTTATAACATCTTCTTTCCCGGTTAATTTATATTTAGAGTTTTTTTTGCCGGGGATCCTTCCTAAACGGCATCCTTCAGCTCTTTTTCTAGCCAGTCCTTCTTTGGTTCGTTGACTAATTAAGTTTCTTTCTATTTGAGCAGAAAGCCCAAATGCAAAAGCTAAAATTTGAGAATTTATATTATTCCCAAGTTCATATTGCTCTTTTACGGTTAATACTGAAACCTCTTTAACCATACAAAGATTAAGTATGCTCATAATTTGCATAAGGTTTCTTCCTAAACGGCTGATTTCAGAAATGATTAGAATATCTCCTTTCTTCATCTTTTTTAGTAGTGAACCAAGTTTACGGTCTGCTGCAGCTTTAGTGCCGGATACGATTTCACTAACCCATGCATCCACAAAAAACTTTTTGTTTAGAGCAAACTTTTCTATTTCAAGTCGTTGGGTTTCTAACGTTTGTTTGTCCGTTGAAACGCGAATGTAAGCGTATATCATTTTTAATGCAAAGATAATATTTTAAACGTCCCTTTGAATTCTACTGTGCAAATATCCTATATCGGATATAACACGCAAGAGGTGAAAATTACTTCTACTACACAAACATTAAATATTAAAATGGTAGAAGACTCTGAAACTTTGGATGAAGTTGTCGTGGTAGGTTATGGAGTTCAAAAGAAAGTAAACTTAAGTGGTTCTGTATCATCAGTCAGCTCTGAAAAAATAGCCAATCGTCCAGTGATGAATCTTGGACAGGCTTTGGTTGGGGCCGCTCCGGGTGTGCGTGTAACTCAGGGTAGTGGTAACCCCGGAGATGAAAGTATTGGTATACAGGTACGTGGGCAAGGTTCATTCAACAATAGCAGCCCATTGGTTTTAGTAGATGGAGTACAAGCCGATATGGGTCCATTAAATACGGATGATGTGGAAAGTATTTCTATTTTGAAAGATGCCAGTGCTGCTGCTATTTATGGTTCGCGTGCGGCCAATGGCGTAATTTTGGTAACGACTAAAAAAGGAAAGAAAGACGAAAGCCCCAAAGTAACCCTTACGGCAATGTTTGCACAAGAAAAGCCGATTACTGATTTTAAGCTGATGTCAAGTACAGCTGATTTCATGGAGTTACATAATATTGCTAAGTTAAATGCCAATCCAACGGCTAACACTCCTGATTATAGTTGGGAGAGTATTGAAGAGTGGCGTGAAGCAGATAAAAACCCGAATGGAATTTATACCAATCCGGTGACAGGACAGCAGATACCTAATTGGTTGGCTTATCCTAATACAGATTGGGCACAGATTCTTTTCCAACCTGCATTTTACCAGAAATATGGTGTAAATGTATCCGGTGGTAGTAAAAACACAACTTACTTGTTGTCACTCGGTTATCAGGATAATCCGGGAACTTTGGACAATACCAGTATGGAACGTTTTAATATTCGTGCCAATGTGGAAACGAAAATAGCTGATATTATCACTTTTGGTACACAGACTTATGGAACGAAGGAATTTAAAGACCCAGGAAGTACTTCTATGACTTATTTACTTCAGGCATGGCCGGGACAAACACCTATTTATGATGGTAAATATGGTGCTAGTGAACATCCTGAAGTCACTCAAAAGGATAATATCTTGCAACAAGTAGCTGCACAAGGTGGGCAGAATACTTACACACGTCTTAATACTACATGGTATGCCAATATAGAATTGCCGCTAAAAGGTCTTGTTGCAGAAGCTAAATTTAACTGGAGTCAATACTCTCGTCATGACGAACACTATTCACAGAATTTACCACGCTACAGTTTCCGTGAAAGTTTTGATACTCCGAAAGAAGGAATAGGGGTTCTAGACCAAGCTACAACTTATCGTTATGCTTATGAATCTACCAGTTACACAGCCGACCTGTTGTTACGTTATAACAATACTTTCGGTAAACATGATGTGGGTGCATTTTTCGGTTATGAACAATATCGCGCTGAAACCACAGGATTTAGTGCAGAAAAAAAAGGTTTGATAGATTGGAGCATTACAGATATTACTTCAGGAGCTGAAATGAATTCCATCGGTGGTAGTGCAAAATCGGTTAATGCAATAATTTCATATTTCGGACGTGTGAATTATGCTTATGCCGGTAAATATTTACTTGAAGCCAGTTTTCGTTCAGACGCTTCTTCAAAATTTGCGCCCGGACATCGTAACAGCTTTTTCCCTTCTGGATCTGTTGCATGGCGTATAAGCGAAGAACCCTTTTTTGAATCATTAAAGAATGCTGTTAATAGTTTGAAAATTCGTGCTTCTTATGGTTCTTTGGGAAATACTGTTGGTGGTAATTACGATTGGCAGGCACTTTATAAGAAAGTCAATAATGTATTTGATGAAAAAGTACAAAATGGTCTGATACAATCATCTATTCAGAATCTTGCACTTTCATGGGAAAAAGTCACGACTTACAACTTTGGTTTGGATGCCTCTTTCTTAAATCAGCGCTTGACTCTTGAAGCAGATTTCTACTTACGTAAGACATCCGACATTCTTACTAACTCTATTATTTATAAAACAATGGGAAGTATTAGTGCACCTATGTCTAATACTGCCAGTCTGACTAATCACGGCTTTGAATTTAATGTGGGTTGGAATGATCAAATAAATGATTTCCGTTATGGTATTGGCATTAACATGGCTTTCAACAAGAACAAGGTAACTGACTTTAAAGGTGCGCTACAGTATGAATTAGACGAGAATACTAAAGATATTTGGGGCAATCCGACATGGCGTTATACAAACTTGGCTGATGTATCTACCGGTGGAGATACACGTCGCGTAGAAGGACATATGATAGACGAATATTTCTTACGTCGCCCTTATAAAGGAGATGGTTCATATAAATTAGCTGATGGTAGTGTAAATCCCAAAGGTGGTCCTCGTGATGGTATGATCCGTACTAAAGCAGATCTTGATTGGGTGGCTGCTATGATGGCTGCCGGATATACATTCAATAATAACTTGAAGAATATCGGTTCAAATGGCTCTAATCTATGGTATGGTGATTTGATAATGGATGATGTAAACGGTGATGGTAAATATGGTAATGATGATGACCGTGAATTTACAGGAAAGAGCAGTACTCCGAAAGTAACTTTGGGACTTAATATTACCGCTGCATGGCGTGGCTTTGACCTGAACATGACATGGTCTGGACGTTTCGGTGGTTATCATTACCTTAATTCAAAAGGCGCAAACGGTTCTATGATTACCAACGTAGGTGATGCATTACCTGGCGATGCATGGAACAAATTCTATTTCTACGATTCGGAAGCATCTCATGCGGGTATCATCAAAGATGAAAACGGAACTATTATTGGCTCTTCTTATGATCCTGCTACAGATCCCAATGCCAATATTTCGAATGAATATCCGCGTTTGCTCACTTCAGGCGGTACTACTCCGTCAAATACATTCTATTTGTATAATACATCATTTTTCAAATTGAAATCGCTGCAAATTGGTTATACTCTGCCTAAGAAATGGATTGCACCTGCCAAAATCAGTAATCTGCGTGTATTTGTTTCTGGTGAAAACTTGTTGACTATAAAGTCTAGCAGATTCCCTGGTGTAGATCCGGAACTTGGTAGTTCACTAGCTGTATATCCGATTGCCAGAATGTTCTCCGGCGGTTTATCTGTAACCTTTTAATTAAATAGAAATGAATATGAAAAAGATACTCAATTTATTAGCATTAGCAGCTGTATTGGGAACTTCAACAGCTTGCACAGACATTTTGGACACTGCACCATACGATAAACTTTCCAGTGGAACTATGTGGACTACAGAAGAAAGTGTGGACCAAGGGGTTATTGGTGTGTATTATTCGTTGCAGAGACCCTTTCATGGAGATAAATTTATTGGAGCTAATGCCATGATCGGATACTATGGTTATGATGCGTTAGGCATGGCAGGGCAGGGAGAATATGGAATGCAGAACTTATTTACCAAATCGGTAAATCCCAGCAATGGTTTCTTTCTGAAAACATGGCAATGGATGTATGACGGAGTGCACCGTGCGAATGCAGCTATTGCCGGTATTCAAAATGCTCCTATAAATGATGCTAAGAAAGCGCGTCTTGTAGCTGAATGCAAAGTGTTACGTGCCTTTTTTTATGACCGTTTGAATATTCTTTTCGGTAATGGTGGTCTGGGTGTACCTCTTTATACCGAGCCTGTTAATCCGTCTGAATGTAACAAGGGGCAGAGTACTGAACAAGAGGTATGGGCACAAGTCATTCAAGACTTAAGTGATGCCATAGCTGAACCTAATTTGCCGGATAATCAAATTCAAGGTGAAGGACGCGTAAGTAAAGGCGCTGCTTATGCATTGCGTGGTAAAGCTTATTTGTTGACCAAAGAATATGATAAAGCTATTGCTGATTTTGCTAAAGTAGGAGACTGTGGCTATAAACTATTTCCAAACTATAGACAGCTTTTTAAGGTTGCTAATGAACGTTGTGAAGAAATGATTCTTAGCGTACAGTATATTGAAGATCCTACCGGATATGGTACAGGTATACAAAAATATTGTGCAGCATTCACTCAAGGTGCAAAAGATTCTCGCGGATGCTGGGGGGACTTACAAGTCACTCCTGCGGTTGTAAATCTCTATGAAGAAGTAGATGGACAAACAGTAAAAGAATTCGCTTGGGAAGATTATTTGTCTGATTGGAAAAAAGTAACTGACATGGAAGCTGCAGAAGGTCATACTAAATACCGCAAAGTTTTCTTTATTCGTGATAAATACGTAAATGGTCAGGAAATTCATCCAACTGTAACTAAAGTTATTGACACCGAATTAGCAAAATTGCCCAAAGAAGTTCAGGCGTTCTATTTACCTGAAGGCAATGAGGCCCGTTTGAAAGCAGCTTACGCTCATCGCGATCCTCGTTTGGCTTACAATGTGGTAACACCTTATGCCAACTATTTAGGCGTAAACAGTAACTCTACTGCAGAAGAATGGTATACCTTCCGTTGGCCGGTAGCCGGAAAATATTATGCAGACCAAGCATCTGCCGAACCCAATGCTAATCCTAACTTGCCAGATAGTTATTATGCTTCAGGTTTCATGAATGCACAGGCTGAATTTAAATACATCCATCGTAAATTCATTGGCGAAGGTTTGGAATATCAACGTCGTGAACAGAATCCGGTGGATGAGCCGATTATTCGTTATGCCGACGTATTACTAATGTGGGCTGAAGCTCTCGTTGAAAAAGGTGATTTATCCGGTGCTATGAGTAAGGTAAAAGAAGTGCGTGACCGTGTTGGCATACCTACAATGGCTTCAAGCTTCTCCGACCAAACTACAGCCCGCAACTATGTACGTGATGAACGTCGTCGCGAATTTGTAAACGAGGGTGTTAACTTCTTTGACGAAATGCGTTGGCGTACATTGAAAGAAACTAAATTTGATGAAAAAGTTGCTCAACATGCGTGGGGAGGTTCAGAAAGTACAGGTGGTACTGTTTATGATTGGATAGGAGAACAATGGTATACATGGCCTGTACCTAAGAGCGAAATTGAACTTAACCCGAATTTGACACGTACGCCGGGATGGGAATATTAACATTCTTTTAGTGGTTATCAATATTCCTAAAAAGAATAAAAACTCGCTTGAAGTTTCTAAAATAGATTTTCGAAAGCAGGCGTTGATTTTTAAAGCTCGATCTTCTATGATTTAATTGATAAAGTCATAGATTGATACAGAATATAGCTGAGTTTATCTGTTTCCGGATAGACTCAGCTGTTTTCTTTTTTATCCTGTCCTCTTCACATATACTGGTCATTTTTTTTCAAATAAAATTACTTAGCTCTATTTAGGTAAAATGATTGAACTTTATCGTCCCTTTAAACTGCACCGTGCAAATATCCTATATCGGATATAACACGCAAGAGGTAAAAATTACTTCTACTACACAAACATTAAATATTAAAATGGTAGAAGACTCTGAAACTTTGGATGAAGTTGTTGTGGTAGGTTACGGAGTTCAAAAGAAAGCCAATTTGACCGGTGCCGTTGCTTCGGTAGATTTTGAAGAACAAGCGAAATCACGTCCTGTAACGACTGTATCTGCTGCATTGGCAGGATTGAGTGCTGGTGTGCAAGTTATGCAGAATTCCGGTCAACCGGGTAGTGATGGCGCTACCATCCGTGTGCGTGGTGTAGGAACATTGAATGATGCTAACCCTTTGGTATTAATTGATGGTATGGAAGGGTCTATGGATAATATTAATGCACAGGATATCGAAACAATCTCTATTTTGAAAGATGCTGCATCTTGTGCTATCTATGGTTCTCGTGCCGCCAACGGTGTTATCTTGATTAATACCAAGCGTGGTAAAGGTCGCATCAGCGTGAACTATAGTGGCCGTTTTTCTTTAGCTAGTCCAACTAAATTAGTTGATTTTGTGAACAATTATGCTGACTATATGGAATTGATTAACGAATCATTCGAAAATATTGGTCAGCCAATTCACTTTAGCCAACATACTATTGACACTTGGCGTGAGAAGTCTTTACATCCAAACGATGTAAATGAACTGGGAGTACCTAATTATGTAGCTTACCCGAACACTAACTGGCAAGATGTTATTTTTAAGAATGGTGTAATCAATGACCACAATGTATCATTGAGTGGTGGTACTGAAAAAGTACGTTTTCTTACTTCATTAGGCTATTTGGATAATCCGGGATTAGTGGACAATACTGGTATCAAGAAGTATAAGTTGCGTGTTAACTTAGAAGCTGATGTCTCTAAATGGTTGACAGTAGGTACACGTGTATATGGTGACATGGAGGATAAGGATGCCGGAAACTTCTCAAGTGCTAATAATTTCTTGCGCCAAACGACTCCGGGTATCTATCCTGAATGGAACGGTGCTTATGGCTATCCTGAAGCGCCGGAAGAAAGTCCGACCGCCAATGGTATCCTTCAGTTCTTGAATAACCGTAATGGTGCCATTAAAAAGACAAATGTCAATGCAACAGCTTTTAGTAAAGTAACTTTTATGAAGGGATTGACTTGGACATTTAACTTTAACTACAAACGCTATTGGTATGAAGACCGTATTTGGACACATGCATCTGACCAAGTGAAATTCAGTACTGGTGAGGTAGTTAAACCAGCTACCACTCCCGATCAGATGACAACTTCTTTTTCTAATTCCGGAAATTGGTCTTATACATTAGAGAATATATTGAATTATAACACGACTATTGCTAAAGACCATAATATTGGTGTGATGGCAGGTTATCAGGAATGGTATAAATATTGGAACTCTTCAAGTGGAAGTTTGAAAGGTTTGATTGACGAATCTATTAACGTACCTGGTTCTGCTACAGAAATGCTAAGCATCGGAGGTAGTGCTGACGACCGTTCTACTCGTTCATGGTTTGGACGTATCAACTATGACTACAAAGGACGTTACTTGTTTGAAGCCAACATCCGTTATGATGGCAACAGCCGTTATGGAAAAGATTTTCGGTGGGGTACTTTCCCATCATTCTCTGCAGGATGGAGATTGTCTGAGGAGTCATTCATGGAATCTACTCGCTCTTGGTTGGACAATTTGAAAATCCGTGCTTCTTGGGGTAAACTAGGTAACGATGGTGGTGATAATGTAGGTAACTACGAATACCAGTCGGTTTATGGTATTACAGATTATTCATTCGGCGGAAAACAAGTGGCAGGTTTGGCCATGACTGGTTTGGCTAATCGTGCATTGGGCTGGGAAACTTCAAACAATTTAGACTTTGGTATTGATTTTGCAGCTTTGGGCAACCGTTTGACTGCTACATTTGATGTGTATAACAAACGCACCACCGGTATCTTGACAACTCGTAGCATTCCTATCACATTGGGAGGTTTGTCTGCTCCACGTGTAAACATTGCCAAGATGGATGCTAAAGGTTTCGAAATCGACTTGGGATGGAGAGATCGCATCGGTGAAGTAGAATATTCTGTAAGAGGTAACTTCTCTTATAATATGAATAAAGTGAAAGACTATAATGGTCGCTTCGCTGAAGGATGGAAATACGAAAAGGGAAAAGATGCCACTGGCAAACCTGTTTATGATTATACTACCGACAAAAACGGTAAATATAATTATGTAGATAAAAATGGTAATCCAGTGACAGATGATTCTCAGAAAATCTGGGGAAATAACGCTGGTGAAACATTTAATAGCGGTAGCTCCATTAGTCCGATTGTAGAAGAACACATGAAAGGTGAATGGTACATGATGGATGCATACAAGGGAAGTGGAAAATACTATGATGCCAGTGGTAACGTTTTGCCTAACGGTGGTCCGAAAGACGGTATGATTCGAACAGAAGAAGATATGCAGTGGGTGAAAGACATGATTGCTGCCGGTTACGAATTCTGGCCGAACAAGACCATCAGCAAATCTAAGATTTGGTATGGTGACGTGCTCTATGCCGACGGTAATGGTGATGGTATTTATGGTAACTCATTCGACAAACGCTTCCAAGGTTGTTCAAGCGACCCGAAATATACATTCGGTTTCCAAGCTTCTGCTGCATGGAAAGGATTTGATATCTCTATGAATTGGGCAGGTGCTGCAGGACGTAAATTGTATTGGGGTGCAACAACTGGTTACAATAGTTCCGGTACACGTGTCGGTGTAGGACTTCCCGAAATGATTGCCAAGGATCACTATTTCTATGATCCCGAAAATCCAAATGATCCGCGTACTAACCTGAACGGTAAATATAGCCGTTTGACAGCCGGTGAAAGCGGTGCTCAGGATCAGGCTACAAGTTCTCGCTTCTTATATAGCGGTGACTATTTGAAACTGAAAAATATCACTTTAGGTTACACATTGCCAAAGAATTTAACAAATAAGCTGTACACTCAGAGCATTCGCGTATACCTTTCAGGTGAAAACTTGTTCAGCATTGATGATTTCCCGGGTCAAGACCCTGAAATCGGTGCTACTCCGCAATATACAACTGTGCGTTCATTTGCATTTGGAGCTAATATTACATTCTAAAAATAAAAATTATGAAAGCTATAAAAAATATACTGTCTATCTGTTCTGTTGCCCTCTTATTGGGCAGTTGTCAGGCTGATTTGTTGGAAACCAAACCTTATGGAAATGTGGCAGCCGGCAATATGTGGACTTCCGAAAACTTTGCAGACAAAGGAGTTACAGCTATTTACTCTACTTTACGCAAAAGTTATGTAGGCTTGGGCTTGTATCAAATGGATTGTTTAGGTGTGTCTACAGACTGTCGTGATGCAGATTATCCCATTATGAGAAATACGATAACTACTTCTAACGGCATGTTCAGCAGCTATTGGTCTGAACATTATTCCGGAATCTCACGGGCTAATGATGCTATTGTCCATTTGCCCGAGGTAGATATGCCTGAAAATAAGAAAGCACGCTATATGGCAGAAGCTAAAGTGCTTCGTGCCTACTTCTATTATAAACTGAACATTATGTACAAGGGAGTACCTGTTTATCTGGAACCGGTGGAAGCTTCCGAGTGCACCAAAGGGCAGGAAACAGAAGCCGCTGTATGGCAGGTTATTGAAGATGACCTGACTGCTGCTATCAACGAACCGAATTTGCCTAATATCTATACCGAAGGTTCTAGCGATTACGGTCGCGTGACCAAGGGATTGGCTTATGCTTTGCGTGGAAAGGCTTATTTGTATCAGAAAGAATATGCTAAAGCCGCTGCTGACTTTGAAGCAGTAAGTCAATGTGGTTTCGGTTTGTTTGAGGGTGATTATAAACAATTGTTTAAAGAAGCCAATGAACAGTCTAAGGAAATGATTTTCTCTGTACAGTGCATCGGATTGGATGGATTGGGTAATGATATCAGTTTCCGTTACGGAACACGTAGTTCTTTCGGTTCTTGTTGGAATACTTATTTGGTGAACGCTGATTTTGTGGAAACATACGAAAATGCTGACGGAAGTAAATTTAACTGGAATGACTATATTCCCGGTTATAATGAAATGGAGCCTGCAGCTCGTGCCGTATTCTTCTTACGCGATGGATTGACCGACGCTGAAAAAGAAGCAATGAAAACAGCCGGTGCTGATATGAGTAAATATTTGCCTGAAGGCAATGAAGCTCGTATTAAAGCTGCTTATGCTAATCGTGACCCGCGTTTGACTGCTAGTATCATCACTCCGTATTCTACTTACGATGGAGCGAATGGTTCCAATGAATATACATACACACTGCGTTGGCCGTTCCGTGCCGGTGACGTGAGTGAACCGTTCGATTTGAAAACAGACACAAATAATCGTTTCTATTATTTGTATCGCAAGTTTGTAGCCGAAGGTGCATCTGAAATTCCGAACCGTTCTTATTCACCGATTGATGTTCCTTTGATTCGCTATGCTGATATACTGCTGAACTTGGCAGAATGCTACAATGAGCTGAATCAGGAAGACAAAGCCATTGCTTGTGTAAATCAAGTACGTGAACGTGCCGGAGCCGCTTTGCTGAACTCTAATGATGCTACCACAGTGAAGGGACAGGATGATTTGCGTGAACGTATCCGCAACGAACGTCGTTGGGAATTCAACGGTGAAGGTGTTAACTTCTTCGATGAAATGCGTTGGGGTACTTGGAAAGAAAGCCGTTTCTTTGAGGGTGCAGGTTTGAAGCAAATGTGGGGAACCTTGCAATATGACTATACATGGAGTGGTGACCGAGTTTATACTTGGCCTGCACCATGGAGCGAACGTCAGTTGAATCCGAATTTGAAGTTGGCTGATGGATGGAAAGATTAATCCGTAAAATTAAGGTGAAAAGATATATATTCTGATTGGAATATTGTGAAGAGGAGGTGTGTCGTAATGCACGATGCACCTTCTTTTTTATTCATTACTATACAACTCTGTTCATTTTCTTTTCTATTATTCATTGTGTGTGCAATTTATTTTATAATTATTTCTTTGACTTTATATAAATTACAGTACAAATTCTCAAACTAAGAATCGTTTATATATACGATAGGAAAACAACTCTCTCTTCCGCCCGAAGGCTGGCTGGCAAAAAAAAGTAAATACCTTGTCATACATCAAATTTAGTTGTTAATATATTTGCAAAATTACCCGGAACAACTCGGATAAAATATCAGAAAATGACCTGATATTATAAAATTTAAAGCAAAATACATATTACTAGTGCGATATGAAATCTTTAGGCAGTACTCCGAACTGTTTTTTAAAACAGCTTGAAAAATAGGAGGGGGTACTGAACCCTACCATGTAAGAGACTTCCACCACTCCATAGGTTCCTTCTTTCAGTATGGAAGCTGCCTGCTTCAAACGGAAAAGGCGGAGATATTCGTTCGGACTCATATTTAGGATTCCTTTCAATTTCCGGTAAAAGTTGGAACGTCCCATATTCATTGCATCCGCTATATCATCAATTTGCAGGTCCGTATTATCAAGATGGCGTAATACATACTCATTTAACTTGCTAATAAACATCTCATCGGCC
>OGNO01000950.1_pt1 | contig 15858 bp, 11 predicted proteins | sample 1573491 | NCBI WGS metagenome assembly OGNO01 (sample SAMEA2581900, study PRJEB24529) | metagenome | biome: Human gut stool | place: China | collected 2011
TTTGTTTTCGCCGCCGCAGCCAACAGTTTCCGGTGAAAAACAGCAGCGTCAAGCCGATTCCGGCGGCGGAGCAGTACTTGCCGGCTTTTGCCAGCGGGGCTGTATAGGTGATGCTGATCTGATGTTTTCCCTGTGTGATCGGGAATCCCAGAAAGTCTGTGTCTGTGCGGGAATAGGCGGTTTCCTTTCCGTCCACGGTGACATGAAAGCCAATGTCATAGGGGACTGCCAGCACGAACCAGCCGTCTTGCTTTACCTGAATGCTGCCAGCCATGGTGTCGTCACCGAGGGTGTCGTGGTGCAGCTGCCACGGGCTGATTTCCGCGGAGGTGTCCTCCAACACCTGGTATTCCATAGTGTATATCACCGGTTTGGAAATGACATAATCGCCGGCAGAAAATTTCAGTTTCAGCTTCTGAATGGGCTTGTCGGAGGAAAGCGTGTACTGGAAGTTGTTGTTATTGTTCTGGTACTTCCACTGGGGGTCTGTCAGCTTGTTGCGGATACCGTTAATGGTAATTGCCACGTCGCCGGTGGTGGTGCCGTTTCCGAGGTGATTGTCCACGTGGAATTTCAGCAGCAGCAGATCATCGATCGGCTCATCGAGTGTGACCGTTACCGAGAAGTCCGTTTTGCTGTGCACATAATACTTGTCGTTACCAATGGCAGTGATCTGTTTGTCACTGTATGCCGTGGCAGTATAGGACGGGGCGATCTGATGAATGCTGTCCGGCTGCTTGGCGTGGAATGTGGAATCCTCCGGCAGGTCTTTGGCATTGACTACAGCATTTTCCAGCAGTGCTTCCAGCTGATTGGGATAACGAAGTCCTTTCAGTTCCTCGGTAGTCATGATGTTGGCGGTGGCGAAGCCAATGGGATAGGCAAGCGTGTTCTCGTACAGCAGATACGCTCCCTCCTGTCCGATCTGCCGGAATCCGTAACGGGTAATGGGCTTTTGGCTGATCAGATATTTTTCTCCCATGAGAATGCCAAAAACCGGATTCTTGGACTGTACGATCATGGCGGCGTTCCGAATGCCGTTTTCGTTGTGGGTCTGCCGGAAATAAAAGTCGGAAAATGCGGCATTGTGGACAGAGGAATAGACGGAACTCCGGTAGTAATTGCTGCCCCAGATGCGGTTTACTGTGTCGCCGGCGTCGTTGGAGATGCGGTAAAAGCCGTCGTCTTCTGCTGCAATCTGATCTGTCAGTGTTTGAATTTCTGAGGAATAGACAATGCTGACATCTTCCTTGGACATGTAGGTGTCGCAGAGATTGACTGTCAGACAGGTCGCGGTGCTGAATGCCAGCGTAGGGATCAGCAGGATTTTTGTGGAGGCGTTTCCGGAAGGCTTGGCATTCTGCCGGCGGAAATAGAACAGGAATGCCGCCAGCATCGAAAGCCCGTCCAGAATCACTGCAATTTGCTCTGCATCGGTTCCGGTCTGGGACAGGATACCCATACCCAGCACTGCGGAAAACAGCAGCAGCGTGGAACGCAGAGCGATCTGGTGGGACTGTAAGGTCTTCCAGAAGAATCCGCACAGCAACAGCAGCAGCGGCAGCAGGGGAATATACGCCTTGGGATCCAGATACATCGTGCCGTTCATGAGGTACAGCAGCAGAGGACACGCCAGAATCACGCCAAAGACACCGGCGAGAAACCGGTATGCCCTTTGCGGAAAGCAAAGCATGGCACAGATCGCCAGAATGCTGAAAGAGGTCATGCCAATGGAAAAGGGACTGTATGTCAGATAATTCAAGTGCATGCCGGGTAACAGCAGGCTCCAGAGGCTCTGAGAGCTGCCGGAAACATCTCTGCCGTGTAGCAGGGTCCATGCCACCGGCAGCAGCAGAAACGCGGCGAGAACAGTTCCCAGCAGCAAATGCAGACAGGTGATGCCAATTGTCCGCATCAGCTGCCGGAACAGGTGCACATGATGCTGGTGCAGGGTGAGAAAAACGGCGTAGATGAGAATCGCGAAAAAGGCTCCTACGCTGAAAAAGAAGCTGGTGAGGAGAATGCAGGCAGATGCTGCGATCAGCGAAAGACTGCACCGTTTCTCCAGAGCATGATGCACGGCGAACAATGCCCAGAATAAAAAGGGAAAGTAGTTCACGAACATGATGTGGTGATGACTGTGGAAGATGACCGGTGCCGCCAGCAGGTAGAGCACTGCCATAAAAAGGGACAGATTGGGAACAAACCATTTCCGCAGCCAGAAATAGCAGAGAAATGCACTGAGCAGCGTCAGCAGTATGTTGGAGATTTGCAGATACGTCGCCATAGACAGCCACGGGAACGCAAAGGACAGCAGGATCACCGGACTGTACAGCCCGTAGTAGGCGAAATTGAAAATATTCTGTCCGCTGCCCAGCTGCATGGCGAAATTGGGAAAGAGATTGCCGGTGGCATAGAAACGGGTGCGGAAGTATTCCGGAATGGCAAAGTGCTGGTTGCTCCAGTCCGTCTGTGCCCCGTATACACAGCCGGGGTGCACCAGAAAGATCAGCAGCACTACCGCCCCCAGAATCCCTGTCAGAATCCCGCAGTGCAGCAGTGTATTTTTACGTGTTGTCGTCATCAGTGCTTCCTCCGCGAATCTGTGTCCACATCTCATAGGGGTTCATGTGGGACAGATTCTGAATGGTATGTGCCTGCGAGGTGTACAGCTGTAGTAGGGCTTCCTTTTGTTGCAGTGCATCATCGGAGATCGGTGTCAGGCTGTCCTGCACGTCAGGCAGCGTTACTGCACGGTAGTACTTTCCAAAAACGTACAGCGGTTCCTGCAATTGGCTGGCATCGTACAGGGCGGTGACGATCTGGTGTGTGATTTTGGGGTGAATGTGTCTGTATTCGTCCTTGGGGTTATGGGTGACGATGTCCTCCCTCGGGTGATAGGTCATAACTTTTTCGAGGTCTGTCTGTATCTGGGAACGAACATGTGTCCAGTCGTCCCGCTTGCCGGCGACTTTGTCCGGATAGGACAAGATCAGCCCTACATTGTTCGAAGCCTGCATGACTGCCTGAAACTCTGCGGAACGGGTGGCGTTATATCCATTGGTAATGCACACCACCAGATACCCGCCGTCTGCAATGTGAGCACCGCCCCAGAGGGTTTCGTCGTCGTGGTGTGCCACGATCATCAGGTGGGTGATGCCAGTCAGATCCAGTTCTGCCAGCCGTTCGTCAGTCAGCGGTGCAATATCATAGGCACGTGCAGAGGCGACTGCACGGCAAAGCCCGAACAGTCCGCCCACCAGTGCCAGAATTGCCAGAAGCACGGCGAGAATTTTTTGAAACTTGATGTGATGTGATTTCATGGAAAACGCAACTCCCTTGCTATGACTGTTTTAACTGTTGTATATGTCGTGCAACAGTTTGCAATATTAGTATAGCACAGTGCAGTGGAATTGTCAAGGGTAAAACGCAAAAAACCGCCTGTATTCCGCAAATGGGAATACAGACGGTTTCTCAAAGAATGGGAGGTAAACCACTCTTTGCAGTAATTACTTTAGATTTGAGCGATCAGACATTGAAGATGATGTCGCTGTATGCCGGTACCGGCCACTTTTCAGAAGGTGTGATAACTTCCAGAGCGTCCACAGCGGCACGCAGATCGTCCATTACCGGAATGACATCTTCCCGATAGGACTTTGCCATAGACAGTACGCAGTCGTCCTTTGCGGCAGCAGCAGCTACAGCAGTCTCCAGCTTCTTGGTAGCTTCATAAGCTGCCTTTGTCAGGCTGCTGACCTTTTCTGCCAATTCCTTTTCGACGCAGGAGCAGATGTCCAGCGACTGCTTCACTGCGGCAGCATCGCACAGTTCCTTGGTGTAGGCAATGCAGGTCGGGATATACTTCTTCTTTGTCATGTCGATCATGGTCAGGGCTTCGATATTGATGGTCTTTGCATAGTTTTCCAGCAGGACTTCCATACGAGCCTTGATCTCCTTTTCGGACAGTACGCCGAATTTCTGGAGCAGAGCAACATTCTTGGCATCTGCATAGTGCGGAACACAGTCAACAGTGGATCTGAAGTTCGGCAGACCACGCTTTTCTGCTTCGGCGACCCATTCGTCGGAATAACCGTTGCCGTTGAAGATCACACGGCGGTGGTCGTTCAGGGTCTTCTTGACCCAGGCGGCGGCAGCGCACTCAAAGTCAGCAGCGCCCTCCACATCGGCAACAAACTGCTTCAGCTCTTTGGCAACAGCAGTGTTCAGGATGGTGTTGGCATCACTCAGGTTCTCAGCGGAACCGGGCATACGGAACTCGAACTTGTTGCCGGTGAAGGCAAAGGGAGAGGTACGGTTGCGGTCGGTGGTATCCTTGCTGAACTTGGGCAGGACATCAACGCCCAGATCCATCTTCATCTTGACGGGGCCGGCATAGGGGGAATCGGATGCGATAGCATCGATGACAGCTTCCAGCTCTTCGCCCACGAAGATGGAAATGATAGCCGGAGGTGCCTCGTTGGCACCCAGACGGTGATCGTTGCCGGGAGTGGCAACGGAGGTGCGCAGCAGATCGGCGTACTCGTCAACAGCCTTGATGACAGCAGCCAGGAACACAAGGAACTGCAGGTTCTCCATGGGGGTGTCGCCCGGGTCGAGCAGATTCTCGTGGGTGGTGGACATGGACCAGTTGTTGTGCTTGCCGCTGCCGTTGACACCCTCGAAAGGCTTCTCATGCTGCAGGCAGACCAGACCGTACTTGGGAGCGATCTTCTTCATCATCTCCATCGTCAGCAGGTTGTGGTCGATGGCAACGTTGGTGGTGTCGAAGATGGGAGCCAGCTCATGCTGGCAGGGAGCAACTTCGTTGTGCTTGGTCTTGGCGGGAATGCCCAGCTTCCACAGCTCTTCGTCCAGCTCCTTCATGAACGCGGAGACCTCGGGACGAATGACACCGAAGTAGTGCTCTTCCAGCTCCTGACCCTTGGCAGAGGGGGCACCGAACAGGGTGCGGCCGGTGAGGATCAGATCCTGACGGGCTTCGTAATCTTCCTTCTTAATAAGGAAGTACTCCTGCTCGGGGCCGACGGTGGTGGAGACGTAATCCACGTCCTTGCCGAAGAGCTTCAGGACGCGGATGGCCTGATTGGACAGCGCGTTCATGGAGCGCAGCAGGGGAGTCTTCTTGTCCAGCGCCTCGCCGGTGTAGCTGACGAATGCAGTGGGGATGCAGAGGACGTCGTCTTTCACGAAAGCGAAGCTGGTGGGGTCCCATGCGGTGTAGCCGCGGGCCTCACAGGTGGCGCGCAGGCCGCCGGAGGGGAAGGAAGAGGCGTCGGGCTCGCCGCGCACCAGCTCCTTGCCGGAGAACTCCATGATGGCGGTGCCGTCGCCCACGGGGCTCACAAAGCCGTCGTGCTTCTCACTGGTGATGCCGGTCAGCGGCTGGAACCAGTGGGTGTAGTGGGTGGCACCCAGCTCCATGGCCCAGCGCTTCATCACGCTGGCCACAACGTTTGCCACCTCGATATCCAGGGGTGCGCCCTTGTGCAGGGTGCGCTCCAGGCTCTTGTAAGTAGCGCTCGGCAGACGCTCCTTCATTACATGCTCGTTAAAGACCTTGCTGCCGTAGATTTCCATAACATTTGCTGCCATAAATCCTACTCCTTACTTGATCTTATGTCTGTCCCTTCCGAAACTGTCTCCCGCCGCCGAACTGCGGCCCGGAAACAGCGAAAAGCTTTTTAACAAAAATGGCGCTGCGAGTCAGGAGGTGACCCACAGCGCCGTTGCTGTCTATGGTTTGATTATAGCCCCGGCGGGCCAAAAAGGCAATTGACAAATCTGACGATTCTGCACAAACGCTCTCTGCGAATTTTGGCACAACTGAGCTTGGTATGACTTTTGAACCTTTAAACCGGAACAGAACGATTTGGAATTGCCTCCGCTTGCGCTCTGGCAATATCAACGGAAATAATATTTTTAAATTTGCAGTTCCGGCAGGCCTGCGGGCCCGCCGGAACTGTTTTTTCACGGGAGGAGTCGTTACGGACAATTGCATTTGCAAAACCTAGGCTTATCCGTTGCGTGACAGCCGCAGATTCTACTACCCGCTACGACCCCTTTTGTGAAAATGTGTTTGGAGCGTCCCGCAGGACGCGACAAACACGAAAATATAAAATAAAATATCTTAATGAATTGCAGAGCGAAGCGGAGCAATTTTAAAATCGTTAAATCACCTGAAAGAGGAAGAACTTCAGATAATTCGTCTCCGGCACACCCCACAGGATCGGATGATCCGGTGCCTGCTGCTTCACCTCGATCTGCCGCAGCTGGCGGTGCGCATCCTTTGCAGCGGCGCGCAGCATCTTGATGAACAGCTCCTCGGTGGCAAAGTGGGAGCAGCTGGCAGTTGCCAGATAGCCGCCGCGGGGCAGCAGCTTCATGGCACGGTAGTTGATCTCCTTGTAACCGCGCATGGCGTTCTCCACAGTGCGGCGCGCCTTGGTAAAGGCCGGCGGGTCCAGAATGATAAAATCGTAGGGGTGTCCCTCTCTTTCCAAGCGGGGCAGCAGCTCAAAGGTGTCCTCGCACAAAAAGTCCATATTGGTCAGACCGTTGCGCTGGGCATTGCGCTGCGCCATGGCAATGGCCTCGGCGCTGATGTCGGCGGCGGTCACACGGGCAGCGCCGCCCGCAGCGGCGTTCAGTGCAAAGCTGCCGGTGTGGGTAAAGCAGTCCAGCACGGTGTGGCCTGCAGCAAGGCGTGCCACCGCCCGGCGGTTGTACTTCTGATCAAGGAAGAAGCCGGTCTTCTGGCCGTTCTCAAAATCCACATGATAGTAAACTCCGTTCTCGCAGATCTCGGTCTGGGTGCTTGCCGGATGGGTCTCACCGGGCAGCTCAAACCAGCCTTTGTTCTGCTCAAGACCTTCCTTTGCGCGCAGAGCCTCATCGTTGCGCTCGTAGATGCCGTCGATGGTCTGGCCGTCGGCCCGCAGCACTTCGGCGAGGAGGGGGAAGAGGACAGGCTTCAGCTTCTCCATGCCGACGCTGAGGGTCTGGGTGACGAGGATGTTGTTGAAGCGGTCCACGGTCAGGCCGGGGAACTGGTCGGCCTCGCCGAAGATGACCCGGCAGGCCGAGAGGTCGGCGGGCTCGAGGACGGTCTTGCGGTAGGCCCAGGCGTACTCGACGCGGCGGCGCCAGAAGCTGGCGTCGAAGGTGTCGTTGGCGTTGCGGGAGATGAGGCGGACGCGGATCTTGCTCTTGAGAGAGACAAAGCCGGTGCCGAGGTAAGCGCCCTTCGGGCTCACCACGTCGGCGAGGGTTCCGTTCTCGGGCTCTGTCTCCGGGAACTCGAGGATGTCGTTCTCGTACACCCACGGATGCCCGCCCACGAGGCTGGCCTCGGCTTTTTTGTTTACTTTATAAATAGGATAGCTGCGTTCTGATTTCATGGTTGCTCCTTAATAATTGAGGATGAACCTCTCCGTCACGGCTGACGCCGTGCCACCTCCCCTAACGAGGGGAGGCTTTGGCATTTCGGTAAACTTTCCCTCTTCGCCAGAGGCTCCCCTCGGTAGGGGAGCTGTCGAGCGATAGCGAGACTGAGAGGTTGTTCTTCTAACTCGCCATTTATAATACCATAAAAATATGTTAGAATAAATACAAAAACCACCGAAAGGAAGGAAAACATCATGGAGATCGAGCGCAAGTGGATGGTGAACGGCTGGCCGGAGGGGCTGCCGCTGAAAGAGGAGTTTGCCATGCGGCAGGGCTACATCAGCGTGCGGCCCACCGTCCGCATCCGGGAAGAGGCCCTGACGGGCGGCAAGACCCACTACGTCCTCTGCTTCAAGTCGGGCGGCGGGCTGGCGAGGGAAGAGATCGAGCGGGACATCGACCCTGCGCTTTTCAATGACCTCGAGACGAAGATCATCGGCAGGCCCCTTATCCCGAAGCTCCGCCGCAGCTACCTGCTGCCGGACGGTGTGGTGCTGGAAGTGAATCATGTGGACGAGGGCCAGCCGACGGAGTTCTGGTACGCCGAGGTGGAGTACCCCACGGTAGAGGCAGCCCGCAGCTGGCAGCCTGCCGCCGTGGGCCTCGCGGACTATCTCAGCGACGAAGTCACCGACCAGCCCGGCCAGAGCATGGGGGACTATTGGGAGCAGACCCGGGGCTGAACCGACGAACGTAGTGGAAAAACCTTGAAGATTATGATATGATGGTCGTATCACTCATACTGCGGCCCCGGACGGGCCGGGAAAGAAGGAAACAACTACGAAACGACCCAAATTCACGCTGTCTGTGCAGTACAATTCGCCGGTCATCCTGACATTTTTCCTCCTCTCACTGGGGGTGCTGTTCCTGGGCCAGTACACCGGCGGCTGGACGACCACCCATCTGTTCAGCGTCTACCGTTCCTCGCTGAAAGACCCGCTGTTTTACATCCGGCTCTTCGGCCATGTGCTGGGCCACGGCAGCTGGGACCATTTCCTGAACAATATGCTGCTTCTCCTCGTCGTCGGCCCGCCGATGGAAGAAAAGTACGGCAGCCTGCCCCTGCTCAAAGGCATCCTGCTCACGGCCCTCATCTCGGGCATTCTGCAGTGTGCGTTGTTCCCCCGCACGGCGCTGCTGGGCGCGTCGGGCATCGTCTTCATGCTCATCATGCTGGCATCCCTGTCCGGCTTCTCGGGCGGCATCCCCGTCACCATGCTGCTGGTGGCGGCGCTCTATCTGGGCCAGCAGATCTATGACATCATCTTTGTGCGGGACAACGTGGCCAACTTCATGCACATCGTCGGCGGCGTCTGTGGCACAGTGTTCGGCTACGTCAATGCGGGGCCGCGGCGAAAGAGAAGAAAATAAACCTCTCAGTCTCGCTATCGCTCGACAGCTCCCCTAGCGAGGGGAGCCTCTGGCGAAGAGATAAAGCTTTACGGAATGCCAAGGCCTCTCCTCGATAGGAGAGGTGGCAATGCGAAGCATTGACGGAGAGGTTAACATCTAAGAATGGGGTACAGCCCCTTTCAGAGGGGCGCACCACCAGAAAGAGAAAACAAATGAGTGAAACGATACTGACAGCAGAAAACTTAAAGTTCCGCTACGACTCGGAGCAGCCCGGCTACGCGCTCAACGGCGTCTCCATGCAGGTCAAGCGGGGCGAGTTCGTGGCCGTGCTGGGCGCAAACGGCTGCGGCAAATCCACCCTTGCCAAGCACTTCAACGCCATCCTCCTGCCGGAGGAGGGCAAGGTGTACGTCGAGGGCATGGACACCGCCGATGATGACAAGCTCTATGACATCCGCCAGACCGTGGGCATGGTGTTCCAGAGCCCGGACAACCAGATCGTCGCCACGGTGGTAGAGGAAGACGTGGCTTTCGCGCTGGAAAACCTCGGTGTTCCGCCGGAAGAGATGCGCCGCCGCGTTGATGACGCCATGAAGATGGCGGGCATCTACGAGTTCCGGGAGCGCGCACCCCACAACCTCTCGGGCGGCCAGAAGCAGCGCGTCGCCATTGCGGGCGTCGTCGCCATGCGTCCCGACTGCCTCATCCTCGACGAGGCCACCGCCATGCTCGACCCTCGCGGCCGTGAGCAGGTGATGCAGACCATCCACCACCTCAACAAGGATCTGGGCATCACCGTTGTGTCCATCACCCACTACATGGAAGAGGCCGCGCAGGCCGACCGTGTGCTGGTGATGAGCCAGGGCAATGTGGTGATGGAAGGCACCCCGAAAGAGGTGTTCAGCCAGACCGAAAAAGTCCGTTCTCTCCGCCTCGACGTGCCGCAGGCCGCAGAGCTGCGGGATGAGCTGGTCAAGGCCGGCATCCCCATGCCCGAAGGCATCATCGACACCGGCGAGTGCGCACAGGCTCTGTATGAGCTGCTGAAGTAAGGGGGGACGGAAACATGGCAAGCATTATCAAAGTAGAACACCTGAGCTATGTCTACAACCCCGGTATGCCGAACGCAGTCACCGCGCTGGACGACGTGAGCTTTGAGGTGGAGGAGGGCGATTTCGTGGGCATCATCGGAGCCACAGGCTCCGGCAAGAGCACCCTCATCACCCACATGAACGGTCTGAACAAACCCACCAGCGGCAAGATCATCATTGATGGCCGCGACCTCTGGGCCGAGCCGGAAAAGATCCGGGATTTCCGTTTCCTGACGGGTCTGGTGTTCCAGTACCCGGAGTACCAGCTCTTTGAGGAAACATGCTATAAGGACATCGCCTTCGGCCCGAAGAATATGGGCCTCGACGAGGCGGAGGTCGATAAGCGCGTCCACGAGGCAGCAGAATTCGTCGGCCTCGATGAAGCGCTGTTGGAGCGCAGCCCCTTTGAGCTGTCCGGCGGACAGAAGCGCCGCGTAGCCGTGGCGGGCGTTATGGCCATGAAGCCCCGTATCCTCGTTCTGGATGAGCCTGCGGCCGGCCTCGACCCCGAGGGACGGGATGAGATCCTGTCCGAGGTGAAGGACTACCACAAAAAGACCGGCACCACGGTGCTTCTGGTCTCCCACAGCATGGAGGACATTGCCAAGTACGCCGACAAGGTGCTGGTGATGAGCCGGAAGAAGATCGCCATGTACGACACGGTGGAGAAGGTCTTTGCCCGCGCTCCCGAGCTGCTGGAACTGGGCCTCTCCGTGCCGCAGGTGACGAAGATCTTCCTCAAGCTGCGGGAGATGGGCGTGGACGTCCCGGCGGACGTCTACACCATCCCCTACGCCGTCAAGATGATCCTGGCGGCAAAAGCCCGGCGGGATGCAGGGGAGACCCTCGTCTTACCCCGGAATGAAGAACAGAAAGGGGGTGCAGCCGGATGCTGAGAGATATTACCATCGGCCAGCACTTCCCCGGCAACAGCCTCGTCCATCGTTTTGACCCCCGGCTCAAGCTGGTGCTGACCATCCTGTATATCGTGCTGCTCTTTGCGGCGTCCAACCCGCTGGGCCTTACGCTTTCGCTGGTCTTCCTCGCCGTGATGTACGCGGTAGCGAAAATCCCCTTCAAGCTCATCCTCAAGAGCCTGAAGCCCATCTTCCCCATCATCGTCTTTACGGCGGTGCTGAACCTCTTCTTTGTCTCGGGCGAGGGCGACCCGGTGTTCAAGCTCGGATTTCTGACCGTTTACGCGGAGGGCATCCGGTATGCTGTACTGATGGCGGTGCGCGTCATGGCCCTCATCGCGGGCACGAGCCTTTTGACCTACACCACCAGCCCCATCGTCCTGACGGACGCCATCGAGCAGCTGCTCAAGCCTCTGGGCAGGCTCCACTTCCCGGTGCATGAACTGGCCATGATGATGAGCATCGCGCTGCGGTTCATTCCTACCCTCATCGAGGAGACCGACAAGATCATGAACGCCCAGAAAGCCCGTGGTGCGCAGCTGGACAACGGCAAGATGACCGAGCGCATCAAGGCGCTGGTCCCGGTGCTGGTGCCGCTGTTCATCTCGGCTTTCCGCCGCGCCGACGAGCTGGCCATGGCTATGGAGTGCCGCTGCTATCGCGGCGGCGACGGACGCACCCGCCTCAAGGTGCTGCGGTGCGAAAAGCAGGATTATATCGACCTTGCAGTGTGCATTGCGTGTTTTGCGGTGATCCTCGCTTCGAGATTGGTGTTCCCGAATTTTTGAGAGGGATAACCTCTCCGTCACGGCTATCGCCGTGCCACCTCCCCTAATAGGGGAGGCTTTGGCATTTCGTAAAGCTTTCCCTCTTCGCCAGAGGCTCCCCTACTAGGGGAGCTGTCGAGCGAAGCGAGACTGAGAGGTTGGACTATATGAATTATCTCTTAAAACTATCCTACGACGGCACGAACTACTGCGGGTTTCAGGTGCAGCCCAACGGGCGGAGCGTAGCTGCTGCGTTTCAGGACGCCCTGGAGGCGGTGCTGGGCTGTCGGCCCGACATCAAGGGCTGCAGCCGCACCGACGCCGGCGTCCACGCGCTGGGCTTCATGCTCAACTTCCACGCCGACACCCGCATCCCGGCGGCAAAGCTGCCGCTGGCGCTGAACCAGCATCTGCCCCCGGACATCCGGGCGCTGGAAGCGCGGGTGGTGCCGGACGATTTTCACGCCCGCTATGCGGCCCACACCAAGACCTATCTCTACCGCATCCACAACAGTCCCATCGACTCGCCCTTTGCCGCGCGGTATTACACCAAAGTGCCGGGGCGGCTGGACGCGGACAGGATGCAGCAGGCGGCGCAGTATTTTGTGGGAAAGCACGATTTCCTCGCCCTCTGCGCCTCGGGCAGCTCGGCTGCGGCTCACGGCGACACCGTGCGCACCATCACGGCCTGTGACGTTCAGCGCCGGGGCGACGACATCGACATCACGGTGACGGCGGACGGCTACCTCTACAACATGGTGCGCATCCTTGCAGGCACCCTCTGTGAGGCCGGCGCGGGGCGTCTTGCGCCTGAGGCCGTGCCGGGCATCCTCGCCAGCCGCGACCGCAAAAACGCCGGGCCGACGCTGGCGGCGAAAGGGCTTTTCCTCAAGAGCGTGGACTACGACACGCCCATAGAATAACGCAAACATGACCGATGCTCCCGGAGGGAAAACGCCCCTTTGGGAGCACTGTCATTGCACGAAGGGACAGGAGAGTATGAGAAAAAGACAGCGCGGCCCCCGGCCTGTGTCGGACGAGCCGCTTTCGGCGGGACGGGTCGAATACCTCGAGCAGGCCCGCGAGCGGGTGCGCAACCGGCGCATCCGCCGCACGGCACTCATCGTCGTGGCGCTGACGCTGGTGGTGCTGTTCACCACCGGCATCGTGGGCAGCTCTGTGGCCATGGCCAAGGACTGGGCCGACACCGCCCGCATCCTGCTCTTCCCCGGCACGGGCTGGCCCCAGCAGACCGGCGTCATGGAGGTGAAACAGCTTGCCTCCATGAACAGCAGCTTTGTGGAGCTGGGCGAGGAAGGGTGCGTGGTCTGGTCCCGCACCGGCACCCGGCTCAACTCCATCCAGAGCGGCTACGCCCGCCCTGCGCTGGCTGTGGGCAAGAACCGCTTTGTGCTCTACAACCGCTCGGGCAATGAGCTGCGGGTGGAGAGCCGGACCCAGAATCTCTACACCAAGACGATGGAGAACAGCATCACCCTCTGTGCCATGGCCGACAACGGCACGCTGGCCGTCGTCACAGAGGACCCCGGCAGCGCGGCCCGGCTTCGGGTCTACTCGTCCTCAATGGAGCAGCTGCTGAGCTGGAGCCTCACCATCGCCGACGGCACCCCGCTGCGGCTGGCCTTTTCGCCGGATGGGCGGCGGCTGGCAGTGGCGGCGGTGACGGTGAACGGCGGACAGATGGTCACGAATTTCTATGTCGTCACCCTGGCGCAGGGCGACCCCATGCTGGTGGGCAGCGGAAGCGGCGCGGCTCAGTGGCTGAGCTGGATCGGTTCCCAGAGCATCCTGGCCGTCTGCGACAGCCGCGCTGTCCTCTACAACGCATCGGGCGGCGAGAGGGCAGCCTATGACTTTACCGGGCAGACCCTCCGGGACATCTCGGTGGACGCTTCGGGCAATACTGCCCTTCTGCTGGCCTCCGGCCAGCTCTGTCAGGCCGTGATGCTGGGCCGTGACCTCGGCGTCGAGAACACCACGCAGGTGCAGGCGTCCAACCGCATCGTCCGGGCAGGAGACACCTTTTATCTGCTCACCGATACAGGGGTGGAGTGCCTTTCCACCGACGGCACCTCCCAGTGGACCCAGAGCCTTTCGGCCCGCCCACAGGGTCTGCTGGCCGACCGCAGGCAGCTGCTGGTCTTCTGCGGCAATACGGTGCAGGGATTGACCCCGCCTGCGGCGGAAAACAACGCTCAAAGCAATACATAATAAGGAAAACAAGATATGTTCAAGAATCCGTCATTTCTTTTTGATATAGTATGTACCGTGGTCTGGCTGCTTCTGGCTGTGCGCTATGCCCGCAAGGGCTTTCTCGCATCCAGTGTCCAGCTGGGCGGGAATGTCTTCAGCCTCGTGGGCGCCCGGGTCTTTTCGGGCTGGGCCGCTGCCGAGGTGTTCCAGCGCTTTCTGGCCGGGAGCTTCCGTACCCAGATCGCCGAGAGCATCTCGGCCGGAGGGGTCGTGGACCTGACCGGCATCGCGGACAAGTACGCGGGCTTTCTGCCCGAGAGCTTCCGCGCCTCCATCGTGGAGACCTGCGAGCGCTCCATCTCGGCTGTGCTCAGCGACAACGCCGTGGTGCTGGCGGACGCCATCGTCCAGAAGGTGCTGGCTCCGCTGCTCACGCCGGTCATCTCGGTCGTGCTCTTTTTCGTGGCCTTTGCCCTGTTGCGGATGCTGGTGAGTATGCTGGTCACCGTGCTGGGCCTCGTCAACCGGCTGCCGGTCATCGGCACCGTCAACCGCTGGCTGGGCTGGGTCACCGGCTGTGTCGCCAGCACCATGGACATCTATCTGGTGCTCTGCGTGGTGTGGGCCGTCATCGTCATCACCGGCGGCAATCTGACCGTCCTGAACGATACGGTCATGAGCGGCAGCCTTTACTATAAAGCATTCAATCTGTTCAACCCCTTCCTGTAAAGGGGAGCTTTAGGAGGAACCTATATGGTCTGCAATCGCTGTCAGAAACGTCCGGCCATCATCTTCGTCCAGCGGATGGAGAACGGCCAGATGAAAAATGAGGGCTTTTGCCTGCACTGTGCGCGTGAGCTGCACATCAAGCCGGTGGAAGACCTGATGAAGCAGTTCGGTATGTCCGACGAGGACATGGATAACATGGAAAACCGGATGGAGAGCATGATGGATGAGATGGGGGACGCGAACCCCCTCTCCCTCATGATGAATATGGGCCAGCCCATGGGCGGCGAGGAGAACGAAGGAGACGACGACCTTGTCCCCGGCTCCAGCGCCACCTTCCCGCTGGGCGTCAAGGCGGAGGGCGATGCCGGAAACGAACGCCACATTTGCAAAGCGAATCCGGCTATGATCGATGACATTGGGAAAAAACATGGCCTGGAAGATACGTCAGAAAATTTTTCCGGCAAGAAATATGCTTTGGCACCGAAAGCAGCTACCAAATTCCTTAAGGCGAGTAGATGCTATGTGGCTTTGGGCAAGGCCAGACGCGTGCTATGGTGGCTGGGATTACTGCTGCTTTCACCAGCACTTATTTTGTGGGCGGAATGGGGCGCCAATGGCGATGATGATACTATAATCTGCAGAGTCTTAACGTTCTCTTCCTCTTCGTGCATGAATTTAACTACGGCAACTGAGTATGTACGTAGACTTACCTTAGTATTGATTATGGGGGTAGTCTGCTGGATTGCGGCGCTTGTCATCTTTGGCGTGCGTTCATATATGCGATCTGTATATCCGGAACTTCGTGATCATTCCTCTTCCGCCTCGCATGTCCTTGTGGGAATCATATCGTTTCTCGTGCTGGTCATGGTCTTTCTGGGCGCCTACCTGGCACATCTGGCCGGACTGGAGCCGATCATCGGCGCCTTCCTCGCGGGTCTGGCCCTCAACCGCCTCATCCCGCGCACCTCGCCCCTGATGAACCGCATCGAATTCGTCGGCAACGCCATCTTCATCCCCTTCTTTCTGATCGGCGTAGGCATGCTGATCGACTACCGGGCCTTCTTCCGCGACTGGGAGAGCATCAAGGTCGCTGCCGTGATGATCGTCCTGATCACCGCCGCCAAATACATCGCCGCGCTGCTCACTCAAAAAACGTTCAAACTCTCCAGCGACCAGCGGACGGTCATCTTCGGCCTGAGCAGCGCCCACGTAGCCGCCACGCTCGCAGCCGTGATGGTGGGCTACAACGTCATCGTCGGCCAGACACCCGACGGAGAACCGATCCGTCTGCTGGGCGAGAGCGTGCTGAACGGCACGATCCTG
>OGNO01000972.1_pt1 | contig 15516 bp, 15 predicted proteins | sample 1573491 | NCBI WGS metagenome assembly OGNO01 (sample SAMEA2581900, study PRJEB24529) | metagenome | biome: Human gut stool | place: China | collected 2011
GGGTCCAGAGTCTCGGGGTTAGAACCATACTGGACGGTGAAGCCAGCGGTGTTGATGCTGCCGGTAGAAGAACCAGCAGAAGAAGCATTGCCGGAGGTTGCGGTAGAACCGGACTTGTTACCGCCACAGGCTGCCAGACCCAGAGCAGCGGCACCCACGCCTGCAACCTTGAGGAAATTACGACGAGAAATGCGTTTCATAATAATATCCTTCCCTTATATCAAATTTTGAGTGTGCCAGGTTCCCCCAGCCGCCTCTATATTCGATCCGATGCAAAAATTGTACACCGGAGGAACACGATTGATTATAATGCGTTCTCATGCCGGTTACAAGTCTAAAACTTGGACTGTAACCATTTTGTGACAACATTTCAGTGATAAGTTGAATTGTTTTCATCTTTCACTGTGGTGAAGTGTTCTCACTTCACGCGGTCAAGGTGATGGCAGGCTGCCCAGTGGCCGGTGGAGACCTCCTTGAACTCGGGCACCTCGTTTGCGCACTGCTCATCCGCATAGGGGCAGCGGGTGCGGAAACGGCAGCCAGACGGCGGGTTCAGGGGGCTGGGCACATCGCCCTGCAGCACAATGCGCTTGGACTGGCGAGCCGTAATGGGGTCTGCCACCGGAATAGCGGAGATCAGGCTGCGGGTGTAGGGGTGGATGCTGTGAGTGATCAGCTCGTAGCTGTCGGCCAGCTCTACCATCTTGCCCAGATACATGACGCCGATGCGGTTGGAGATGTGCTTGACAACGCTCAGGTCATGGGCGATGAACAGGTAGGTCAGACCCATCTCCTGCTGCAGATCCTCGAACATATTGACGACCTGTGCCTGAATGGAAACGTCCAGTGCGGAAACAGGCTCGTCACAAACGATGAACTCGGGGTTCACAGCCAGTGCACGGGCAATGCCCACGCGCTGACGCTGACCGCCGGAGAACTCGTGGCAGTAGCGGTTTGCGTGCTCGCTGTTCAGGCCAACGCGCTCCAGCAGAGCGATGATCTTATCGTGGCGGTCCTTTTCATTCTCGGCCAGATGATGGATATCAATACCCTCACCCACGATGTCGCCAATGGTCATACGAGGATCCAGACTTGCGTAGGGATCCTGAAAAACGATCTGCATCCGGCGGCGATAGGGCAGCATATCCACTGCGATCTTGTTTTCCTTATCAAACAGCAGGTTGCCGTCATAGTAGATCTTGCCGCCGGTAGGCTCGTACAGGCGCAGCAGGGTGCGGCCGGTAGTGGTCTTGCCACAGCCGGACTCGCCCACCAGACCAAGGGTCTCGCCCTTGCGGATGGCAAAGCTTACGTCATCCACAGCCTGAACGTACTTGCGGTTCTTGCCCACACCGCCGGCGGGGAAATACTGCTGCAGGTGCTGGACTTCAACCAGCGTCTTGTGTTCACTCATTCTGCCTTTTCCCCTTTCTCAAATGCAGCCTTCTGCTGCAGCCAGCAGTAGGTATAGTGGGTATCGCTGAGCTCGGTGCGCGGGGGCATCTTGCTCAGACAGATCTTCATGCAGTTCTTGCAGCGGGGCGCAAAGGGGCAGCCGGCCGGCGGATTCAGCAGATCCACAGGGGTGCCCTCAATGGGCACAAGGCGCTCGTGCTCTGCGGTGTTCAGCTTGGGGATGGAGTTGATCAGACCCTTGGTGTACTCGTGACCCGGCTGGTAGAAGATCTCGTCGGTGGTGCCGTACTCCACAATGTGGCCGGCGTACATGACGGCGATCTTCTCGCACATGGAAGCCACAACGCCCAGATCGTGGGTGATCATGATGATGCTCATACCCAGCTTCTTGCGCAGATCCTGCATCAGCTCAAGGATCTGTGCCTGAATGGTCACGTCCAGTGCGGTGGTGGGCTCGTCAGCGATCAGCAGCTTGGGCTCACAGGCCAGTGCAATGGCGATCATCACACGCTGGCGCATACCGCCGGACAGCTCGTGGGGGTACTGCTTCAGGCGCTTTTCAGGCTCGTTGATGCCAACCAGCTCCAGCAGCTCCTTGGCGCGTGCCCATGCCTCCTGCTTGTTCTTATCAGTGTGCAGGCGGATGACCTCCACGATCTGGTTGCCGATGGTGTACACCGGGTTCAGGCTGGTCATGGGGTCCTGGAAGATGATGGAGACCTCGTTGCCGCGGATCTTGCGGAAGTCCTTCTCCTTCATGTTCTCGATCTCGTGGCCGTTGAACCACACCTTGCCGCCCACCAGCTTACCGGGGTAAGCGGTCAGGCCCATAACGGAGTAGGCGGTGACCGACTTACCGGAGCCGGACTCGCCCACAACGCCCAGAACATCGCCCTGATTCATGGTAAAGGAAACGCCGTTCAATGCCTTTACTTCGCCCGCAGGGGTGAAGAAAGAAAGGCGTTCATCTTTGATATCAAGAATTTTCTCGCTCATTTCTGTTCACCTCATCAATTCTTCAGCTTCGGGTCAAAGGCATCGCGCAGGCCATCGCCGAACAGGTTGAACACAAGGATCATCACGCTGATCATCAGCGCGGGGGCGATCAACAGATGGGGATAGGTGTTCATGCCCTTGACGGCATCGGTAGCCAGAGAACCCAGAGAAGGCAGCGGGGCTGCAACACCCAGACCGATGAAGCTCAGGTAGCTCTCAGTAAAGATGGAAGCGGGGATCTGCAGGGTGGTGGTAACGATCAGGGTACCAATGCAGTTGGTGAGCAGATGCTTTTTGATGATACGGCCGCTGGAAGCGCCCAGTGCGCGGGCAGCGGTAACGTACTCGCTCTCTTTCAGGATCAGGATCTGGCTGCGGACGATACGCGCCATGCCGACCCAGTACAGCAGAGCAAAGATGATGAAGATGGAGATCATGTTGGGGCCAAGGGTCTGCATCCACTTGAAGCCGGGCTGGGTGGACAGCGCATCCAAAGGATCCTTCAGAGCCATGCCCAGCAGGATGATCAGCAGAATATCCGGGATGGTGTACAGAATATCCGTGATACGCATCATGATATTGTCCACCCAGCCGCCGGCGAAGGCGGAAACTGCGCCGTAGGTAGCGCCGATGATCAGCACCAGCACAGAGGCGATCAGACCGACAGACAGGCTGACGCGGGTGCCCATCATGATACGCACCGCAAAGTCACGGCCCATACGGTCGGTACCCAGAATGTGCGGGAACACCTTTTCGCCGGCATCGATGCGGGCCTGCTCGGAGGCAGAGTACTCGAACGGTGCCAGATTGTTGCTGCCCTTCACCTGCTCCGAGTAGCTGTAGGGCCACACGGCGGGCAGCAGGTAGGCAAAGATGGCAATGGCAATGATGAACACAAAGCTGACCATGGCGATCTTGTTCTTCTTCAGGCGGCGGATACCGTCCTTCCAGAAGTTGACGCTCTCGCGCATGACCACCAGACTCTGCTTTTCTTCATTGCTGGCGGGCAGAAAATCCTCCGCATTGAGCTGCAGGCTGAGCGGATTCTTTTTAATGTTTTCCATGAAAATCGCTCCTCTCTTACTTCAGCTTGATGCGCGGGTCAATGATCTTATAAAGGATATCCACGATCACGTTTGCAATGATGACCATGCTGGACAGCAGAATGGTGGTGCCCATGATCATGGTGTAGTCACGGTTGGTGATGGCAGACACGAAGTCGCGGCCCAGACCGGGCACGGAGAAGATCTTTTCCACCACGAAGGAACCGGTCATCAGGCCGGCCAGCATGGGGCCGACGTAGGTGATGACAGGCAGGATGGCGTTGCGCAGTGCGTGCTTGAACAGGATCATGAACTGGGACACGCCCTTTGCGCGGGCAGTGCGCATATAGTCCTGACCCATGACGTCCAGCAGGCTGGAGCGCATCAGACGGGTGATATATGCCGAGGGGTAGATGGCCAGTGCGGTGACCGGCATGATATAGGCGGCTGCGCTGTTCAGGCCAACCGTAGGCAGCACCTTCATGTTCATACCAAACTGGTATAGCAGCAGCACGCTGGAGATAAAGCTGGGGATCGCGATGCCGCAGGTTGCAAACACGATAATAATGTTATCCAGCCACTTGCCGCGGTTATAAGCGGAAATGCAGCCCAGCGGGATGCCCACGCACAGAGCCACCACCACTGCAATGCCTGCCAGACGGCAGGATACCGGCAGCTTACTGGCGATGATCTGGTTCACGGTACGGCCGCGCTGACGCAGGCTCAGACCCAGATCGCCGTGCAAAAGGCCCTTCATGTAGTTGACGTACTGCACACCCAGCGGCTTATCCAGGCCATACTTTTCGGCCAGAGCCTGCTGAGCAGCGGCGCTGATGGACTTTTCTGCCACGAACGGGCCACCGGGGACCAGGTTCATGACAAAAAAGGTAACCGTAGCCACAATGAAGATACTGAAGATACCCATTGCGACACGCTTGATGATGTACTTTGCCATCGTTTGATGCCACTCCAATCCTATCAATGAATTACTGTTTTTGCTCTCAGGCCGAGCCACACTTTCCCGCAGTCCGCCAGCCTCACACATAGCGGACGTCTGTCCTTGGCACGTGGACAGAAAAGCGAATAATAAAACGATGGCATCTTGCGGTTGCACAAACACCATCGTCCATACCCGAGAAACACTCTATCTATTATAAGGATAACCACGATTTTTGTCAATTTACATGAAAAGAATTCACTTCATTATAGCAAAGCATGAGTGAAATCTTATACTTTATACAAATTTCCTGTATATTTGTAGGTAAAAGTGCTACTTTTCCGACCTTTTGGGGGATTGTTCCGTTGGTGCGTACAATCCGCCCTCCCCTGTCGGCGTAAAAGGCAGCGTCTCTGCCGCAGAGTCATCCCTCCATGTCCTTGGCATTTTTCTCCATATTACAGCAAAAAGGCAAAACAAAGCCACCCGCAGCCCCTTTCCGGCACAGTCAGTGCCCGGGAGATGTGCTGCGGGTGGTCATGGGTCGTTTTGCGGGTCAGGAGTACAGTTTTGCGGTCAGCCGGGAGTACATGGCGCTCTTCTGTGCCTTATAGGAGGCCATGGCCTGATCCGCCAATGCGGTGCTCTGGCCGTTGGCGGTCAGAATGGCACGCATCTGGCTGACGATGCTCTCCACTTCCCTGTCGTAGGACGCCTGCATCGCGTACAGTCTGCCGCTTCTGGCCAGCACGATGGAGATCTTGCGCGCCTGTGTCTGCTGAGACTCTGGCAGCGATTTGAACTCTGCCTTTGCTCCGGCAATGCAGCTGTTCAGCTCTGCCTCGGCGCGCGCTTTGACGCTGTACAGCTGCTTCAGCAGCGCCTTAACCTCGGCCTCGTAGGAGGCTTCCTGTTTGCCGGAGGAGGACGACGGTTTTTTTGTACCGGAATTGGCTGTACCGGCAGTCTCCTGCTTGCTGGAGGACGCTGTACTGCTGCTCTCCGTCCGGGAGGCAGATGCCGCCGGAGAAGTATCAGAATTCGCCGGGGAGGAAACCGCACCTGTCTCCTGCTGCGGAGCGCTGGCGGATGCCTCCTGTTCCCCGCTGCCGGACGCGGCGGCTTCATCTGCCAGTTCCTCCAGCGTGATCTCACCGCTGAGCAGCTTATCGATCTCATCATCCGTCAGGGTGACCTGTGTGCTGTCCGCCGGGGCATCCGGCAGGGTTTCAGGAATACCGGCTGCCATACTGTGGAGGTAGAACAGCACGCCAAGAACAGCTGCTGCCAGCAGAGCCACCAGCGCGCCCAGCACGATCAACACGATTTTCAGGACCTTATTTTTCTTCATACTAAAATCCGCTGCCCGGGCAGAGCAATTCTCTGCCCGGGCAGTTTTCTCCTTACTTTAGGATCAGACCCACATGCCCAAAAACTTTTTGGGCTGATGCAGGGTCACAGCGTCCAGTTCCTGATCGTGGAACAGTTCATCGCCGTTGCGCACGATGCGGGCAGCAGTTTCCTTGCCCAGCAGCTTTTCCAGCTGCTGCACTCCCTGTGCCATGCGGGGCGGGCGCTTGTCCGGGGAATGGGTGTCGGTGGAGATGACATGAACCAATCCCCACTGGATGAACTTACACAACTTTTTGCAGAGCTTAGGCTCCAGCAGTGCTCCTGCGTTGATCTGCGCATAGGCACCAGCGGCTACCCAGTCGTACAGCAGGGTGGGATCCTCCAGCACATAGGGGTAGCGCTCGATATGCGCGATCAGCGGCACGATGCCCTGCTGCTGCAGATTGTACAGGGTCTGCCGGATAAAATGCGGCTTGTGGGTGGTGGGGAATTCCAGCAGCAGATAAGCGGTGTCCCCCATGCACAGCGCCCGGGTGTCCAGCTCGCACAGGCCGGGCGAGAAGAACACCTCCGCCCCCAGTTTGAAATCAAACTGCATGGGCTGCCCCTCCAGCGCTGCGGTCAGCTGTTCAAAGGCAGCCTGCCGCTTTGCCGTAAAGGCATCCACCGTGGTGCGTTCGCTGTTGAAGTGGCTGGTGAACGCAATATTGCGCACACCGTCCTCGTATTCCCTGTGCAGCAGCTCCAGCGAGACTGCTGTATCCTTTGCGCCGTCATCCATGCCGGGCAGAATGTGACAATGCAGATCCGTCATAGCAGTGCTTCCTTATTCAGTAACATCAGCCTTCTGTTTTTCGTAGGCATAGTTGTAATTGTAGGCATAGCTGTATGCGTAGCTGGAGCCCTTGAGTGCCTTCTTCATGTCGTAGCGGGTCAGCACGCTGCCCAGCACCCGGACACCGGCATCCTGCAGCTTTTTCACTGCGCCGCGCACCGCATCGGCGGGGGCGTAGTCCGAGCGCACAACGAAAACCGCGCCGTCCACATAGCGGCCGATGACGGCTGCATCGGTGACCACCGACACCGGGGGTGCATCAAAGATGACCACATCGAACTTTTCCCGCAGGGTGTTGACCATGGCCTGCATCTGCGGCTGGCTCAGCATCTCGGAGGGGTTCGGCGGCGGGGTACCGGCGGGCAGGAAGGTCAGATTCATTTCCTTCAGTTCATGCAGCGCCTCGTCCAGCGTGCACTGGTTGGACAGCACGTTGGAAACGCCCTTTACGTTGTGACCGGCCTTCAGATAGCGGTGCAGCACCGGCTTGCGCAGGTCGCAATCCACCAGAGCCACCTTTTTGCCGCTTTCGGCCATCGTCATCGCCAGATTGACCGCCACGTTACTCTTGGACTCTTCCGGCACGGTACTGGTGATGACCAGCGTGTGCACGTCCATGGAGCCTGCCATAAAGTCCAGATTGGTGCGCAGAGACTTGTAGGCTTCCACATAGCCAAAGGGCATCTTTTTATCGGTGATCAGCTGCAGGGTGCGGTGCTCACCTTCTTTTTTCTTTTTACCAAACAGATTCCACATCGTCTTACACCTCCGGGATCAGGCCCAGCACGGGCAGGCCGAGCTTCTTCTGAACATCTTCGTCATCCACAACGGTATCATGCAGCAGATGTGCCAGCACCAGAATGCCGCACACCAGCACAGCACCCAGCAGGCCGGCCAGCACAACGTACTTCGTAGTCTGGGGGAACACCTTGTTGGGATCGATGATCACATCGCTCACCGCCTTGCAGGAACCGGCTTCCACCTTTTCCACCAGCACGTCGGGCACGATGTCGGCAATGGTCTGTGCGATCTCACCCGCACGCTCTGCATCCGTATCGGTGACCGTGATCTTCATGATCTGGGTAGCGTCCACATCGGCAACATCCACCATGTCGTACAGCTCGGTGTAGGTCATATCCAGATCCAGTTTGTCGATCACCTCGTTCAGCACGGTGTTGCCCTTGATGATGACCGCATAGGTGCTGATCAGGTTCTTGGCAGAATTGAAGTTATCACTGGTAAAGGTGGAGGAGTTATCCTGCCGGGTATTCACGATCATGTTGATAGAGGCCTGGTACTTGGGTGTAAGCGCAAACACGCACACCAGCAGGCAGATCAGCGCTGCCGCAACAGCTGCTGCCACGATCTGCACGGCATGCGCCCACAGCAGGCGGGCCAGTTCCATCAGATCAATGGTCTCCTCGTCCTCCGTGCTCCGGAGCGACTGTCCCATAGTTGCTTTTTCGTCCATAATAGCGAAACTCACCTTTCTTGTTTTCCGCAGTGCAAGAAATGTACACCGGGTTCCTATAGATACACATTCGTTTTATAATGATAGCACATCTTGTTGTATTTTACAAGCAGCAAATGCCATTTTCTGCCGGCAAATATATGGACAAAATATGCCCTGCCCCGTACAAAAAAGGCATCCGCAGCACATGGATGGCTGCGGATGCCTTCGTTTTACGGATTTTTAGCGAATACGCTTAGCGGGAGCCCTTATCGTAGGGGATACCCTCGGCCTTGGGTGCCATGCTGTTCTTGGAGGTGAAGGCCAGAATGACCATGGAGGCCACAAAGGGCATCATATTATAGATGTTGCTGGACCAGTGCAGCTGCGCAAGGAAGGTGGAGTCTGCAATATTGGCAAGGCTCTTGAACACGGCAAAGAACATGGCCGCGCCAAAGATGTGGAAAGGCTTCCACTGGCCAAAAATCATAACTGCCAGTGCCAGAAAGCCTGCACCGGCCACGCCGACTTCAAAGTTCCAGGTCTGCACCGGGGGCACGATATACGCCAGACCGCCGACGGCGCCCAGCGCACCGGAAAGGATCACACCGGCGTAACGCATCTTGTAAACGTTGATGCCCACCGAGTCCGCAGCCTGCGGGTGCTCGCCGCAGGCACGCAGACGCAGGCCGAAGCGGGTTTTATACAGCACGATGTAGCTGACCACCAGCAAGATCAGCCCCAGCGGCACGAACACGCTGAGTTCCAGTCCGCCGATGCTGAACAGGAAGGGCTTGTTGGAGTAGTTCAGCTTGGCGCTGCCGCTCTCGCTGAAGTACTTGGAGATGACCACGGCAATGGCGGTAGCCAGCAGGTTCAGTGCCGTGCCGCCGATGGTCTGGTCCGCCTTCAGGTTGATGGAGGCAAAGGCCAGCAGCAGGCTGTAGATCACGCCCGCCAGCGCTGCCACCAGAATGGAGATCAGCACCACAAGGAAGGGCGACAGGCTTGCAGGCAGCATGGTCAGGGTAAGCACACCGGCCACACCGCCGATGACCATGATGCCCTCCAGTGCAATGTTGATGATACCGGAGTGTTCGCTGAACATACCGCCCAGTGCCACCAGCATCAGCACGATACCGTACAGCAGGGTATATTTGATCAGAAGCAGCATATTACTTGCCCTCCTTTTTGGTCTTTTCTGCGGCAGGCGCAGGCTCTGCGTTCACATTGGTCTTTTCGGCATTCCGGAACAGCAGGCTCTGGATCTTGCCGCGGAACAGCATGGAGAATGCGCACAGATAGATGATGATGCCGCTGATCAGATCCGAGATCTCAGTGGGGTAAAACTTGGTGGACAGGAAGGAGCCGCCGACCGAGATATGGGAGATGAACAGCGCAGAGAACACGGTGCCAATGGGGTTGGAGCTTGCCAGCAGTGCCACCGAGATACCGTTGAAGCCCATGCCCGGCAGGCTGGTGGAGTTCAGCGGGTTCCACTGGGACACGTTGGACAGATAGAACAAACCTGCGCCGAAGCCTGCCAGCGCACCGGCAATGGCCATGGAGAGGATGATGTTCTTCTTCTCGTTGATACCGGCGTAACGGGCGGCGTTCTTGTTCAGGCCAACGGCCTTGAGCTCGTAGCCGAAGGTGGTCTTGTTCAGCACCACCCAGATCAGCACGGCCACCGCTGCCGCCAAGAAGATGGCAATGGTGGTGCTATTGGTCTGGAACAGCTTGTTCAGGCCGAAGTCCGGGATCAGGGACTGGGCAAAATCGGCGTTTTTGCTCAGGTTCAAAGTACGGGTGTTGCGCACGTCGTACATGGGGCCGGTGCCGTTCTGGTAGATGAGTTCATTTACCAGATACAGGCCGATCCAGTTGAACATGATGGAGGTAATGACCTCGTTGATGTTGAAGTAGGCCTTGAAAAAGCCGGGGATCGCGCCCCACAACCCGCCCAGCACCGCTGCTGCCAGCAGGCAGACGAACCAGGGCAGCTTGAGCATAATGGCGCAGTACAGCGCACCGTAAGCGCCCAGCGTATACTGACCGGCTGCACCGATGTTGAACAGGCCGGTCTTGAAGGCAAAGGCCACGGACAGACCGGTCATAATCAGGGGTGCGGCATTGGCAAGCTCCTTGCCCACGCCGTAGGGGGCATCGTGGAAACCGCCCTTGATGATGCGCACAAAGCCATCGCCCCATGCGTGTGCGGGGTTGATGGCTACCAGCACCAGAAAGCCCACCAGCAAACCAATCAGGATGCACAGCAGTGCAGCCAGCACGCTGGTAACAGAGCTTTGCAGGCTGCCGCTGCGGGAAAGTTTTTTCTTATTCATGTGTTACTGCTCCTCCTTTCCCTGCTTGCGGGCGCCTGCCATATACAGACCCAGCTCCTGCACGGTGGTGGTCTTGGGGTCAAACTCGCCCACGATCTCGCCCTCGTACATTACAAGGATGCGGTCAGAAAGGTTCATCACCTCGTCCAGCTCCAAGCTGACCAGCAGCACGGCCTTGCCCTTGTCGCGCTCGGCCACGATCTGGCGGTGGATGTACTCAATGGCACCCACGTCCAGACCACGGGTAGGCTGCACTGCCACCAGCAGCTTGGGGTCGCGGTCGATCTCGCGGGCAATGATGGCCTTCTGCTGGTTGCCGCCGGACATACTGCGCACGGTGGTCAAACTGCCCTGACCGCTGCGCACGTCGTACTGCTCAATCAGCCGGTCAGAGTACTCGCGCACCTTATCGGCACGGATAAAGCCACCCTTCTGGAACTCCGGCTGCCAGTAGCGCTGCAGCACGATGTTGTTTTCCAGACTGAAATCCAGCACAAGACCGTGCTTGTGGCGGTCCTCCGGGATGTGACCCATGCCGTCCTTGGCGCGCTGGCGGATGCTCTCGTGGGTGATATCCTTGCCGTCCAGCGTAAGCTTGCCGCTAGACAGCTTGCTCAGGCCGGTCAGGCCGTAGATGAACTCGGTCTGGCCGTTGCCCTCGATGCCCGCCAGACAGACGATCTCGCCTGCGTGCACCTTGAAGGACACGTCCTTCACCACATCCTTCTTGCGCTGGTCGTTGTGGATGGTAACGTTTTCCACGTCCAGCACAGTCTCGCCGGGGTGCGCGGGCTGCTTTTCTACCTGCAGCTGCACGTCACGGCCCACCATGCGGCGGGAAAGCTCTTCCTTGGTGGTACCCTTGATATCCACCGTGCCCATATACTTGCCCTTGCGCAGCACGGTGCAGCGGTCGGCCACAGCCATGATCTCGTTGAGCTTATGGGTGATGAACAGGATGGACTTGCCCTCCTTCTTGAACCCGCGCATGATCTCCATCAGTTCGTCGATCTCCTGCGGGGTCAACACAGCGGTGGGCTCGTCAAAGATCAGGATCTCGTTGTCGCGGTACAGCATCTTCAGGATCTCTACGCGCTGCTGCATACCCACCGAGATATCGCTGACCAGGGCGTCCGGGTCCACCCGCAGGCCGTACTTTTTGCTCAGCGCCATCACCTTTTTGCGTGCCTCGGCCTTCTGCAAAAAGCCCATCTTGTTGGGCTCAACGCCCAGAATGATGTTGTCCAGCACGCTGAAGCATTCCACCAGCTTGAAATGCTGGTGCACCATGCCGATGCCCAGTGCGTTGGCATCGTTGGGGTTGCGGATGGCAACCTCCTTGCCGTTTTTCAGGATCTTGCCCTGTTCCGGCTGATACAGGCCGAACAGCACGCTCATCAGCGTACTTTTGCCCGCACCGTTCTCGCCCAGAAGGGCGTGTACCTCGCCCTTGCGCAGTTGCAGGGTGATATCATCGTTTGCCTTGATACCGGGGAATTCCTTGGTAATGTGGAGCATCTCGATCACATAATCCTCTGCCAATCTGCTCACTCTCCTTTCGTGCCGTAACGACACCTTTTTCTATACTACAACCCATTATACCTGATTTTTTGCAGTTTGCACACGGCTTTTTGATTTTTTGTCAAAAAGCACAAGTAAAAGTATTACTTTTGTACGGTCTGCATGATTTCCTACCTGTTTCTCCCACACAGGCATACAAAAAGGGCGGGGTGCCCCTGCATGAGCACCCCGCCCCTATTACGGGAGTAATTCCGGGATAGCGATTACTGGATGTAGTTGACCTTGGTGAACTCGCTGACGGTGGGCTTGGTAGCGTCGTCAGAGCTGTTGTCCACAACGAGCTCGCCGGAAGCGATCTTGCTCTTCAGGGTCTCGTACTCGTCCTTGGTGAAGGTCTTGAAGTTCCAGCTGTCATCAGCAGTGGGCAGACCAACATAGTCGCCATCCTCCAGACCGAAGTTACCGTTGGTAGCAGCGATGTTGCTCCACTCGCCGGCCTCGATGTCGCCCAGAGCGGTGCTGACAGACTCAGACAGGCCCTTCATGGCAGAGGTGATGAACGGGTTGTAAGCGTAGCCGTCCTTCTCAACGCCATTAGCACCGATGTAGTTCTGGTCAACGTCAACGCCCACAACGTAGCCGTTGTTCTTCAGAGCAGCCTCGACAGCGGAAGTGTAGATGCCGCCGCCGCAGGCAAAGACGATCTGGGTGCCGTTGGCATACCAGCCCTCCATACGGGAGGTGATGTTGGCATCGCCGTAGAACTGGCCGCCGTAGAAGTAGTTGATGTCAATGTTGGTGCCCAGCTCCTTTGCAGCAGCGTCAGCGCCCTGCACATAGCCGTAGCCGTAACGGATAACGGCGGGCACAGCCATGCCGCCCAGGAAGCCCAGCTTGGTGTAGCCGTCCTTAACAACGGCGTAGCCTGCCAGATAGCCTGCCTGCTCCTCCTTGAAGGTGATGCAGTAGCAGTTGGCGGGGATGCTGTCGGTGCCGATATCGCCCTGGGTCACATCGATCGCGATGAACTTGATGTCGGGGTACTGCTCAGCAGCCCATGCCAGAGATGCGCCGTACAGGTAGCCAACGCAGACGATAACGTCGGCGCCGTCGTTGACAGCCTGACGGATCATGGTCTCGCGATCCTCATCGGAAGCATCGGAATCGGGGATGTAGTACTGGCAGTTGTCGCCCATGTAGCTGGAAACAGCAGCCCAGCAAGCCTGGTTGAAGCTCTCATCATCGATCGTGCCAGTATCGCAGGTCAGAGCGACCTTAGCGATCTTCTCAGCGCCGTCTGCTGCGCCGGAAGCGGCGGAAGAGCTGGCAGCTGCGGAAGAAGCAGTGCTGGTAGAGGAAGCGGAGGAACCGCCGCAGGCGGTCAGAGCAGCGGCAGCGGCAGCAGCACCGGCCACAGCCAGAAAGTTACGACGAGAAATCTTCATAAGAAACTCTCCTTTATTTTAAAAAATCGCGTCAAACAAATAAAATGCGCAGAGCTGCACATTTACTGGCTCAAGTATAACGGCAAGCCGTGTCAGATGCAAGCAAATTCCGATTACAAAATCTTTACAATAATTTTGTCAGTTTTTATCAAAAGTAGTATTTATGCACAAATTTGCCGTAGTTCCGGCCATTTTCCGTGCACTCCCTGTGTTTTGCCGCACAATGCACGTATTTCCGTTACTTTATTGTCCTGCAGTGTGCCTCTGCGCTTTTATCCCGTTACTTCACGGCACGGTTGCCCGCCACATTGGAGGGGCCAAAGCCGAAGGGCAGCAGTTCGTCCATGCTGCGCTCGATAAAGTCTTCCGGTGTCTTTGCCATGATAACGTTCAGTTCCGGCCCGCCGAATTCAAACAGAGCCTGGCGGCACACCCCGCAGGGAGAAGTGATCTGCTCGTTTACCTCGCCGCGGCGGCTGCCCACCACAGCAATGTCGGTGAACTCGGTCACGCCCTCGGCCACCGCCTTGAACAGAGCCGTGCGCTCGGCGCAGTTCGTGGGGGTGTAGCTCGCGTTCTCAATATTGCAGCCCCGGAACACCTGTCCGTTTTTGCCGCGCAGCGCCGCGCCCACGTGGAAGTGGGAGTACGGTACATAGGCGAACTTCTGCGCGGCGAACGCCTCGCGGATGAGCGCCTGAATCTCAGCCTTTTCCATGCTCACTTCTCCAGAAATGCGTCAACGCCCAGCGCGACCTTCATCATGGCGGTGAAGCTGGTCTGGCGCTGCTCGGCAGTCGTGATCTCCGGCGAAACAAAGCTGTCGGAGATCGTCAACAGGCAGGCGGCACGCTTGCCCAGGACCCTGGCGTTGTGGAACAGTGCAAAGCTCTCCATCTCGACGGCCAGGCAGCTCTTTTCGTCGCGCAGTTTTTCCCAGTAGGTCGGCTTCTCGTCGCTGGGCTGGCGGTAGAACACGTCGGAGGAATGGATGTTGCCCTCGATCAGCGGAATACCGGCAGCCTTGGCGCTGGCGCGCAGAGCATCGTTCAGCGCGGCGCTCGGCGTCTGGATGTCGTCGGTGTCGCCGCTCTGGGTCACGGCGTAGTTGCTCTCGGAGTAGGCACCCGTGGCCAGCACCACGTCAAACAGTTTTGCCTTGTCGGTGTAGGAGCCGGCGGAGCCGATGCGGATGATGTTCTCGACGCCGTACTGGGTGTACAGCTCGTAGGAATAGATGCCGATGGACGGCATGCCCATGCCGCTGCCCATCACGCTGATGGGGCGGCCCTGATAGGTGCCGGTGTAGCCGTACATACCGCGGACGTCGGTGACAAGGCGCGGGTCCTCGAGGAAGGTCTCGGCAATGAATTTGGCGCGCAGCGGGTCGCCGGGCATCAGGACGGTCTTGGCGAAATCGCCGTTTTCAGCGCGGTTATGGGGGGTAGACATAAAAGCACTCTCCTTTATTTTGCAATATTGGTAGATACAGTATACCACACTTTCGCCGTTTGTGGTAAACTAAAAGCAAGAAATTTTGTGAAAGAGGCATTTTATCATGCAGATACCCCATCACTGCACCCTTTGCCCCCGGGCCTGCGGAGCGGACCGCGCCGCAGGGCAGCGCGGCTTTTGCGGGGCAGACAACACCCTGCGCGTGGCCCGCGCCGCCCTGCACCACTGGGAGGAGCCGTGCCTGAGCGGCGACCCGAACGCCGAAACCGGGAGCGGCACGGTATTTTTCAGCGGCTGCACGCTGAAATGCTGCTATTGCCAGAATTACCCGATCAGTCAGGGCGAGGTCGGCAAGGCGATTTCTGTGGAGCGGCTGACCGAGATTTTTATGAATTTGCAGAACGGCGGGGCGAAAAACGTAAACCTCGTCACGGCATCGCAGTATCTGCCGTGGGTCACTGCCGCGCTGGATGCCGCGCGGGCGCAGGGCTTTTCCCTGCCCGTCGTCTACAACACGGGCGGGTATGAGACGGTGGACGCCGTCAGGGCGCTGGCCGGGTATGTGGACATCTGGCTGGCGGATTACAAATATGCCAGCCCTGCCCTGGCGAAAGAGCTTTCCGCCGCGCAGGATTACCCACAGGTGGCGCACGCCGCCATCCGCCAAATGCTGTTGCAGACCGGTGCCCCAGTGTACGATGCCGACGGCTACCTGCAAAA
>OGNO01000983.1_pt1 | contig 15360 bp, 20 predicted proteins | sample 1573491 | NCBI WGS metagenome assembly OGNO01 (sample SAMEA2581900, study PRJEB24529) | metagenome | biome: Human gut stool | place: China | collected 2011
GTGTTATAATAGAAGTGGCAGTTAAAAATATACTATGCACAGTATAGTATTGACATGGAGAAAAAGTGTGGTATAATATAGGCAGAAACAAGGGGGTGCCTAATGAAAAAGAAAAACATAGATACGTTAGATATAGAACTGTTGCATATGTCAGCGAGTGAATTAAACTACTACTTTACACACGGTTGGTCTATCTACTGGATAGAAACACGCATAGACAACGTTAAATGCGTTGTAACGCATCTTTATCGCTCAAAGGATAGATTACCCTATGAAAGCATTAAAGCCGCCTTAGAAGCTCGTACAAGTGAAATTGAAGTCCTACAAATAGTGGAGCGTAGACAATGGAAGAAAAATTGATATACTATAATGGTGACCGTCTGAGAAACAGCGTTGATATTAACGGCAATCGCCCTGAAATTTTTATCGTTGAGAGTAATCGAACAGCGGGTAAAACAACAGACTTTGCTAAATTTTTGATTGACCGTTTTATTAAGCGTGGTGAAAAATTTGCGGTGTTGGTACGGTGGCAGTACGAAGCAACTAATTTTGCTGAATCTTTTTTTAAATCAGTGCAGGGGCTTTTTTTTCAAAATCACGAACTTACACAGAAAATGATTGAAAAAAAATACTGTGAACTGTATCTCGATGATAAGGACTGTGGATATTTAATCCCGATAAACTCGGCGGAATTTATTAAACGCCGCTCACATCTTTTTAACGATATAACATCAATTTTTTTTGATGAAATCCAGCCTGAGAATAACGGCTATGTTCCCGATGAACTGAACAAATTTTTTAGTATCCACACCTCTATAGCCCGTGGCGAAAATCAGCAGGTGCGGTATGTGCCTGTCTATATGTGCAGTAACTCAGTGTCATTGCTCAATCCATATTATAACGCTCTTGGGGTCGTAACTCGTTTAAACAGTAAAACAAAATTTTTGCGAGGCGACGGCTGGGTTTTAGAGCGCAATTTTAATGAGAGTGCGCAAAAGGCACAAAAAGCCAGTGGATTTAACCGTGCTTTTTCCGCTGTATCTTACAGCGATTATAGCTCTGAAAGTGTGTATCTGCGTGATAACGAGGCTTTTTTAACATTGCCTAAAGGGCGGGGTCAGTATATTGCAACTATACGTTTTGACAGTCGTAAATACGCGATATGGTTTTATGCTAATGAAAACGTAATGACCTGTGATTACAGGGTTGACGATGACTACCCTGTCAAAATAAGTGCTACAGTCCAAGACCATACTGAGCAGTATATGCTTATAGGCGGCGCAGGTTTTATCAAAGAGCGCATGCGGCGGTACTTTATTAATGGCAATTTTAGATTTAAAGACCTTGCATGCAAAAGTGCTGTGTTAATGGCACTTTCATACAAATAATTTTGGCGGTCTGCCTATCTGTGTTAAATATTGGTGTTCTGCGGACGCATGGCTTAAAAACCACCGTGGGCATTATCGGTTTTGCACCCGCTTTATTGACCGATACGGTATAGGCTGTATATAAAAAGAAAAGCGTTAAGGCACAGAGTACCTTAACGCTTTTCTCATTTTTTCGGGCGGATTTTAAAAGTTGTGTTGATAAGCAATGTTCCGCCTTTTATCTGTTTTGGTAATAATTTTCCGTCAACTTCGAGGCCCACTTTAAAATCAGATAAATTCGCTTCGCCCGAAATTAACATATCGTTAAAATTTTCCTTTGCCCCTTTTGACATACCTGCACACTTGATAAGGTAGTACGGCTCAACTTTTTCTCCGTCCTCGTGTGTCGTATGCTCAATATAGGTTTTTGCCCTCACAAAAATTGCTTTATCCCAATAATTTTCCAGTTTCCAGCAGCAAAAATTTACAGGGTGTATCGCTATGCCTTTGACCTCTTCGGGCGCAATGTCACAATGGATGCTATCGGTATCCGCATAAATAAATCCACGTTCATTGACCCCATGATAATTTTGTTGTGCCGCCCTTATAGTAAAAGCTCGTGAATATGAGGTTATCGCTGACCCTATCGGAATATACATGGGTTTGCGGTCATTTGCTTTTTGTGTGGTAAATTTTAACACACCGTCTGACAGTCGAGCTATTTTAAAGCTGGAATTGGTGCTTTGTGCCATTTTACCATATAAGTTATTTAAAAACAGCTTTGCGACCTGTCTTTTAGCTCCTTTACTTTCTTTTTTTATTTTTGCGTATTTGTCAATATACGTATCAAAAATACCAATTGCGGCCTTAAACACGCAATAGTCTAAAATTTGACAGTCAATCAAATTATAATGCTCTTGCAAAAGCTCCCAGTCGGTACATGTTAAAGTTAGTATAACGCTTGTGTCCTCAATCTCACCGTTCTCAGTCCTTATGTACTCACAATACTCGCCGTTGTCGTCAAGTACATCTGAGGACTTTAACGGCGTTCTGCTCGGATAACGCCAACTTCCGTTTATTACAATAAACGGTAATTTCCCGTGCTTTAAATAAAACCTCGTGCGTATCCTGATAAAATAATAATACTTTGTTTTGTCAAGATATTGTATTGGTATAGTATCGCCTTTATAAAACCTCGGAGCGCCGACAGGATAAAAATTGCCCGATTGACTTGACATCATAGAGGGATAAAGGGAGTTTACGTCTGCTGTCACTCCCTCAGTAAAAATCTTATTTTCTTTGCCCTCTACTACATACACCCATCCGCCCTTGTAGCTTTTGCGTATATACTGGTCGGCATTTTCTGCGTCAAATACTTTCGGGTCGATATGTTCGTCATACATATCGGGAAAATTTGCTTCCCAGTCCTCTTTTTTTGTCATTTTTCGGTAATCGTGAATGCAACAAGCACCTATAGTAGACTTATTTTCAGCGAGTTTGAAGAAAATTTGAAGGGCTTCCGACATGACTAGAACGTCATTAGCAATATATTGTCTTTCCTCATCTGTTATGATTCCGCCTGCGTGCCGCTCCCCCGTGTACTCAATAGATGTTTTTTGGTGTTTTGTTCCAAAATCTTTACCAATTTTTGCCACAGAAAATGGTAAAAGCTTTAAGCTGTCACGAAAAGTTATTAAGTGACCGTGCCACTTTAAAACAATGTCGTACCATGCGCCCATGTCGGAAATCATGTAGGCAAACTCCCCATTTTTAAGTTCATCGCTCTTTTTAAAATGCCAATCCCCGTGTCTGTCTTGATATATGGCTTGTTTAAAATTATCTTGTGATAGCATAAAGTTTAATAAAAATGAACCATCAAATTTTAAGTTATGAAAAAACACAATGATATTTTTATCAAATGCCTGATTAATCATATCATTAAAAAAATCATAGATATTATTACCGATAGTCACATTTTCTGAGCCGAGTCGGCACCAAGCATACGCCCAAACTTCTGTAAATGTCTGACCGTCAAAAACTGTCGTTTCGAAGTCCGCCATATATGTTGCTATCACTCGCTATCACTCCAGTCTGATAACTCAGTCAATTTTTCGTTGATTTCTTCGGGCACATCTCCCGCCGTCAAAATGTCAACGAAAGTATACCATGACATCATGTGTATAGGTTCGGCATCCGAACTAAAAACATACCCCTCAACTGCTTCAACTGCCGCTTCTCCCGCCGTTGCAAAACGATGTATAACGGCTTTTTTACCTATTTGAGCAACAGTTTGATTTAGAAGTCCTCGTATATCGGCGATATGCTCAGCATATCGCCACGGCGGAATATTTAAACCTGTATCATATGATGTATCAAGTATTTGCTGTATTCGTCGCTCTATTATATCACCCTCATCGACAGGCGGCGCTTTTTTTGTACGGGTTTTATGCGGAGGAAGCGGCTTTGGTGGTTTTGCGCTTGCAGGTTTTTTTCTGTAGTCGGTTTTCTTTGACTTTTTGACTTTTTGAACAAGTTGTTTTTTAGTGCCTATGTCTATGGTGTAGTTTTTGTCGGAAAGCCTTGCAAGGCTTTTTGGTGTAATGGCTTTCAAGTCATCAATCATTTTTTTTGTAACTTTTTTGGGGGTAGTGTGCTGAAAGTCGCCAACAACCGTATAACCTCTTTTTTGCATTTCAATCAACCTTTTTTCAATTCGGGTCAACTGGGCTTCATATTGCTGAGCTAGTGTTTTTCTCTTTGGCATATCTTTACTCCTTTCGCCCCGAAGGGCGAGAGCCGAAGCTCTCAATCCTCAATCTCGTAAAAAGCTGTTACCAGCGGGTCGCCGTCATCCGTTATCTCTGCGATACGGCCGTCTGCATTGCTGTATCCGTGATTTTTGCACCACTCTCTGCACTCCTCAAGTGTGCCGTTGATAATGTCGTCCATGTAGCTGTTGCTCTCAAGCTCTACGCTATAAAATACCTTTGCCATTTGTTTTCCTCCTGCCCTCAGGGCTGTCGTTGTGTTTTGAGGTGTTACCTCTCGTTTCATTGTCTATATTATAACGTACCTTTGTGAAAACTATATGATAGTTTTGTGAAAAGTGTGTGAAAAATAAGAAAGCCCCGAACAAATCGGGGCTTTGTTCCACGTGGAACTTTTTACTTGACTATCTGCATAGAGATAAACTCTCTGCCGCTCTTTGCTGTGCGGTGTACCACTGTCATAGGCAGTTCGCCGACCTCATCGAGCAGGTCAATAAGAGCGGGAAGCATATCAATAACGGTGGCGGATATTGTTCCGTAGACATTTCCGTCCTTGTCAAAGATATAGCCTACCTCAGATATTTCGCCGCTCTCGGTGTTGGTTTCATCGGCGATAGCAGCCCCCGTTACTGTCAGGGTGTCACTGACCGTCTGTAAAGCGATACTTGCGCTCTTTGCGTTAAAAAGTTCCATTTTGCCTATGTTCTTAGTGCTAATCATAATAAACTCCTATGTTCCACATGGAACACTCTGCTATTTCTCGGATAGCTCCGTAATTATACCCTTTCGGGATGGGATGGGGCTGATAAGGTCAACCCCTCAGAACCTTAAAAAATATACTCAAACGTTGCGCCTGTAGAAATTTTAAGTATCTTTACTTCTTCGGTGTACTCACCTGCTTCAAAACGTTCTGCAATTTCCAGTGCTGACGAAAAAGCGTCAGTAAATGCAGGAATAACATTGCCATTTTGCATTTTGCATGTTACTAAATATCCAAGATTTGCACTATCTTTTTTATTCATTTTATTTCAACTCCTCCTCTCCGTTGTCCGAAGCTCTCAATCCTCATACAACATTAAACCCATCTCGTCAATGTCAGTCGGTGTGTCACCCGTTATACGGTCAAGTGTGCCGTTCCACCGCAGATTTGCAATGTGGATATATTTTTTACCCCGTGTGTTGGGAATGCGCTCATAAATGCGAATTAAATACACATCGTCTGTGATGTGACGGGTGGCACTGTCAAATGCGTCAAGAAATGTCTTAGCGTTTATCTTGATATATCTGTCAAGGGTTGTTGCGCTTGCAAGATGGTCTGTAAATAATATGTACTTCGATGTACTCATTGTTTTTCCTCCTGCCCATCGGGCTTTTCCACTGGCACCTTTTTAAATCTTAACAAATCTTCTCATTGATGGCAACATAAAAGCACTATATCCTTCTTCTTTAATTGCCGATACGAGCTGATTCATTGTGTAATCTTCAGGAACAAAAACAACAGCATCATAAACGCATGAGCCATATTCTGTTAAACCGTTAAAATAAACTTTAATCATTGTATTTATTTCCTTTCGTGATGTGCCTTTCGGCGTTTCCTGTCTTTCATTGTCTATATTATACTGCGCCTATGTGAAAACTGTGTGATAGTTTTGTGAAAACTATGTGAAAGTTATTTCACGTCCTCTCAATAATTTACCTGCTATTTGTTCAAATCCACACTTTGCGGTGTATTTGTTGGCGTATCGTTTATATACAAGTTTTTTATTGGTAATAAAACCTGTTACTGTCAGCATACCGCTCACTTCGTCATATTCACCGATAAAGTGATACTTGTACCATCGCAATTTTTGCATTGTTATCTCCTTGTCCAAATTCTGTCACCGTACTCATTTTCAATGTCGTAGGGGTGCTTCCAGTCATCGCCATCCTGATACCATACAGTGTAAAGATTTCCGTCCGTATCGACCCCATTAAGGCATGTCCAGTCATCGGGGCAGCTACATCTTAAATGATTTATGTGACTGCGATATGCGCAGTATATAGTATTATCTGTAACGATTGTTTTCCCGTTGACCGTAAAGGTCATCTTGCCTTCCGTGTATCGTGCTGTCATTGTTGCGTTTTCCATTGTTTTTCCTCCTGCCCTCATGGCTGTCGTTGTGTTTTGAGGTGTTACCTCTCGTTTCATTATCTATATTATAACGTACCTTTGTGAAAACTGTGTGATAATTTTGTGAAAATTGGGTGAAATTATTTAATCTCCTTTTTAAGTCTGTCAAGCACTACTTGACCGTTTACCCCTGTCATTTTCTCAAAGTAACTAGATTTAAAAAATCTTGCAATCTCGGAGCGCATATTTGGCTTATTGCGGTAATCATTAACTGCTTGATTAATTACAGCAATCCATAATTGCACATAACCTCCGTTTGTCTGTATAACACTTTTTTTATATGGTCTAATTTTAATCATCTCCTTTCGCCCCGAAGGGCGAGAGCCGAAGCTCTCAATCCTCAATCTCGTAAAAAGCTGTTACCAGCGGGTCGCCGTCATCCGTTATCTCTGCGATACGGCCGTCTGCATTGCTGTATCCGTGATTTTTGCACCACTCTCTGCACTCCTCAAGTGTGCCGTTGATAATGTCGTCCATGTAGCTGTTGCTCTCAAGCTCTACGCTATAAAATACCTTTGCCATTTGTTTTCCTCCTGCCCTCAGGGCTGTCGTTGTGTTTTGAGGTGTTACCTCTCGTTTCATTGTCTATATTATAACGTACCTTTGTGAAAACTGTGTGATAATTTTGTGAAAAATACGTGAAAAATAAAAGCCCCTCAGCGAGGGGCTTTGTTCCACGTGGAACGTTACGCAAGTCTGAACAGCCTGATATTAACATCAACGCTGTTGACAGCGTAGTTAGATGTCACGGTCACCTGTAAAACACCATCTGTACGAGTCAGTGTTTCGGGCGTTAAATACAAGCTGGTATCCAAAAAATTAACTACGGCAGTTGATAAAAACATCATTGCGGACTTTCCTCCAAAGCCAACGCTGATATAGTGCTGTCCTCGGTCTCCAGTCTGAGCAGACGAGCAGATAACGTTTACATCTGCACGATAGTAAGCATTTTTTTCCTGCGTCACTAACGTTCCGTCGCTCTGCGGCTTATAACCGACAGTTGACGCAGGGTCAAACGCCAGTACTTTACTTGTGCCAATATCTCCACCCGTGTATGTACTATGCTGACAGTACAGTATCGCCGAGGTGTCAAGGTCACCGATAAAATTAGGATAAAAAACGCCGTTAGTCTGTATGGCTGTCGATAATACAGACGACCATTTAGGCTCTGCTACGGTACCGTTGTTGACTATCACATTGTTATCCCTATACAGCATTGTAAACTTTTGGTAATTGTCGCTTGCTCTGCCAAGGGTCATAGCTGTGTTTACAGTCGATGAGTAGACCGTGTTGCCTGTGACCGTAAGCGTAAACTCACTTGCCGAGCCGACCGCCGTAAAACCAGCGATGATACCATCTGCAATTGGAGTCTCCGATGATACATGGGAGTTATACATGACATTATCTGTAATTTTAATGTTGCGGGCTGGTATGTTTGGTGATAAAAATAATCTTGTACGTGTTGCTGAGGTATTTGTTAGTCGATTATTTGATATAACACAGTTACGCACACTGACAATATTTGCATTTGTTAAGACTATGCCAAATATGATATTTGCAGTCCAAACATTGTTGATAAATATATAATCACTTGTATACTCATCGGTACACTGTATCTGTGACGCATTTATCGTACAGTTTTTGATGTTGACATTGCATATATGCACTGTCGCTCCGCTGTTAGTCAATATATCGCAGTTGTCAAAGCTTACGCCGTCATTAGTTATATGTTTTAAGTTATTTGTGGAGTGCATAATATTAACGTCCTCAAAACTGCTTATAAAATTGTTGCCGTTTACTATGGTTATAGTATGCTTTTCGGACGGATTACTATACACTTTAAGGGTTTTGTTTGTTGTGTTGATGGGCGATAAATCCACCGTAAAGTCAGTGTCAATCAATATCGGATTAAAATTATACTTACAGCAGTTAATCATACGTGTACTGCGGGCTGTAGTCGTTGACGCTGTTGCGATACCGAGTGTTGACGCTGTATACGCCGAGCGCAAAAATGCCACTCTATAGTATAAGTCGCCCTCAGCATGCGGCAGAGCTATACGCACGATACCTTCAGCAAACTGTGCAGGAGGTGTAGACATTTCCAAAATTTCCCACATTGTAAACACCCCGTCGCCACTGTAGTAGTTTTCGCAGGCACAAATTTCTTTGCCCGTGATTTGGGTAAAAGTGGCATTTTGTAAGTCAGCGACTGTGTCAAAGTGCTTAAGCCCCTGTAAAGACCCTGCCAAGTCGGCTATGATGTTATCATAGTGTGTAGTATCGTTAAGCCACGCATTGACAGCGTCAACAATCATACTTGGTATTTCGGCAATAGTTTTGTTATACTCTGTGATAAAAGTATTTACCTTATCAGATATAGCCGTTATCTGTGTATCCTGTGCAGAGATTTTGTCGTCCTGCGCCGTAAGCCTACGCTCCTGCTCGGCAAACTCATCCCTTATAGCGTCATTAACCGTGTCTTTGTACCGTAAAAAATCTGCGTCGATTTTATCGGTCAGGTCGTCAAACTTTTTGTCAAGCCCTGCGGTGTAATCGCCAAACGCCTTGTCAATGTCATTTTTGTATGTGTCCCAAGCGGCAAGCAGTCCGTTTGTGCTTGTTATGACCTCGTTGAGCTTTGCACTTGTCTTGCATAGTACCTCATAGTAACTTAAGCTGTCATCGTAAACAAGCGGTAAAATCTTATGACACCAATATCTTAAATTATCAATCATTGTAAATCCTCCTTACCATATCTGCATAAACATGTCTGACAACTCATTTATTATCATCATATCTATGTTTATTATACTTTTGCTATACTTTGCAAGTAACTCCCCCTGTATATCACTACCTTCATAGCCTGACACATTTTCGGTATGCTTACTGTCGCTTACATTTTTTCCCACGTCTGACACAGTGCCAGTATGAGCGACTGCACTTGTGTCTGTGACCGTGCTTGTGCCCTCATCTTTTACTGTGCCTGTCTTTTTTAAAGTACGGCTATCAGTCACCGTGTCAGTAGAGGTGTTTTGCTGAGTGCCTGTGTTTAGAGTCGTGTCTGTAGTATCCGTAGCAGTAGTATCTTTGCCTTTTGTAGTTGTTGTACTATCGGATATATTTGCAGTTGTCATATACTTACCTGACTTAACATCAGATAGACTGCCCTGCGGAGTGTCTGACGAGTATGTATCAACATCACTTGACGTACTTGCGTCACTGCTAACGGTTGTATCGGTATTAACAGTCTTTTTTGCCGACAAATTATCAGTGCGTGTGCTGTCCGTGTCTGTTACAAGCTTGCCGCCGTTAGTGTCGGTCAAGTCGTCGGTGCGTGTATCAGCGTGAGTTGTCTTTATATCTCCGCTGTGTGTATCTTTTAAGTTATCAGTGCGTGTTGATGTTTTATCATCAATGACATTGCCAGTAAACTCTTTGATAACGCTTTTATTATACAGTGGGTTTATTATGCTTGCCGATATACTATACAATTCGTTATATTTTGGCATTATTTCTTGCATTTTGGTATTTAATGCCAGTTTCCATAATCCAACAGTTTCGAACGCTATCTCTTCCATGTAGTAGTGCCGCAGGATTTTTTTACACAAAATCTCTCGGTGCGCTTCCTCAAAAATGGGAAAGTCTTCAAAAATTTTACCCCACGAAGCGTTTAAGACTTGTGCTACATCATCGTATCCGACCTCACTCGTCAGTCCTGCCTCCGTCTCGCATATCGCCCTCACTGCCGTTGTGTAAAAGCTCATCGCTTGACACCTCCTTTTTTATAGTATTATCCATGTCAATGCTATCAAACTGATACCATATATCAAGACCAAACATCTTGTTGATTTTCTCACAGGCTATCTGTCGCATTTTTTCGGGCGAGTTGCGTGTAGCTATGACTGCGCCTTGTGCCGTCAGCACCTCATCTTTTATCATGCGCTCACGTTTTGTAGTGTCCGAGTTTGGGATACCGAGCTGTGTTAAGGCTTCATTCCATATTTTGGCTTTTAAGTCGTATATCTTGTCGGCTACCCACGGAGCGTCCGTCTTTAACACTGTAAGACTATCATCTGACAATGTTTTTTTACCATAAATAACGGGTTGGTTTCCGTCGTATTTTTGATAGACATTTTTCATCGTCAGTATTTCGTTTTGGTCTGCCTTTATTAGTATAGGTGTTTTCTGTGCGTTTATATTTACATCAATAATTCTGTCATACTGATATAATCTATCTGCGTAATATTTTATATCGAAAATATTAGGTGTTCGCAAATAGTTATTATAGATTATAACACCATTATCGACATTAAGATTTTTTGTATATCCTGTGTCGGATATAGCTATAAAATCATGAGGATTTCCGTATACGTCAAGCTTGCCATTGAGTGTTACAGGTAAACACAGAAAACCTAAAACATCATCTCGAAAAAACACTGCCGCTCCCTGAGTTATAAGCACCTGCTCAAGATAGCGCAGGTCTATAGTGTCAGGCATACCCGACCATACACCTCTTGACATTGCCATTTCATATAGTCTGTATGTGTAGTTATTCCAAGACGCTTTATTTTCAAACAAGCTTGAATTAAAAAACGTATCTCTTACTTTTCTAGGCATTGTTTCACCTCCTTATAAAGCGTTATCAACGCTAAAGTTGCCAACATTTGCCAATGTTTCCCATAAGCACAAACCACCATCGAGAGCAGACTGCATATCTTTTAGAGCTGTATCAGGTATACCAAGTGTGTTTGCGCCGAGTGAGCGTATACAAGCATTGCGTGTCTTACAATAATTGTAAGATTTGCGCCGCTGACTTTGGGCAAACTGCGGCACTTTTAACGCATTGACTGTGTAGCCGTACATCGTAAAAAAATCGTCATACTGTTTAGCCACTGTAGCGTTTACAGTAACACGATACCCGATAAAAAAATTTTGCGCAAACAATAAATTAAAATATCCGCTTGCCGTGCCACCAATAGTCGAGGTCTGACCCTGCAAATCTTTTAACATCGCATATTCATTTACTCCCTCCATAACATTTCCTGCCAAAGAAGTTATTGCGCCCGCAGGATTGACGGGAGCGGTCGCAACCGCCGTAACTGCACTAACCACTCGAGATAGTTGCCCTGCAAGCAAACGATTTGAGTTGTTGCCAATATAGTCGTTATACTCAGACGTGATAAAGCTTGTCGCAGGATAAGTGTCGTATATTAAACTGCTATCCCAATCCAACAAAAATCCTCTGTAATTTTGCGGGGTGCAGTATACCGACTGGTCGGGAGTTACTCCGCTACTTGACAATCTAAATGTGGCTTTATCACTCGTAAAAAACTCATACCGATAATCTTTAAAGCTACCTAAGCTGTTATTAAGCCTAAAAAAACAAAACGGATATGTGTACAATTTGTTATTTTTTGGCAAATACCCCCCGAGTTTATCAGTCACGACTGGCTTAGGCACAACCTGCGCATAAACTGTAGGCAGATTATTTGTACTGACATTTGGAGCTAACCACGGGTGGGCTGTGTCCCAGCCCTCAGCAGTATACGCTAAGCGAGGTATTAAATACATACCCAGTATGCCATTTTCGCCAGCTACACGAATGTAATTATTTACCACATCATAAAAATCTTGCAAGCTTGACGGTACAACGTTACACACATTATATTCGCCAGCTAAACAAGCGCCCGAAAAATTGCCCTGCGTGGCAGTCTGGAAAACATAGTCAGTTACAACGGGGTTTAATAGATTATGTGATGTTACTATAACTGTAAAAACACCCGCAGTCAGTCCCTCAGCCAGTGATTGATATTTTGATATAACCTCTTGACCCGATGTTATCACGGGCTCAGGTGTTATGCTGTCGCCGATATTATCGGTTATACTATGTTCACGCTCAATATAACTTGCATTAAAAGACACATCAAAAAAATAAGTTTGAATGTTGTCTATACTATAGGTTATAAGGCTTGTTTCATTATTAACATATTCAACATCGGTAATAAAAGCATAAAAGATTTTATTACCAAAAGAAGTGTTGCGAAACATCATGTAGTTGCACGTTAAAAGCATGTCAGGCGCAATTGCAACACGGATTGAATTGTTACTATGCCTTATATAGCTTTGTGCAGTTAAAGTATATACGCTATAAGCGTTAAAAGCTTCAAACTGTGCATTTTTACTTGACGGGCGATAAGTGTATTTGGAGCGGCTGTCAAGCGGAACACCCCGACAAATCCAAATATCAGAGTTTGGCGCTATATATGCCATTTAAAATACCCCCTTTGTATAATATTTGTGGGAGCAAATATGCCCCCACATAATTTATTTAAGCAACTGTTATTGTAGCTGTACCCGACTTTGTGTTGTCATATACAGATGTCGCCGTTATGACGATTTCATCGCCAGCTACCGCGTCTGCCGATACTGTAACTATACCTGTGCTTGTTACTGTCGCCTTGTCACTGTTTGTTGTCCACGTCAGACCAGACGGGGCAAAGTTCATACTTTCTACTTTCGCGGAAAGCTGTATCTTTCCACCCTTAGACAGTGTAGCTGTCGCGGGGGATACAGTCACACTTGTTATGGACGGAGTGCCCGCAACAAAAAGTGCATTGTTGGCAAATGGGGATATTGCGTATATGCGCCATGCGTGGAGCGTCATATTGCGGTAAAGACCCTCACTGTTTTCAATCGCCCTCATCTCGGTAAGCTTGTCATAAATCTGGAAAAAATCCTTGTCAACAAGTATACACGGCACAGCATCGAGGGCTTCCATTTCGGGCTGTGAAAATTCGTGATAATTTTCATCGTCCTTAAACAATTCGTTCAGACGCTCGATGTCGAGCGAACCAAAGCTGTCAATAAGCTTTATGTGTCCGAGAAACTCGACTTTATCCATATTAAATGCGGAAGCCAATACCTCAACGTTACGCTTTGCGTTAAACTTTGCTGATACAATTAAATACTGGTCGTCTTTAAGTGCAAAGTTATTTACCCCAACAAGATTGTAGTCTTTCTTTAAAAAAGTCATATCATCCGAAACCGTCTGAATCGCTTCAACAATTTCTTCCATGTTTGCCTTATTGACAGCCGGGATTTCATACGGCTTCATTAAGCCGTTGTATATCCTATATGCAAGCATATATTTGATAGTTAAAAACTCGTCCTGTTCCATCGCTGTAAACATGGTAGTTACAATTTTTTCGATGAAACTTGACACGCCGTTGATTGACAGAAAGGCATTCTCAAGGTCATACGGCTGTACCGTCTGCTTGTAATACTTCTGGTAGTTCATCACATAAAACGCCGACTTCACATCAGGAAACTCGCGCTGAAAAACGGTTGTTTCCGCCCTTTCGGGGCTATAGTTCTTGACGTGAGCAAGGTCGATGAAAATGTCCTCAATGACTTCGCCAAAATTAAGCTTACCCTTCTTAAAAACCGCAAAAGGATTTGTGTAGTATTTGTTTGTAACCTTTACCTCGGCTATGCGGTTTATCAGCGCAGATAAAAATTCGTTCTGAAGTTCCGGAAAATCCATAATGACATTGCCGATACTGCGGATTGTATTTGCGTCAGGGGTCGCTAGCGGCACATGGTCTTTATAATTCTGCGATGCAGAATTGCGGATTGCGTTAAGCACGTCAACGCTTGAGTTTGTTTTTACATCTCGGTAGTCAATGTTAGGCATTTTCAATCACTCTCCTTTTCTGTATAGAGGTCTTCAATTTTGATTTCCTCGGCTTTCTCTTTTTCTTCGTCCTCAGTTTTTTCAACTTTGACATCTGATTTGTTTTCGCCGCCGTTCATAAAGCGGTCAATGTACTTGCGTCGCCACTCAGCTTCAACCGCCATTAGCTTTTCATCATAATCGCCGTGAGCGGCGTAATCGTCAATGGTATCCGAGATGTTCTCAATCAGAGCAATTGTTTGGTCGTCGGAGCGCTCGCCGATGTAGGTCCGGATTTCTTCCATAATTTCGTCTTTAGTTTTTACCATTGTTTTTCACCTCAACTTTCGTAATAAACGCATTTTTGTATCCTGACTTTTTGACAGTTTCCAAAAACTTTTTTGCGTTGTCATAATTTTCATATGCCCCGACTTGTACTCGGTATATGGTCTTTGTTTTAGAGTCGTCTGTGGTCGTTTTTAACTTGTTTTTCACCTGCGCTCTAAACCAGTCCATATTTTTCCCATATAGGTTCAGCCAGTTTTCGGGGTCACCGTGATTACTTGCATATCCCGCCTTTGCCGCTTCTTTATGACTTACAATGTTTTCAACATTTATGTTAAGCTTTTTGCAAAGATATGCACAGTATTCAATGGCCGCGTTAAACGCCTTGTCAAAATATGATTTGTTGTTAAGGTTATCCTCACAGATTTCAAACTGGATATGAGGATACGGAGCATAATTATAACTGCCCTTTGAGCCGCTACCACAGCCCCAACAAGCATAGTTATAGGGCAGAGTGTGGTAGACTTCAACAACGCCTTTATCGTTACACCCGATGTAAGCGTGCATACAGATGTCATTATATACGCCGTTGATATACTCCTGATTGTGGTGATTGTTATACACGTTCTTACCGAGGTCGGCAAGTATCTCGTTATAATCGGGATTTGCTGATGTAGGCTGTACATATCGTCTTAACATCTCGTTATCACACCCTGTACTATGCACAACTATTCCGACAGGCTTTATATGCCGTGCCGCCTCGTATGCGCCGCTTTTATAAAACAAGCATTCTTTAAGTATCATCGCTACTACCTCCTATCTTGTCGATTAAGTGATTCAGCGCTATCGTGTTATTGTTGATAGCTTCATTCAGTTTTGTTGTTTCTTCCTTATGATTTTCGTTAAGTTTGTTGTTCTGCCAAAACATGGCAACGCAACACGCAATCGGAAAGCCTAGACTTGATATTATCTGCACAATTGTGCTTGTGTCCATAGTATCACCCCCTTTGTATCTGCCTATATTATATCACACTTTTTCTTCGTGTCAATACTATACTGTGCATAGTATATTTTTAACTGCCACTTCTATTATAACAC
>OGNO01000992.1_pt1 | contig 15311 bp, 9 predicted proteins | sample 1573491 | NCBI WGS metagenome assembly OGNO01 (sample SAMEA2581900, study PRJEB24529) | metagenome | biome: Human gut stool | place: China | collected 2011
CATGATCGCCATGGTGCTGCTGGCTCACTACGTGTTTCAGGATTGGATGCACATGTTGCCGTGCGAGCAGTGCGTCTACATTCGTTACGGCAATCTGGTGATGGCCTTGGGTTGCATCATTGCAATGATCAACCCGAAGGCGCTGTGGGCAAAGATCGTGGGTTATGTGGTTTCGCTTTACGGTCTCATCTATACGATCATGTGCTCGTGGAAGCTTATCGGCATTCACGACGCCGTGCATTCCGACGATCCGATGGCGATGTTCGGCATGCAGGGTTGCTCGACGGAACCGCACTTCCCGTTTGGTCTGCCGCTTGAAAAGTGGGCTCCGGCCTGGTTCCAGCCCACAGGCGACTGCGGCTACGACGCTCCGGTTGTGCCTGACGGCGCCGTGTTGGGCGATCTGCAGCGCTGGTTCATTGAGCTTTATCAGTTTTCCGACGGCTGGTACTTGATTCCGCAGTGGAAGTTCATGGACATGGCCTCGTGCTGTCTGCTTGCCTGCATTGTTGCAGCCATTTTCCTTGCTGCCATGATCTTCGGCTGGGTGATGCGTGACTTCGTGCGCAAGGCCTAATTTTGATTCGTTCTTTTACATCGGCTGCTGCGCCTGCTCCTGACAAGCCGACCGGAGCATGGCGATAAAAGCGGAGCAGTGCCGAATCTTTCGTCACTATCTTGCGTGACAATCGATTTGCAACCGGTTCGACGTCATGCAGTTCCAAAAGTCAGATGATTTTGGTTATTCGCAGATATACCAATTTTTGGCTTTATCCCAAATGAGATTGGATTTGAAGTTGCTGTCGGTTTGGCCCGGTTTTAAGATTTTCTCACTGACAAGCACTTTAACCCGTTGATTTGCCGAATCCTCAACGTATCCGACGAAGTAGGGGTATTCTTTCGAGAGATATTCCTTTTTGCAGATCTTCAAACCGCGCGTTTTCAGGATAATTGGCGTTTCCTTTTGTTGGCGAGCATGCTCGGCTTTGAGCATATTCAACCGTTCGGTTTCGCGCTGTTTGGCTTCTTCGGCGCGTTGCTTAGCCAGTTGCTCACGGAGTTCTTGCGCTTTGCGATCGGCTTCGGCTTTTGCGCGCTTAGTCATGAAACCGACACTCTCGGCATAGGTTAACCATTTATCCGCGGTAACCGATAGGCCGGACAAAGGCGTCACAATCTTGGCGCAATAGCCGTTGCTTTCATCCGGATACTTTTGACTGGCTTTGACCTGAGCGCGGAACAGAGGGACGCTGTCTTTGCCGCACCAACCGCTCTTCTGGTCGTATGTGCCGCCTTGCTTGTTGCAAACTTGAGTCAGACCTTTTTCAATCCAGACGTATTCATCGGCATCGTCTTCATCAAACGCGTTGCGCGAAGACCACCAGCACTTTTCAAACATCTGATTGCCTGCGGATACAGTCAGGAAATTCTCTTCGGGAGAGGTGAGGTCTTCTTGCCAGAAACGGGGAAGGTCGCTCATGCTGAGGCTGCTCATGTCGTCATCTTCAATAATGAACGTTTGAGCGTATTCAATCGGATCGGTGAAATCGTTCGCATTGGGAAATTCGGATGTCATCAATTTGTACGTTGAACATCCTGAAACCAAGAAAGAGCAAAGGACGACCGTCGGTAAAGTAAATCTGGACATTTTGTTTGGCAAATACGAATAAGTTCCGAGTATGGCCAAATATTCGGAACAAACGTGGTTATTGTTTGCCGTTTCCGGCGTCGCCTTGTGTGTTGAGTGCGAACAGAAGTTGCCGTGTGTGCACAAGCCGATAGCGGCGATTCTAACCTCGCTCTGCGGCGTTAGGTGTCGCAAGCCGTGAGGATGCCCTTATCAAGGTGAGAAGTCACGTTTCAATCCAGATTGATGACGCCGGCTTTGTCAAGGAAATGCCCGACGTTCTCCCAGAAACCTTCAGGTTCCTTTTCTTTGATGCCGTTCAGACCGTAGGTCTTGTTTGAAACGCGCTGCTTGATGGGAGTCGGCTCATGACGGATGGAGCCGACGCGGTGTCTACCGGCTCCCGTGTATTCCTGAGCGTGAACCACGTCTCCGTTGCGGTCAATGTACGTGTACTCAGCCTCGACTTCGCCGATGCGATTGAAAATGAACTCTTCCTCAGTCAAGCCGGGGTGAGAAATGCGAGCGATCGCCAGAGCTTCGCCATATTCCTGCTTGAGTTTGTCGTAGGCCCGCTCCCTGCCTTGTTTCTCCCGGAAGCGTCGACCATCTTGTTTCCCTTGAAGTAACAGGTGAACTCGTAGCGCAGCTCGGGACCAAAATCAAAGTCAGTCACCACGCTCGCTTTTCCGTCTTTGCCGCGGTTGACCTTCCAGTTGGAGAAAGCCTTGTAATTCTTTGCGCCGCCCGTCACGAAGTTGGCCGCATCTTTGACACGCATCTGGCAAATGCGAACCATCTGCTTGTCGGAGAGATTCTCGGCAGAGACGGGTGCAGAAACGGATGCAGAAAAGACGGAAAAAAGTACAAAAGCGAGAGCTTTGCGCATGGTATGAGTTCTTTTTCAGCATATTGTCGCACCGTTAGCCGTAAAGAATTGTTTGAAAACAGAAAAAACGAAGATTTATCTGTTTTCAAGCAAAAGGATCACGGAAAACTCTCCTTGGAAAGACATATCAGTTCAAAAGTGACCTGTTGAAAGTCTTTGAGGTAAGTGGTTAGCGTTGGGAAATTTAAAGGGAAGCCTGTTTTTTTTCGAAAGGTTTCCCGAGAATCCTCGGAATAACGTTCAGTCGGATACAAGAGAGCGGAGGAATCAGGTTGCCGATCATTTGAATTTACAGAAAATTCAAGGAACTGAAATATTTGAAGGATATATTTAACTTTTTAGCAAACGTCCTTAGTATTGCGGAAAAGCAACAGCAATGGTTTCTGAGCTGTATCTCGGTTGCCATCAAGGAACTAAGGAGAATAAACTGATCATCTCTCGTGCCCTGTAGGGGTACATATTTTTAAAAAGGCAAAAGGTAGTTGAACATGCTTACCCTTCCCCTGAACACTGATTTGGCTTTAACCAAATCGGCCAAAAAGAAAAACTCTACGTTTGTTCTCACGCTTGTTGCGGCGGCCGTTCTCAGCGGTTTTTCTGCAACGTCAATTGCGTCAACGGCAAATCAAGCCCATCTAAACAAATCCGACGTTCTTCTTCTAGACACGGCCAGCGTTATTACTCCAAGAGAAGGCGAACCTATATACGGTTTTGAAATCGGGGATCTGCAAACAGAAACTTTTGCGAAAGATCCACTGATCATTTCGGCAAATAACCCGATTGCGACTGTTGGCATTGACACCATCGGTTTGCATATGGAACGGCGAGCCGCGGCACATTTCACCGGAAAAGAAGTCACGATCACTGGTGAGAGTGCATCCAATGTTTATCCAGTCGAAGAATCTTGGCCGCAAACGACTAGCGGCATCGAATTGTTCGGGCCGGGCGTTATTACGTCGTCTGCTGAAACCAACCTGACCATCAGTGCTGTGAGTACCGGTGAAGGCTCGGTTTTGGAAGGAGGGCAAAACGAGGACGCTGATCCTAATAACTTCGCCGGGTTTGTTTTCGGTCTTGGTACGGAAGGCGGGACGATCGACCTCAAGGGAAATACCACGATTTCCGCTACCGGTAAGGGCGCTTATGCGGTTGGTATGAAGCTGCAGGCGGTTGCCGGTGACGATGACTGGATTAAAGAAAACATTCCCGTGGAGGACTTTAGCCTCAACGCCACGTTCGGCGGAGATTTGACTGTTACGGCAACTTCGGAAACCGGTGGAGCCGAAGCAATTCGCATGGGTGGTTTTGTTCCCGGAAGCGATGGCTATGGTTTTGAACAGTATCCGGAAGGTGTGACGGTCACGATGAATACCTCGGCAACCGGGGTTACCACCATTACCGCATCAACCGGGGCTGAGGGGTTTGAAAGCGTTGGTGTCAACTTTGCCTATCCGGATCCTGAAGGTGACGTCATCATCGATACGCCTGAAGAATTCACGACTGGTCGTGGCCATCTGAATTTGAATGGTACGACAATCATCACGGCCACTCACGCACTTAAGGGTGATGTTGGTTACGTTAACAACAAGGGTGACCTGACCCTGAACGGCCGCGTCGACCAATTCAAGGGCGAATTCACGCAAACGGCCGGCAGTACGACGCTTAACGACTCCCGTTTCTTTGGCGGCCGCACGACGATTGAAGGCGGTAAGTTCACTGGTCAAGCCACTGTCTGGAACAGCGATGAAGCTTCTTCTCTGACCGTGAGCAATGCTTCGATCTCGTTGCACACCTTTAATGTTGGTCAGAATCATGAACTTTCTCTGTCCAATGCCACTGTTACGGCCAACTACTTCAATTTGAACGATCAGGCTAAGCTTGATGTTGGCGGTTCGTCATTTGTGCTCAATGGCACGGATGATGAAGACTCTCGCATTGGCGGCACGATGACCGGCATCAAAGACATCACGGTCAACGGCGGAACGCTCGATTTGGTTGAAGATGCTCGACTCGAATTTGTCGATGGCGGCAAGCTGACCTTCAACAACGGCGCGATGTTCTCCGTTGCCGGTAACGTCAGCGGCGGTGATCTGATTTTCAACGACGGCACGTATTTGTACGAGGCTCGTCCGGAAAATGAAAAGGAACTGCGCATTGAAAGCGGCAATGTGACGTTCAACGGTAATGTTGCTTTGTTGACCGGTGTCAGCGAAGACGGCTCGGACATGACGCTTGACAATGCGGATCGCATGACGAGCTTGGCCATCGGTCCGAACAACTCCAGCGATGGAGAGCCTGATCCGAATGTTGTCTTTAACGGCGGTTCTTACACGTTTGAAACCGCATCGGTACACGCCGGTGCGCTTACCTTCACCGGTGATGCAGGTAATGTTGATCTCGGCACGCTGACGATTACGGCCGGCGTGACCAATGTGTCCGGCGGCAATGTGTATGCCGACAAGATTGATGTCAGCGGCACGGGCAAGCTTGCTGTGAACGGCGGGTCGCTACACACCTACACCGACCAGATCTTCGTGGCAGGCGTCGGTGAAGACGGCCAGACCGTCAATCCGGAAGGTGTCAAGAGTGGCATCGAATTGACCAAAGGCACGGTTGCCTTTGAAGACCAGTTCTACAACGAGTTCTACAAAAACAATGCCATCAGCTTGGCCGAAAAAGGTGTTTCCGTTGTCTTCAACGGCCAACGCGTCGGTCTGAACGGCGGCACGATCTCCATTGACGATGTCGGCGATCAGGAAGGCGTGATCGAAAGCCAGGTCGATGTTTCGATTGACAAAAACCAGGGAGCTGACGCAAGCATCGGTAATTCCTTCGGTGTTTCCGGCATCAAGGTTGACTCCGGTGTGAAATCCGTAACGATTGGCGGCGATGCTGACGGTGCAACCGTGACGCTGGTGGGCGGAACCGACGAACAGGGTAATTTGAAGGAAGTCATTGACTTTGCTGATGAAGGCGGCAGTGTCAAGATCGACAACAAGGGAACTCTGGCTCTCGGTAAAGACGGATCAGTCAACAACGAAGGCAAGCTCTCGAGCGCCGTGACGGTCGGTAACTCCGGTACGCTCGCCGTGAATTCCGGTAAGTTCACGGTCTCCAACGCAACGGTTGAAGCCGGCGGAACGGTGGCTGTCGCGGGCGGCAAAGCAACCTTCGAAAATGTAGTGTCCAAGGGCGGTGCCATTGACGGGGCCGGCGGCAGTACCTTAATCCAGAAGATTGATCTCGAAGCGGGCAGTACGACCACGATCACCGGCTCGGTGTCGATCGATGAAATTGTCGATAAAGCATCGAATGGCACGATTAATGTCGGCACGCTCGGAGATCAGGAAGTTACTGGTAAGGCAGGCGACCTGACGATCACTGGAGAAAAACTCAATGGCACAACTTTCTTCCTTGATCCGATCTTTGTTGACGGTCAAGGTGTTGAAGATGCTTCGAGTCTGAAATTTGCTGGTAAAACTATTGACGGCAAGGTTATTGTCGGCGAAAACAGTTACGCCGTTTTCGGTTCGACGAATGATTCTGCATTCCTGGATGTCTTCAATCAGGGTGACTTGAGCTGGGGCAACAAGGATGGTGACGTTCTGGCAGCTGCTTTTGTTGCGGCACCCATCACGATTGACTCGACCTTGGGTGGGTTGCGCGTTGACGGTACGCAGCGTGCTGCTTCCGATATTGCTAACGGAACTGTCTACTTCGCGAAAAACTCCGCACTTGTCGCAGACGTTTCGGAAATTACGGACAGCAATACCGCTTTGATCACTGCCGATAAGGGGGTGACGGTCGAAGTGGGATCCAAGGCCGTTATCGTTGGCGATATCAAGCAAAGCATTGGCTACAAACTGACCAATGATCAGGAACAAAACCAGAATTGGGCGGATAACCTCATTGCCGGCAACGCAATGTGGAAGCTGGAAATGACCAACGGTGTCATCAACGCTTCCTTGCAGGACGCCGTTAAGGTCTACGGTGACGCCATGCAGGGTTCTGCTCTTGCAAATGCCGGTATGCAGGCAAGCGGTGCAGAATACGACTACGTCAATCAGCTGCTGACGGACGCTTCGGGTGATATCTCGGCGCTGTCTTCCGTGGCTGCTCGCTTTGACGCCGCCATGAACCCGGCAGGCGCTTTGACAGCCTTTACGACGGCCTATGATCGCGCAAGTGACCTGCGCCGCATCGTGCGTGAAGAAAGCGTCAAGGGCGAAGGCAACCGCTTGTGGGCACAGGTCACGGGCGGCAAGACCAAACTCGACGGCATCTCGTCGGGAGCTCAGTCCATCAAGACGGATACGAATGTCTACGGTCTGGCCATCGGCGGTGAAGCGCAGTTTACGAACTTCATGCTCGGCGCTGCGATCACGGCAGGTACCGGTAAAACCGAAAACGACGCCGTCGACGGTACGGACGATTTCGAGTACTACGGCTTCTCGCTCTACGGCAAGACTTCCGTTGCTGGCTTCGATCTTTTGGGCGACGTTTCGGCCACTTGGTTGAAGAGCGACTTCGCGATCGGCGGCGCAGCTGACGTGGATACGGACACGACGACAGCTGTCTATTCGTTCGGCGTTCAGGGCGAAAAGAAGTTCGAGATGTCGTGGGCCGACTTCACGCCGTTTATCGGTGTTGACGTCTACCACGTGCGCTCGGACGGCTTTGATAACGGCCACGGAGCCAAGATTGACGATTCCGATGCGACGGCAGTGGAAATCCCGATCGGTGCCCGTTTGTCCAAGAGCCTTGAAACGACTGGCGGCTTCCATATGGAACCGTCCTTCATGCTTGCCGTTGTGCCGACGATTGCCGATACGGAAATCGACAGCAAGGTGCGTTTTGCCGGTGCTGAAAGCACCTACAACTTCACCTTCGCCGACGACGTGAAGATCCGCTCCAACATCGGTTTGGATGCCGTAAAGGACAACTTCACGTTCGGTCTGCGAGCCGGTTACGAATGGGGTGATGAAGAACGCAGCTCGATGCACATGCAGCTGCGTGCGAAGTACGCCTTCTAATCGGTCCGTCACAAAGAGCCGTCGCCCGATTCGGTTTGCCCGATACGGGCATGGCTCGACAGACAGTCTTTAGCTCCCGCGCCAATCTGTCCTGGGTTTTTGGATTGGCCGGGAGCTTTTTGGTTGTGCCGAAACATACTCGGCACTTGTGCGGGCGCCAAAGCGGATCGAGTTGATTGGTAAGACTCAGAGCTTGTGGAAATACCGGACCCATGTGTGCAGGCCCGTGCATCCGATGGCAATCACTGAAAGCCCCGCAGCAGCAGCTCCGGTAAAAGGCATCAAAACTAAGGCAGCCCCCAGAGTAAGCGCTCCCAAAAAGCCCAACGCAGAGGTAAAACTCACGGCCGGACGTGAGGCATCAAACGTATGGTGCGCAATTGAGCGCAGGCTTGCGGCATCAATCACAGTGGCCACGACGAGCAGTGCGATAAGGCCGAAGGCGCATTTGAAAACCTCCAGCCGAAGACTCACAAGACAAATGAGTTCCTGCACGGCATGCAGACGATTGAAAACTGTTGTCTGAACGCCGTTGCGAATCTCAGCCTCGATGGGCGCAAACGTTTCGTCGGTTGTCGGTATCGACACAATGGCAGAGTGAACTTTCCTGCGCAGCGCATCAAACCAACCGTTGATTGACTGCAATCGGTTTTCAAGCTGTGCGCGACAGTGAGCTTGACAAGCGACGCTTTCCTTTTCAAAAACCGACTCGACGGAAGAGCCCGAGGCAAAGCAAAAGACGGCAAGCCACAAGACGATAATCAACAGAAAGCAGTTGCGGGCAAAGGTGCCGATGGGTTTGGCGGTCATTGCGCTACCTTCCGAAAAGTAAAAAGCGTTATTCGCATAACAGATCCTCGTCCGGGATCAGAATCGGTGTGCGACCTTTGATGAGGCGGCCGCCGGCGAGGGAGGCAAAAAATTCGCAGTTGGGGAGTTTGCCGAGTACGTCGCACGGAATGATTTCTTCGCGGGAGGCTGTGATTTGACGCGAAGCGCCTGCCGTAAAGTGCCCCGGGTGTGCCGTATCCGAAGCGCTCGTGAGTGTTGCGGCCGTGTTGGCGATGTAGGTGCGCCCGAACGTTTCGGCGACGAATTCCTGCGTGAGCCGATCTTTGGTGCGCAGGGCCACGAGGCTATTGAAGTTGCCAAGCGCCATGCGCGCTTCATCGGTCGAACCCAGACGGGCGGCCAGGTCGGCGACGGTCTGCATGGCGCAAGTGGTTCGAAGCCCCGATTCAGCGCCTTTGTTGAGGATTTCGATAAGCGAGCGATTAATCGTGTTTGAGCACTCGTCTACGAAGAGACTGACAGTGTTTCGGGAGATGGACGTGTTGTTGTAACGTTCGCCCGCGCAGGAGGCGAGGTCGGCAAGAAGCATCGAACCGATGGCGCCCGCAACAGTCGGGTCCGGGAGCGAATTGAGGCACACATAGAGAATCTTTCGCTGGGCGATGATTTCCGAAAGACTCATGGCAAGCGGATCGTCGTCGCGAGGCGAGAGGGTTTGTCGCAACGCTCCGGAGGTGAGCATTGCCAGAACGGGCATGAGGCTTGCCGTGATCTTCGAAAAATGCACGGGGTCGTGGGCATAGGTTGCCGCACCCTTGAGGGTTGCTTCCGAGAGTCTTTCTTCGGCCCTGGCTCGATCCAGAACGTCAAGCACGCCCTCGCGACCTTTTTTACCCTTGACTTTGGCCTCTGAGACGAGCATGTCGAAATAGTCCTCGCCGCAATCAAGTTCTGCCGCTTCTAAAAGCAAATCTTCGAAGTCACCGGTGAGTACCGATTCGATCGCGGCAATCGAGGGCGTTTGCCCGACATGAACGAGCAGGTCGACGACAACGTTGACGGCTGACCAGGCAAACGACGTAAAGGGGCCCGAGTCAGACATGACGGCGGTGATGCGGCTTGCGATTTCACTCGGACGCTCAAAGTGCGTCAGCGGATTGATTCGAAGCTCCTCGGGATGGTTGGGGTGAAAGAAAAGCGGGGGACTGCGGTGAGCGAGTTTTGCCGCGGCCGTCACGGCGTTTTGCAGACGCGAACTCATCTTGGGGTCAAGCACGATGACGGATTCGCCGCGCAGAATCGCTTGCGTCACAAGACTCGTCAAAAGCACACCTTTGCCCGCCTGAGTTGTCCCCACAATGAGCGTGCCGCCTTCCAAGGTCTTTTCCGACACCCAGATGTCTTTTTTGCGGCTTTCCAGTCCGTCGATGGCCGAAAGCCCCACCGTACGGGGATCTTTGGGCTCGGTACCGGTCAAAAGTTTGCAAAGCGCACGGGCGGGCAGCAGGCGGTTGACATCGATTTTGGAGAGTTCATAGAGCTTTTGGGCGTGCTCGGGCCCCCAGTCAAAGCCCCGCCCGAACCAGACCGGAGCAAAGGTTTCGGTGTCGCCCTTGCGGGCCATGTCGCGACGAGCGCGTAAAAGCCGTCGGGCAAAGGATCGGGAGGAGATGAGTTCCAGTGCGCTGCCCGCCAAGGCCGCACGATCTTTGAGAACATTCAAAGCGGATCGCAGCCGCAGCGTAGCCAATACCCCCGCGGCTAACCCCATGGGCAGAGCCGGCACGGGCGGCGTCATTGCAGTAAGTGTCATGCTCAAGGCTGCAGCTGCCGTGAGACTCCAGGCTGCCGCCGGCCACAATTCGACGGCGGGGCGCCACGTGTCGGCACGCACCGCGTCGGTGCCGGCCGTAAAAATCGAACGTCGTCGGTGGGTAAAAAATTTGACCAAAGACATACGAGAAAATCCGAAAGAATTTAACGGTTAAGGATCGGGTCGAGCCGCAATGCGTTTGAGCCGTTTGCTGCGGGCGTTGGCCAACTGTCGTTTTTGGGCTTCGATCACAGCTTCGAGTCCGGTGGCGACGTCGGTTCGGCCCTTGTGCTGCAGGTCGTGCGCCAGAAAACCGTGAGCCAATTCGGCAAAGGAGGCGGCACAGACTTTGCGAAAATGTTGAACGGGTAGAAACTTTTTGAGTTCTCGCTGCAGCGTCTCGCTCGTCGGGGTATCGGCAAGCGCCGCGGTTTGGCCGAGGATGCGATGGCCGACGCTTTGATCGGCTTGGCGAGCGTGCAACACAAGGATTCGCAGCAGTCGCGCCATGACGTCCGTCAGAAGAAAATGCTTCAAAAGACGGCGGCGAGAGGCTTGTTCGCCATTGGTGTGAGAACGTTCACCGATTTGTTCCAGCCACCAGCGGGCGGTACCCACAGAGTCGAAAAAGGGAAAGAGCACGCCTGGCTCACACGGGTGACTCTCTTTGAAACGGGGTTGCGGAGAAGTTTCCTCTTTGTCCTCGAAAGGCGTGACGGTTGCCTTTGGACGCGTGCAGGTCACGGCAAGTCCGAGCGCTTCCAAAGGAGCGAGCCAAAGTACCGGTGGCGTTGCAAAGAACCGGGCAGGCACGAACAGCCCGGCGGGAAGCGCAGGCAAGAAATGACGATCGGCCGTTTCCGTTTCGAGTGTTCTGTTTAAGGCTGAAAGAAACTCCGTGCGAGGGTCGACGGGCTCGGACGGAGTTTTGGGCAAGTTCTTCGAGGCTGACGCAACGCGAATGTTGTCCTGTGTTTCAAGCTTGATGACGAAAAAGTGCCTGATGCAGTGATCGGTTTTGACGGTTTCGTCGACGCGTGCGAGAGCTCGGACGAGCACGGCATTGGCCCAGGAGGGTAAACCGACGCCGGCCACCGCGCCGTTCATCACCGGATGACACAAAACCTCCGGTGCTGGGGTTTTCGAGGTGCTTTTCAATTCGCCGGAACTGCCCGGAGCTGCAATGACACGCTGAGCATCGCTTTCCAACTGCAGGAAGTCATAGGCGGCGCCATGCAAGGCTGCAGCTGTCTCGGAGGTGACAAGCGTAAAGAGGCGTCTGACGACTGCACGGCGCAGTTCCCAAAGGCTCTCAACAGTCAATCGCCCGGCGTCGGTCCAGCGTCGAACCCGATGCGTGGCGCCAACAAGACCGGCTTGTTTCAAAAGCCGTAGGAGCTCACCGTCGCGTGTGACTGGTGTTTCGATATGGGGTAGGGCGTTGACAAAAGAAAGAGGCTGGCCGTGCAGGCGGCTATGAAAGACGGGTGCGAAAACTGCAGGCGATAAAAAAAGCCGCACGGGGGACTTCTCTTGAGGAAAGACGCGCACGATCGTGAGCGTTCGCAAGAGTGTTGTCGTTGAGGTCGACGCAACGAACGCAAAAAACGAATGCCGCACGAATAGAAGGCGGCCAAAGGCTGCCGTTTGTGGCTCGTCTCGATTGTTTTGAACGGCTGCGTAAAAGCCCGACAGCAGTACAAGGGCGTTCAGACCGCTTCGTTGGTGCGTCCGATAAATCCGCGTGAGTTCTGCTTCGTTTTCAAGCATAGCCTGCAGCAGACTTTGTGTTTCGGCGTCAAATAAGGCGCTGTCTTGGGGAACCGAACGCAAAAGCACGGCAGCCACGGAAAGGAGCTTTTCGATCAGTCGCAAATTGCCGGAGAGTTCAGAGTCCGGAATCGAACGAAGAAGTACCAGACAAAGGTTTTGAATCCGTGTTTTGTCGGCGCAGCAAAGACCGTTTAAGGCGGCATCCATGGTCTTCAGGAACCCGTTCCGAAAGTTTGCCGTCAAACACAACCGCTGCAGAAGCCGCTCGGCGAGCACGTCAAATGACGCCTTTGAGTCGGATTCGCCGATGAGATCATTCGTCAGGAAATGTCGGCTCCGAACGGGCGAGGATGCGCTGATTTTCGAGCGAAGCGGCATGCGGTGGGTTTGAAAAGAGGAAAAACGGACGCAAGGCAGGAAATCTTCACGCTCGCCTTTTTCCCGAACGCCTCGTCCGTTGCCGGAACAAGAGCGTGTCGGGAAAAAGGCAGAGAGCAAAGAAACAAACCGCAGACGTTTCAGCCGGCAAACCGGCCGAGTCAAAGACTCAGGCGACGATTGACTCAGACGGTTTTATCTACAGCTTTGACAGTTCGCCGTTGCGTGCGCTTAAAGCATCCGCGAAAACACCGTTTGGGAGGATGGGTTCCGCGCGAAGCCTTTTGAGGCAATTGGGACGCAGTGCCGCGTCCGGCATCGATGTTTTCAAGGCGAGCCGTTTTGGCATGAAAGCTTTCTCCGTAAAGATCCGCAAACTGCCTGTCCGTGAGCTCGCTAAAGCGAGGTCCGCAGGAAGGCATGGCGGTTCTCCAGTCGGGTTCAAGATCAATGTGCATGAAGTACCAGTGCACAAAACTCTCTTTTCCTTTCGGAGGGATGAGTTTTGCGATTTCGGCGTCTGTCATGGGTGCGGGTTCGGGGCGGGGATCGAGCTGCATCGGGAATTTCCAAAAGAAAAGACCCCGTTGCGGTCCGTTGCGCGCGCAAAAGAACCCGACGCTTGTCGAAGACGTGCTGATAAAGCGCGTCGCAGACAAGTCACGGATCTTGAGCCGGAAGGACGGAGAACGGGGTCGGAAGAGTCGAGAGGACTGTTCTTCGGGGGAAAACCGCAAAGAAAGGAGGTGGTCGAAGACTCGGGCGGCGGCTTAGTCAAGCGTCGGCAGCCGCGCTTGGCGAGGTCGCTTTTTGGCCGCAGAGCCCAGTGACTCAAAGAGCGGAGCAAAGTGAAATGCCGCAAGCTCCATGAGCGCCAAACACGCTTGATCCGTCAGGGCGCTGCCGATGGCAAGCCTGACGGCTCGCGCGAGCGCCTGATCGGGAGCGATACCGCTTGCGAGCAACTGCGTGAGGATTTCGCACAGGCGAATCAGCACGCGGGTGCTCAATGCCGGAGGCACATCGTCGCTGGCGAAATCCGTCTCTCGAGCCGGATTCGTGCGCGTGGCTTGGGCAAAGCGGGCGGCACACCGGGCAAGAATGTCGGGCGCAGGGGCCGGCAATCCGCCGGGCACGACACGCTCACAGCGCGCAAGAACGATGCGTGTTTCCACTTCGGGCGAGGGCCAGGAGGCTTGAAGGTGCCAGAAGCGATCGCACGTACTGACGTCTTGCTGATTGCGTGAGCTGTAGGCCGATTCGGGCAACGTTCCGCAACGGCAGTTGTCGGTGACGATGACCCGGGCGTTGTCGTGTCTCGGTATGCTCAAACCTGTCTTCTCGATCGTGATGGGCTGCCCCTCGAAGATGTCGTTGGCACCCACCCAGACTTCGGGTGGCGCCAGCGAAAATTCATTGATGAGCAGCACGGCTCCCGTTTTCCACGCGATGGTCGCGGGGCCGTCGATCCAGGCAAAGCTTCCTTCGTGTGCGCCCCAGCGGCCGACAAGATCGTCCTTCACGAAGCGACGTGAACAGGTCACGGAGATGACCGGAACATTGACGCGTGCGAGAAACTGAAGAACGGAGGTTGTCTTGCCGCAACCCGTGGGACCCGCGATGTAGAGCGGCGTACGAGTGTCGTGCCATATCCACCACAGCGCAAAGTCTTCAAGAAACGATTCTTCAAAGACGTGGCACGGGTCGACGGCAACGCATTGAGCGGGCGCAGGAGGGGAAAGCTGCAAAGGCTGAAACCCCGGGATCGTTGTCTCGGACGCAAGTCCGAAGTTTTGAGCCGGGATGCAGGAGGTAAATGTCATGGGCATGGGTTTTCCTTTTGAAGTTGAGGGTGTTTGAAACCGACAACAGGCGAAAACCCACCGAAACGACAAGAAGAGTCCACCGCAATGGGTAGGCTCCACACTCTTGCATCCGCGCAGGCAAACGCCCGCGTCGGGGTGGTTTGTAGTTCAGGTTTGATTGACCCGAAGGTCACGGTAAACACTGGGAAATCCGTTTGATCGGCGGCAATTGTGCCAGAAGAGTGATCGCTTGCAAAGAGGTGATGAGAAAAGAGATAGGCGAAGTAACGGCTTTGTTAGTAACAACGATGTTACTAACGGGAGTGTTACTTCACGGCGTTTGAGATCGGGTTCACCAAACAGTTTTGGAACATTGACGTCCGCCCCTGATTGAAATCAGAGGACTCCTTCGGAGTGGCTTACGCAACTCCAAGAGGTTGGTTCTCGCTGTTGGCGCCGGAGTTTCGTGCAAAAGGCACGACGGCTCCTGCGCTCACTTCACGAGCGATGCGCTTTTTATCGTGTGCGCTCGGACCTGTCCGGCCCTTCCTCCTCACGTTGATCGCGCCGACAATGTCGGCATTGTTTTCGTAGCCGCAACTGATACAGCGAAACTGCGCTTGACGCGGTCGATTTCGCTTATCCGTACACGTGCATGACGGACACTCGCAACTCGTATAGGCAGCAGGAACGGCAACCACATAGCCCCCGGCCTTGTATTGCTGCCATTCGATCGCTTGCCGCATGCCAAAAAAGCCCGTTCTCAGAATCGCCCGATTCAAGCCGGATTTCTGTTTGACGTTTTTACCCGGATTCTCGAGCGTGCCTTTGGCACTCTTCGTCATATTGCGTGTCTTCAGATCCTCCACGTACACGCAGCCATACTCCTGCGCGAGCGTGTGCGCGGTTTCCATCTGAAAGTCACGGCGAATATGACGAACTCGTCTGTGCAGCTTTTGCAGTTTTTCCAACAATCTCCTGCGTTTGCGGCTCGGCTTCGTTTTATCGAAGGCTTCTGCTCGTCCGGCCTTGGCAAGCTTCTGGCGCGATGCTCTGTTCAACGCCAATTTGCGTTGATAGCGAACAATCTCTTTTTCGAGCTCCTTGATTCTGCCCGTATTGAAATCAAAAAACTGACCGTCGCTGGTAGCCACCGCATGAACCACGCCCAGATCAATGCCGACATCAAGTTCCTTTGGAT
>OGNO01001004.1_pt1 | contig 15148 bp, 9 predicted proteins | sample 1573491 | NCBI WGS metagenome assembly OGNO01 (sample SAMEA2581900, study PRJEB24529) | metagenome | biome: Human gut stool | place: China | collected 2011
TGCTTTTCTTAGAGTCAGAAGATCCTGGAAAAGATATCCAGTTATATATCAATTCCCCGGGTGGAATGGTAACAGCAGGACTTGCAATTTATGATACAATGCAGTACATCAAATGTGATGTATCCACGATCTGTATCGGACTTGCAGCAAGTATGGGAGCATTTTTACTTTCCGGCGGTACCAAAGGAAAGAGACTTGCGCTTCCGAACGCAGAGATCATGATCCATCAGCCGTCCGGTGGAGCAAAAGGTCAGGCGACAGAGATCCAGATTGCAGCAGAGAATATCTTAAAGACGAAAAAACGTTTGAATGAGATCCTTGCTGCAAATACCGGAAAACCATATGATGTGATCGCAGCAGATACAGAGCGTGATTATTATATGTCTGCGGAAGAAGCAAAGGCATATGGTCTGATTGATGATGTCATCACAAATCGATAGAATACGGAGAAACAGCAATTATGGCAGGAAGAAATGACGATAAATTCCGTTGTTCCTTTTGCGGGAAGACGCAGGATCAGGTTCGCAAGCTGATTGCAGGACCAAACGGTGCATATATCTGTGACGAGTGCGTGGATATCTGTGCTGAAATTATCGATGAAGAATTAGAAAATGATGAGGCAGCAGGTGAAGTGGCAGAGCCGGAAGAGCAGATTAATCTGTTAAAGCCGGAAGAGTTAAAGGCATTTTTGGATGATTATGTCATTGGACAGGATCAGGCAAAAAAAGTGCTGTCTGTGGCTGTCTATAACCATTATAAAAGAATCATGGCCGGAGATGACCTCGGTGTAGAGCTTCAGAAGAGCAACATTCTGATGTTAGGACCGACCGGTTCCGGAAAAACACTGTTGGCACAGACATTAGCGAGAGTCTTAAACGTTCCATTTGCAATCGCAGATGCGACCACACTGACGGAGGCCGGATATGTTGGAGAGGATGTTGAAAATATCCTTTTAAAGATCATTCAGGCGGCTGATTATAACATTGAACGTGCACAGCGCGGAATTATCTATATCGACGAGATCGACAAGATCTCCAAAAAATCTGAAAATGTATCCATCACCAGAGATGTATCCGGTGAGGGTGTACAGCAGGCATTATTAAAAATCTTAGAGGGAACTGTTGCGTCTGTTCCGCCACAGGGTGGAAGAAAGCATCCGCAGCAGGAGTTGATCCAGATCGACACGACCAACATCTTATTTATCTGCGGCGGTGCGTTTGACGGACTTGAGAAGATCATTGAGACCAGAATGGATCAGAAGACGATCGGATTTAATGCAGATATCCGTGACAAGAGAGATTACAATATCGGTGATGTGTTAAAACATGCACTTCCACAGGATTTTGTAAAGTTCGGGTTGATCCCTGAGTTTATCGGACGTGTGCCGGTAACGGTATCTTTGGATATGCTTGACAGGGACGCATTGATCCGCATTTTACAGGAGCCGAAAAATGCGCTGACCAAACAGTATCAGAAGCTGTTTGAGTTAGACGGTGTAGCGCTTGACTTTGACAAAGAAGCACTTGAGGCGATTGCAGATAAAGCGTTAGAGCGCAAGACAGGAGCGCGTGGACTTCGTGCGATCATGGAGGCTGTTACATTAGATCTGATGTACCACATTCCATCGGATGAATCCATTACACAGTGCCAGATCACAAAAGAGATGGTGGATGAACAGCTTGCGATCGAAGAACGTGAACTTGAAAAGATAGAGGAAAAACAGGTTGGATAATAAAGCGATGAAAATGCCTGCGGTGGCACTTCGCGGAATGGTCATCCTTCCGGGGATGATCGCACATTTTGATGTGAGCCGTGAAAAGTCGATTCATGCAGTAGAACAGAGTATGATGGATGAACAGAAGATCTTCCTTGTTGCACAGCGTGATGTGGAGCAGGAAGAGCCTGGCATCGAAGATTTATATCATATCGGTATTATTGCAGAGGTCAGGCAGGTCATAAAATTACAAAACAACATCGTCAGAGTTTTAGTGGAAGGAACAGAGCGGGCACAATTGTCCGCTTTTGTTTCTCAGACGGACTTTTTAGAGGTGGAACTCACGCGGTGTGAAGAAATTGATGAGGGATTGTCGGACGAGGCAAAAACGGCTATGGTGCGCAGTGTACAGGACACATTTGAAAAATATGTAACTGTCAACCCGCGTGTCGGAGGTGAAATGCGCAGACAGGTCAGGGAAGAAAAGAATCTGCCGAAGATCATGGATCTGATCGCCAACAATCTTCCTTTTTATTATGAACAGAAGCAGGAAATATTAGAGGCAGTTTCACTGACGGAGCGCTATGAAGTTTTGATGGCGCTTCTTTTAAAAGAAATTGAGATCACTGCGATCAAAAATGAATTCCAGGCAAAAGTAAAGAAACGTGTGGATAAGAACCAGAAGGAATATATCCTGCGTGAACAGATGAAGCTGATCCGGGAAGAACTCGGCGAGGATAATGCGGAGTCAGATGCGGATGCCTATTTAGAACAGTTGAAAAAGTTAAAGGCAGACAAAGAAGTCAAAGAAAAGATCAGAAAAGAGATCTTACGCTTTAAAAATATCAGTGGAAGTTCTTCGGAGAGTGCAGTCAGTCGCGGTTATATCGAGACCATGTTAGAACTGCCGTGGAATAAGGCATCCAAAGATAACAAGGATCTGAAAAATGCAGAGCGCATTTTAAATGAAGATCATTACGGATTGGAAAAAGTAAAAGAGCGTATGTTAGAGTTCCTTGCTGTGCGCAATCTGACGAAAAAGGGCGAGAGCCCGATCGTATGTTTAGTCGGACCGCCTGGTACCGGAAAGACGAGCATTGCCCGTTCCGTGGCGCGTGCACTTGATAAAAAGTATGTTCGAATCAGTTTAGGCGGCGTCCGTGACGAGGCGGAGATCCGTGGACACCGGAAAACTTATGTCGGTGCGATGCCGGGACGTATTGTCAATGGTCTGCGCAGTGCCGGCGTGAAAAACCCACTGATGCTGCTTGATGAGATCGATAAAATGAGCAGCGATTATAAGGGCGACACTGCATCTGCCATGCTTGAGGTGCTCGACGCAGAGCAGAACTGTAAGTTCCGCGACCACTATATCGAGGTTCCGATTGATCTGTCAGAGGTACTGTTTATTGCGACAGCAAACTCTGTTCAGGATATTCCACGTCCGCTGCTCGACCGTATGGAACTGATCGAGGTGAGCAGTTATACGGAAAATGAGAAGTTCCATATTGCAAAAGAGCATTTGCTGCCGAAAGTAAAAGAGAAAAACGGTTTAAAGCCGGAACAGTTAAAGATCAGTGACCGTGCGCTGCAAAAGATCATTTCCGGTTATACAAGGGAAGCAGGTGTGCGTAATTTAGAGCGCAGGCTGTCTGAAATTGCAAGAAAATCTGCAAGGGAAGTATACGAATCCGAAGTCAAATGCGTAAAAGTTACAGGTCAGAATGTAGAAAAATATCTTGGAAAAGAGAGATATACGTTTGATCAGAAAAACGAGAACGATGAGGTCGGAATCGTGCGCGGTCTGGCATGGACGAGCGTCGGCGGTGATACGTTGGAGATCGAGGTCAACGTGATGCCGGGCAAAGGCGAAGTACAGCTTACCGGACAACTCGGAGATGTGATGAAAGAGTCCGCACAGGCAGGCTTAAGTTATATCCGTTCGGTAGGGGAAGAATATCATATTCCAAAGAAGTTTTTTCAGGAAAATGACATTCATATCCATATCCCGGAGGGGGCAGTGCCAAAAGACGGACCGTCCGCAGGTATCACGATGGCGACGGCAATGCTTTCTGCGATCACACAGACTCCGGTCCGTGCGGATGTCGCAATGACAGGAGAGATCACACTGCGCGGCAGAGTTCTCCCGATTGGTGGCTTAAAAGAAAAGATCCTTGCAGCGAAGAATGCCGGAATCAAAACGATCTGCATTCCGAAGAAAAACGAGAAGGATGTGGAGGAAATTTCCTCAGAAATCAAAAAAGGTCTTGAACTTGTATTTGTGGAAAAAATGCAGGAAGTGCTGGAAGTGGCATTTGTAAAAAGGAGAATAACATGGTAATAAAAAATGTAAATCTGGAAATTGTCTGCGGTGTGACCAGCAAAGTGCCGGATACCGCGTATGCGGAAGTGGCTTTTGCAGGAAAGTCAAACGTTGGAAAATCATCCCTGATCAATGCGCTGATGAACCGTAAAGCGTTAGCACGTACTTCTGCCCAGCCGGGAAAAACACAGACCATTAACTTTTACAATATCAACGATGCCATGTATCTTGTGGATCTTCCAGGGTACGGTTATGCAAAAGCATCCGAGGAAGTTAAGGCTAAATGGGGAAAAATGATCGAGAATTATCTGCACACGTCCAAACAGTTAAAAGCAGTATTTCTCCTGATCGATATCCGCCACGATCCCTCCGCAAACGACAGGATGATGTATGAGTGGATGGTATATCAGGGATTTGCACCGATCATTATTGCGACCAAACTCGATAAGATCAAACGAAGCCAGATCCAGAAAAATGTCAAAGCAATCCGCGAAGGCTTAAATGTGCAGCCGGGCACCACGATCATTCCGTTTTCCGCTGAGACGAAGCAGGGACGCGATGAGATCTGGGAGCTGATCGATTCATTCGTGCTGCCGCAGGAAGATGCATTACAGGATGAAAATGCAGCGCAGGAAGAAAAATAAAATGTTCGCGGAGTTATACATTTATTCATGCCAATAGAATGTTTGCAGAGCGTGCATTCTATTGTTCAGGATAAAAGAATGTACGCAAAGAGCATATTCTTTTATTTAAAAATATGTAAGAATATGGTATGCTGAAACTATAAATTTTACAAAAAGCAGAAAATCTTAACAGGAAGCAAACTCCTTTTACATTGCGCCTGAAAAAGGTTCATGCTAAAATAATCACTATGACGAAGAGTCAGTATCGGAGGATAGCCATGAAAAAGAAAAAAATCGTAATAGCACTTGGTCATGAAGCACTTGGTACCACATTACCGGAGCAGAAAGAGGCAACAAAACGCACTGCAAAAGCGGTTGCTGATTTTATCCGCGATGATTATCAGGTAGTCATTACACACAGTAACGGACCACAGGTTGGTATGATCCATACAGCAATGAATGAGTTCTGCAGATTATATCCGGAGTATACCGCTACGCCAATGTCTGTATGTTCTGCAATGAGTCAGGGATACATCGGTTACGATTTACAGAATGCTATCCGTGCTGAACTGCTCAATAAAGGAATTTATAAAACGGTTTCAACAGTTTTAACGCAGGTTGTCGTAGATCCGTATGATGAGGCTTTTTATAAGCCAAGCAAGGTGATCGGACGTGTGATGACAGAGGAAGAGGCTGAGGCAGAGGAGAAAAAAGGAAATCATGTCACTGCAGTAGAAGGCGGTTTCCGCCGTATTGTTGCAGCTCCGAAGCCAATGGACATCGTTGAGATCGATGCGATCCGTGCATTATCCGATGCAGATCAGGTTGTTGTTGCATGTGGCGGCGGCGGTATTCCGGTGCTTTCACAGGATAATAATTTAAAAGGTGCCAGCGCAGTGATCGAGAAAGACCTTGCAGCAGGAAAATTAGCAGAACTTTTAGATGCTGACATGTTAGTCATTTTAACAAGTGTGGATAACGTATGTCTGAATTATGGCACAGAGAATGAAAAAGCACTTTCCACCATGACGGTTGCAGAAGCAAAACGGTACATGGAAGAAGGCCAGTTCGGAGAAGATGATATGCTGCCTAAGATTCAGGCTGCCATCGATTTTATTGGAGATTCCGCAATCCGTTCCGTACTTATTACAAAGCTGAACAAAGACGGCACCTATGTGAGTGGTGGACCGGGTACGATGATCACAAAATAATAAGAAAGAATCGATTGCCGAAAATATATTTTTTTACGAGGAAAAAAGATGTTTAGAAAAACAAAAATTGTTTGTACTTTAGGACCTGCAACAGATAAAGAGGGTGTATTAAAACGCCTGATCGAAGAGGGAATGAATGTTGCCCGTTTTAATTTTTCTCATGGTGACCATGAGGAGCAGTTAGGACGTCTTCAGATGTTACAGAAGCTTCGTAAGGAATTAAAACGTCCAGTCGCAGCATTGCTTGACACCAAAGGACCGGAGATCCGTCTGAAAGATTTTACAGATGGAAAAGTTGAACTTAAGGATGGACAGACGTTTACTCTGACAACCGATGAGATTATGGGAGATGCGACACGCGTTTCCATTACCTATAAAAATCTGCCGGAGGATGTAAAGCCGGGAGACTGTATTCTGATCGATGATGGTCTGATCGGAATGGAAGTCAAAGAAATCAAAGTGACATCTGGTGCAAAAGCAGATAAAGATGGCAAAAAGCCAAAGGATATCATCTGTCAGGTATTAAATGGCGGTATGATCTCAAACAGAAAAGGTGTGAACGTTCCGAATGTAGAGCTGTCCATGCCATATATCAGTGAGAAAGATTACGGTGATATCGTATTTGCAGTAGAGCATGATTATGATTTTATTGCAGCATCTTTTGTCCGTACAGCAGATGATGTGCTTGCAATCCGTAAGATCCTTGCAGAAAAAGGCGGTGAAGATATCAATATCATTGCCAAGATTGAGAATATGCAGGGTGTACAGAATATTGATGATATTATCCGCGTTTCCGATGGTATCATGGTAGCCCGCGGTGATATGGGTGTTGAGATACCATTAGAGGATGTGCCGGTCATTCAGAAAATGATCATCAAAAAAGTATACGATGCAGGTAAGAAAGTTATCACAGCAACGCAGATGCTTGATTCTATGATGAAACATCCGCGTCCGACCAGAGCAGAGGCAACTGACGTTGCAAATGCGATCTATGACGGTACCAGTGCGATCATGCTTTCCGGTGAGACGGCTGCAGGTATGTACCCGATCGAGGCTTTAAAGACCATGGTGCGTATTGCAGTCCGTACCGAGCAGGATATCAATTACTTACAGCGTTTCAAAATGCGTAAGACTATGAGCAACCCGGATGTGACCAATGCTATCTCCCATGCAACCTGTACGATGGCGGGTGATTTAAATGCAGCAGCGATCATCACGGTAACAAAATCCGGACGCACTGCCCGTATGGTTTCCAAATACCGCCCGAACTGTCCGATCATCGGAGGCTGTCTGACAGAGAAGATTTACCGCCAGCTTGCATTATCCTGGGGTGTGATCCCGCTTATGATCGAGGAAAAGACACAAGCAGAAGAACTGTTTGACTATGCAGTCGATGCAGCAGAAGCAGCAGGAATCATTTCCAAAGGAGATGTTGTTGTCTTAACCGCAGGAGTTCCTCTTGGTGTATCCGGTACGACCAACCTGATCAAGGTGCAGGTGGCAGGACATATCTTAGTGGAGGGACAAGGAATCGGAACACAGAAGATTTCTGCAAATCTCTGCGTTTGTCACAATGAAGAAGATCTTAAAAACTTTAAAGTCGGGGACATCATTGTTGCAAAAGATACCAGCAATGCCATGATGACACAGATGCGTGAGGCATCCGGACTGATCGTGGAAGCATCCGGCGAAAACTGCCATGCGGCGATTGCAGGATTAAGCCTTGATATTCCTGTCCTGATCGGTGCAAAACATGCGCTTGATGTCTTAAAATCCAGTGCATATGTAGAATTGGATTGTGAGAACGGACTTGTGACAGCAAATTAATTTGCAACAAATTTTGATAACTGGAAATAGAAGATTAAAATGAATGAGAAAAGGATATGAAAGGCTCTAGCGAAGGTCTGCATATCCTTTTTTCCATATACCGGTCCAGTATAGTATATACAGGATCAGGGCAGAGGTTCCGTTACTGATCACAACGGAGTACCAGATGGATGCTACTCCCAGATGGAATATATTTGCGCATATAAAGAGAGTCAGCAGACGGAATATCCATATCCTTGAAGCGTCTACAAGCATTGTTATGAATGTATGTCCACATCCCTGAAATAATCCCTGTGATACATTATAAAAAGCATTTGTCCAGCACCAGAAAGCAATAATGGACAGATAGTCTGCAGCCAGAGGGATGACTTTGGCATCTGTTGAAAAGAATGATACCATAGTCTGGGAAACAGGGCGTCTTGAAAAAATGAATCCCAGAATAAGTAAAAATAAGGTGCACATTTTTAATGAATAATGGAAGGTTTTCTTCGCCCGCTCTGTGTTTCCGGCTCCCATATTTTGTCCAACTATAGTAGAAACGGCGGAGCCGACACCACTGGCTGGCATTGTGATAAGACTGTTGATTTTGTTGCCAATACCATAGGCGCTGGTTGCAATATAACCATAAACATTTACATTTCTGGTCATGATCAGCGTACCTAGCTGCATGGTGCTGCCGCCAATCGCAGTTGGCAGACCAATTTTGATAATGGCGCGTATCATTTTCTGGTCAAAGACAAAATTTTTAAAAGAAATCCGTATGAGCTGATCTGATTTTGTAAGAAGGATCAGTCCAATGAGAGCGCAGGGGATTTTTGCTATAAGCGTGGCAAATGCTGCGCCTCCGATTCCAAAGTGGAACACAATGAGGAAAAGAGGATCTAATATCAGATTGATCATGATACCAAGCAGATTGAGAAGCATGGGTTTTACAGTGTCCCCCTGCGCCTGTTTCACGGCTGTGAATAAATTGATCATGAACAGAAATGGCATATCAAGGACCACAATTCTTAAATAAGTAAGACCGTACTCATAGACCACTCCCCTGGCACCGAGCCAGTTGACTAATGCCGGGGATATCAGCCAGCACAGTAATGCACAGATGAGGGAGAAACCAAGGGATGTAATACAGATATGATTTGCCATTTTGTTTGCCTGTTCATCTTTTCTGGCACCAAGGTATTGCGATATAAGAATTGCACCTGCGGTTGTTATGCCGCTGCCAAAACTGTTAAGGATATTTTGAAATGGTGATACGAGCGTTATGGCAGACTGGTTTTCAGTTCCGATCCGTCCAAGCCAGAATGTGTCCGTAAGATTATACATCGACTGGATAAAACTATTGATCATGACCGGAACGGCGAGCATAAGGATTGTCTGGGACAGGTTTCCATTTAGAATCATATTTCGTTTATTTTCAGATATTTGTTTTGGCATAGGATCTCCTTGTGGATTTATAAAATATGTTGACAGGTTGTATTCATATGGTTCATAATATGACAAAAAAACAGTATATTCCTTGAAAAAAATGATAAAAACACATAAAAGTACAGAAAAATGGAGAATTATATGTTTCAGGATATGTCAAAAGATTTTGATATTAAGAAGATCAGAAGAAGTAATACGATATCTGAAAGTAATTGCGAGCCACATGTACATCCATTTCATGAAATTTTTTATCTTTCCAGTGGAGAGTGCACCAGCTTTATTGATCACAATATCTATAAGTTTGGAAAAGGTGATCTTGTAATCGTTCCGGGTGGCTGTCTGCATAAGACAGTATATACCGGGAAAGGAATTCATGAAAGGATTGTTATCAGTTTCCGGCAGGAGATTACGGATTGGATCAAAGAACAGATCGGAGCGGAATATCTTAAGAACTGTATGGTTCCGGGGGTAATCAATATACCGGAAAAACGCAGAAACTATGTGGATTCCCTGCTGGATAAGTTAATGTTTGAAAATGATACGCCGGACATATTATCAACGGCATTTATAAAAGCAGGACTTGTTGAACTTTTGCTGTTTATCATAAGATGCAAGGAGTATGAGGACAATGTTATAAAAGAGATTGATGTTGATAACCGAAAAATCCAGGAAGTTGCAACATATATTTTTGAACATTATACGGAAAATATTTTACTGGAAGATGTGGCGGATAAATTTGACATGAATAAGTCATTTTTGTCTAAGAGATTTAAGACAGCGACGGGGTTCGGGTTTAAAGAATATATTATTAATCTCCGGATACAGAATGCATGCAGGCTGCTGCTGGAAACGAATAAATCTATCACAGATATTGCTTTTGAATGTGGATTTAATGACAGTAACTATTTTGGGGATTCATTTCGAAAGATAAAAGGTATATCACCACGTAAATACAGAAAAAATGAAACATTTTAGTTTGGGATGCAAAAGAAGCCTTCATAAAAAGAAGGCTTCTTTTGTCAGGTAAAGACAGGCAGGGAGGTTAGCCCATCGTTACTTCTACATTTACATCTTTCTTCTCAGCCGAGAATGGAATCGTAGTTCCCTCTACCGGCTGTCCATCCACGATCATGGAAAGCACACCTTTTTCCACATGATTTGGATTCTTTACGGTGATATGGTAGCTGACACCGCGGAAATCACGTTTGGCGGTAAAACCATCTAATTTGGATGGAATACAAGGATCAACAGTCAGACCATCATAATCCGGGCGGATACCAAGGATAAACTGGGAAACATTGAGGAAGGTCCATGCGGCGGTTCCTGTCAGCCAGCTATTCTTTGCCTCGCCGAAGTTCGGTGCATCTTTTCCGGCGATCATCTGTGAGTATACATACGGTTCTGTGCGGTGGATCTCACTGATGTCTTCAATATATGCAGGACAGGTTCTGGTATATACCTGCCATGCGCGGTTGCCTCTGCCGACTACGGTCTCTGCGATGGAGATCCATGGATTATTGTGGCAGAAGATACCGGCGTTCTCTTTATATCCTGGTGGATAAGAGGAAATCTCACCAAGTTCTACATGGTATCTGTGATAAGGCGGCTGTAACAGCACAATACCATATTTGGTGTCTAAGTATTTTTCAACGGATTCCATTGCTTTTAAGCAGTAACCTTCTTCTAAGCCGATCTCTGCCATAACGCAGAATCCCTGCGGCTCGATAAAGATCTTGCCGTCCTCACATTCTTTTGAACCGATCTTATTTTTGTAATGGTCATAAGCACGCAGATACCATTCGCCATCCCAGCCGGCATCCATAACCGTTTTCTCCATCTCTGCGATTGCTTTCTCTGCAATTTCTGCTTCCTCTGTCATACCCTGATGACGGCAGATCGCTGCATAATCTTTTCCATAGCGTACAAACATACCTGCGATAAATACGGATTCTGCATTCGGACCTTCAGAAGGACCAAATGTCTGGAAAGATTCACCCGGCTCAGTCGAGAAGCAGTTTAAGTTGAGACAGTCGTTCCAGTCGGCACGTCCGATCAGCGGTAAATTGTGCGGTCCCAGATGTTCCATTGTATAATGGAAGGAACGGCGCAAATGCTCCATGAAAGTGGTTGCTTTGGAAGCATCGCTGTCATATGGTGTCATCTCGTCGAGGATTGAGTAATCGCCGGTCTCTTTGATATAAGCTGCAGTTCCTGCGATCAGCCATAACGGATCATCGTTAAAGCCGCTTCCGATGTCAGAGTTGCCTTTTTTGGTGAGCGGCTGATACTGATGATAAGCACTTCCGTCTTCAAACTGGGTTGCTGCGATATCTAAGATACGCTCTCTTGCACGGTCCGGGATCAGATGTACGAAACCAAGCAGATCCTGGCAGGAATCACGGAATCCCATACCACGGCCGATACCGGATTCAAAGTAAGATGCAGAACGGCTCATGTTAAAGGTAACCATACACTGATACTGGTGCCAGATGTTGACCATACGGTCTAATTTCTCCTCACTGGAAGAAATGGTAAAATGGGACAGCAGTTCGTTCCAGTAATCTTTTAATTTGACGAGTGCTGCGTCTGCTTTTTCTGCGGTATCAAAACGGGAGAGAAGTTCATCGGCACGTTTGCGGTTGATGACTCCATCCTCAGCACGTCCAACCCATTTTTCCTCTACTGGATTCTCAACATAACCAAGTACGAAAACGTAGGTCTTTGTCTCGCCCGGAGCAAGGGAAACTTCAAGGTGGTGGGAACCGATCGGTGCCCAGCCGCTTGCAACAGAATTCTTTGAAGTTCCGTTTACAACAACTTCCGGAGCAGAGTTTTCACCGTAAGCGCCTAAGAACGAGTCACGGTCTGTATCAAAACCGGCGATCGGAGCGTTGACAGCGTAAACAGCGTAATGATTTCTGCGCTCTCTGTATTCGGTCTTATGATAAAGAGCAGAACCGTGGATCTCAACCTCACCGGTGGAGAAGTTACGCTGGAAGTTGGTCATATCGTCCATTGCATTCCACAGACAGAACTCTACATATGAGAAAACAGAAAAATTACGGGTTTCATTGCTCTCATTGGTAAGGGAGAGTTTGCCAACTTCACATGTCTCACCGACCGGAACAAAAGAGGTAAGCTCTGCGGTCAGTTTATTTTTGGTTCCTTTAAATACGGAATAACCCATACCGTGACGGCAGCTGTAAGCATCCAGTTCTGTTTTGGAAGGCATCCAGCCCGGATTCCAGATCGTGTCACCATCTTTAACATAGTAGTAATGTCCATTGGAATCGAGCGGTACATTATTATAACGGTATCTGGTCAGGCGGAGTAACTTTGCATCTTTGTAGAAACTGTAACCGCCGCAGGTGTTTGAGATCAGGGAAAAGAAGTTCTCGGAACCAAGGTAGTTGATCCATGGCAGTGGTGTTTTTGGAGATGTGATGACATATTCTTTGTTGGTGTCATCGAAATAACCGAATTTCATAATAAAATCCTCCATATACATAAATATTGATAAGTAACGATTTCGAAAACGATTAAGTTTTCATCCTTTAATAAAAAGTATATATTCAGAAAGAATAAAAATCAATACAAAACATTGAAAAACAGGCAAATATAGCAGATTAAACAAAAAAAATATACTTTTATGGATGAAAGCGACAATAGCTATTTTCTGATGAATAATTAAAATATTTTACGAAAACGTATAAGAAGTAGATACAAAGTACTAAGATTACAGATAATTGGTCTAATATTTAATGTAAAAATGCACAAAAACTACTGCAAAAAAGTGTAAAAAGCGACGAATTGCCAAAAATCAGTTGCAATTTGCTTATGGATGACATATAGTAAAAGTACGAAAACGATTAAGAAATATTTCAGAAACAGGATTTCGTTTTCGAAGAGAAGCTGGAGGTTTCCATGGTATCATTAAAAACGATTGCAGAGAAATGTGGAGTATCTACTGCCACCGTAAGCAAGGCTTTAAATGACCAGAGAGATATCAGCGAAGAGACAAAGAGCCGTGTCAGAAAGACAGCAGAAGCACTTGGGTATTTTCCAAATGCGGCGGCGAGAGCTCTAAAGACAAACCGTTCCTATAATATAGGAGTTCTCTTTGAAGAGGAGGCGGGAAGCGGTTTGACACATGAGTATTTTTCCGGAGTGCTGAATGGATTAAAAGTTCAGTCGGAGAAACAGGGATATGACATTACATTTATCAATACCTGTTTTGAAAATCGCAAGATGTCCTATTATGAACATTGCAGATACCGGAATTTTGAAGGAGTTGCAATCGTCTGTGCCGATTTCAATGACCCGGATGTCTTAGAACTGATGAATAGTGACCTGCCGGTCGTTACGATTGATTATGTACATCATAACTGTACGGCAGTCAGTTCCAACAATATTCAGGGTATGGAAGATCTTGTAAAATATATATACGGGCAGGGACATCGGAAAATTGCATATATTCATGGGCAGCAGGCTTCTTACGTTACGAAAGACCGGCTGGCAAGTTTCTACCGGACGGTGGATGAACTTGGTCTGAAGATTCCGGATGAATACATCCGGACAGCAGATTACTTAGAGACCAGGGAGGCAGCAAAACAGACAAAAGAGCTGCTCAATTTAGAAGATCCGCCAACCTGTATCATTTATCCGGATGACACCTCTTTAATAGGAGGAAGGAATGTCATCATAGAGATGGGACTTCGGATTCCGCAGGATATTTCGATTGCAGGATATGACGGAACGAGGATGTCGCAGTTGTTACATCCTCAGCTTACGACGATCAGACAGGACACAGAGCTGATCGGGAGTGAGGCAGCCAAGCGGCTGATTGGCTCCATTGAGAAACCGAGAACAACTCTCGTAGAGAGAGTCGTTATAGAAGGGATCTTAGTTGCAGGTAAATCCGTTGGACGCATTTAAATGTAGTTGCAGCTACATGCAGATGACGCTTTTACAGAAGTTTATACAAAAGAGCAGCAAAAGATTCTGAACTATCTGCTTTACAAGCAGCAAAACAACAAAAACAATGGTCAAAAGACCACATATTAAGGAGGAGGGTTTTCTATGAAGAAGAAAATCGTTAGCACATTATTATGTACAGCAATGCTTGTAACCATGATGGCAGGATGCGGCGGTAATAACGCAGCAAACACCAGCACAAACAGTGGAAACAGCAGCTCGGCAGATACGGGCAGCAGTGACGCCGCAGCCACAGATGAGGCAGCTCCGGCTACCGAAGCTGCAGCTTCAGATGCGAGTGCTTCCGATGAAGGAAAAGTACTTAACATCTACTGCTGGAACGAAGAGTTCAAGAGCCGTGTTACAGATCATTATCCTGGATATACAGAGGTGGATGCAACCACAGGTACGATCGGTGATGTAACTGTAAAATGGAACATTACACCGAATGATGACAATGCATATCAGAACAACCTGGACGCAACCTTATTAAAACAGGCCGATGCAGCAGCAGATGACAAGATCGATATCTTCTTAGTAGAAGCTGATTATGCATTGAAATATGTAGATACCGATTACACAATGGCAGTATCTGATCTTGGAATTACTGATTCAGATCTTTCCAAACAGTATCAGTACACCAAAGATGTTGTTACAGATTCTAACGGCGTATTAAAAGGTGTTTCATGGCAGGGCTGTCCTGGCGTATTATTCTATAACAGAGATGCAGCAAAAGCAGTATTAGGTTCTGATGATCCGGCAGAGGTTCAGAATTATGTGAAAGACTGGGATACATTTAATGATACAGCAAAGAAGATGAAAGATGCCGGCTACACCATCACATCTTCCGTAAATGATACATACCGTGTATATTCCAACAACGTTTCTTCCAAATGGGTTGTTGATGGCAAAATCAATATTGATGACAACATTATGAAATGGGTTGATGATTCCAAAGAACTTGTAGATGCAGGCGAGACAGGAACATACGAACTGTGGAGTGATGACTGGAAGAAAGGTTTCTATCCGGAAGGAAATGTATTCTGCT
>OGNO01001007.1_pt1 | contig 15110 bp, 14 predicted proteins | sample 1573491 | NCBI WGS metagenome assembly OGNO01 (sample SAMEA2581900, study PRJEB24529) | metagenome | biome: Human gut stool | place: China | collected 2011
AGCATATGTTCACACAAATTGCAAGATGTTTTTATTATTTTAGTGTAAAAGTTCAGCCATAGGATGACAGAAGCGACGATTGGGTGCTTGCACACAAAGCGTCAATTCTGTCATCCTATGAGCAGAGCGCCAATCTATGAGCAAAAGTAGTCACGAAGTGACGAAAAAGCGTGCTAACGCAACTTTGCGAATGGCGCAAGCCGAGCTGTCATGGCTAAATAGCGTCCAAAGTCCCAAAACTTGACAAAAATTTTGTCATCTGTTATGATATCTCGCGTAACAAATTTAATATTTTTGTAACAAACCGGTGAAAATCTTAATAATTTCAGCATATACTATTCACTGGTGAGATCCACAGGTATCACACCCATCGGGGAATCTTCCTGTGGGAAAGGCGTGTATCAAGATGACAAAAAGCAGAAGAATGCTGGTTGTATGCGTAGGACTGCTCTGTTCTCTCTTCCTGAGCATGCAGATGAGCATGACCGCACAGGCGGGCAATACAAAAAATTATGTAAATGATCTGAACGGTGGTATCGCATCCATCCTGGATCCCGGTTCCAGGAACAGCACTGAGGTGATCAACGCTACGGTGAAGGAACTGAACCTGGCCTTCCCGGCAGAGGAAGAGATCAGTTCCGGTCTGGTCATGGCGAACGTAAAGGATGCCGTGAATGTAAGAAGCGATGCCAGCGAGGAAGCATCCAAGGTCGGTAAACTCTACAAGGACTGTGGAGGTACCATCCTGGAGCGTAAGGACGGCTGGACCAAGATCCAGTCCGGCACTCTGATCGGCTGGGCAAAGGACGAATATCTCCTGTTCGGAGATGACGCCAGAGCACTGGCCAACGATGTAGGCAGGATGATCGCACAGATCAATACGGAGACCCTCCGTGTGAGAACGGAAGCGGATCAGGAAGCCGGTGTCCTGGGACTTCTTCCCAAGGGAGACATCGCAGATGTAGTAGACAACAGCAACCCGGAATGGGTCTGTATTGACTACGAAGGCGCAGACGGTTATGTGGCTGCGGAATATGTAACTGTAGATTTCCAGATCGACTCCGGTGAGACACTGGAGGAGATCAAGGCAAGAGAAGCCGCAGAGCGTGAAGCAAAGCGTCACGTCAACTACGGCGAATATACCACCGATGCGGATACCACGCAGCTGCTGGCCGCACTGGTACAGTGTGAAGCAGGCTGTGAAAGCTACGAAGGCCAGCTGGCGGTAGCGTCCGTAGTTATGAACCGTGTAAGAAGCGGAGCATATCCCAATAGTATTCACGGTGTTATCTATGCCTCCGGACAGTTTACTCCAGCACTGAACGGTAAGGTAAATACCGTATACGAATCCGGCAGGATCTCCGCAAGCTGTGTTCAGGCAGCCCAGGAAGCCATCTCCGGTGTCTCCAATGTAGGAGACATGACCCACTTCAGACGTAACAATGGCCGTGACGGACTGGTCATCGGTAACCACGTCTTCTACTAAGTGGCACACAAAAGAACAGCGCATACAACAGAGACGGTATCCCGGAACAGGGGTACCGTCTTTTAACGTACAGGCAGGAGCCGATCCGCCGGATGGAATGAGGAATGAGAAGAGCACAATAGAATCCTGTATCGTGCACCAATAGAGGTTGTCACAGAAGACTATTTGTAGTACACTGGATACAACTACAAAACCAAAGGAGTGATCACATGAGCGAAATGGCAACCTTGTGGCTTGTGGTATTGATCGTATCGATCGGGGTGGAGGTCGCCACTCTGGGACTGACGAGCATCTGGTTCGCCGGAGGCGCCGTTGTGGCAGTGATTGCCGCCGCATTGCAGGCACCGATCTGGTTGCAGATCCTGCTATTTTTTGCAGTGTCTCTGCTGCTGTTATTTTTCACCAGACCTGTCGCAGTCAGATATTTCAACAAAGACCGCGTAAGGACGAATGTGGAAAGTATGATCGGCAGACAGGCGATCGTGACCAGTGAGATCGACAATCTGCAGGGCATCGGACAGGTAACGGTGGGCGGCCAGGAGTGGAGCGCCAGAACCGAAAAAGACGGACTGAATCTACAGCCCGGAACGGTGGTAGACATCGTGGCAGTCAGTGGTGTCAAGCTGATCGTCAAGGTGGATCCGCAGATGACGAAGGTCATCGGGGAAGTACCGCAGTCACAGAATTAAGAATCGTGTAACACGGATACATGAGGGAAAAGCGCGTACAGAGGTACGCAGCGTACACGAATGTACGCAGAAGGAGGAAAAATGGTAGCATTAATCATTATTGTCGTTTTAGTATTATGGATCTGTGTATCCTGTATCAAGATCGTGCCTCAGGCACAGGCCTACGTGATCGAACGTCTGGGTGCTTATCAGTCCACCTGGAATGTAGGATTCAATCTGAAGATCCCGTTCATCGATAAGGTAGCCAGAAAAGTCAATTTAAAAGAGCAGGTAGCGGATTTCCCACCCCAGCCCGTAATCACCAAGGATAACGTAACCATGCGGATCGATACCGTAGTCTTTTACCAGATCACAGATCCCAAGCTGTTCACCTACGGTGTAGAGAATCCCATGATGGCTATTGAGAATCTGACCGCCACCACCCTGCGTAATATCATCGGTGACCTGGACCTGGACCAGACCCTGACTTCCCGTGAGACGATCAACACAAAGATGCGTTCGGCACTGGACGTTGCGACGGACCCGTGGGGCATCAAGGTCAACCGCGTGGAGGTCAAGAACATCATCCCGCCGCGCGAGATCCAGGAAGCCATGGAGAAGCAGATGAAGGCAGAGCGCGAAAAGCGCGCCGTCATCCTGAAGGCCGACGGTGAGAAGCAGGCTGCCATCACTGCTGCCGAGGGCGAAAAAGAAGCCGCCATCCTCCGTGCCGATGCCGTCAAGCAGCAGCGCATTCTCGAGGCCGAGGGCGAGGCACAGGCCATTCTCGCCGTGCAGAAGGCCAACGCCGATGCGATCCGCCTGCTGAACGAGGCCATGCCCAACGACAAGGTGCTGGCTCTGCGCAGCCTGGAGGCACTGGCCAAGGTCGCCAACGGCAAGGCCACCAAGATCATCATCCCGTCGGAGCTGCAAAATCTGGGCGGCGTTGTGCCCAGCATCAAGGAGCTTCTGACCGACCCGAAAGAGGACTGATCCATGATCTACGATACCCTGAACAATCTCCCCAACTATCTGGGCCTGTGCAGCAGTCTGGACAGCGTCATCGAGTTCATCATGGCGCGGGATATCAACAACCTGCCAGCCGGGCGCACCCGCATCGATGGTGACAAGGCTGTGGTCACGGTGAGCACCGTGACCCCGCAGGCCAGCGACAAGGCCCCCTTTGTCCGGCACGACAACCACCTGACCCTTGAGACTGACCTCGAGGGCAGCGAGCTGTTTGAGGTGTCCCTGGGCGAATTCAGCCCCACCCGGCCCGCTGACGAAGCCGCTGATACCACCGTGGGCACCGCCGGCACCAGCATTGCTGGAATGCTCTGTGAGGGCCGCTTTGCCCTCTATCTGGCCGGGGAGCCGTACAAATCCGGCTTAAAGGCCCAGGGCTGCGGCAAGCTGAAAAAGGCCGTGTTCACCATGGAGCTGGACCCGGACGAAGAAGACGAGACCGAAGCCGGGTAATTCCTGAAAGCACGAACTCCACGCAGCGTAGGTTGCGTGGAGTTTTTTGTTGGGTTATACTTTGTAACAACAACCCCACCGCAATGACTGGGGGTTACTTCAGGAGGACAACACATGAACACATACGTCACCGGCAGCACCATCCGGCAGCTGCGGGAAGCCAAGGGCCTGACCCAGGCAGAGCTTGCCGGAACGCTTTCTGTCAGCGCCAAGACTATTTCCAAGTGGGAGACCGCCAAGGGTCTGCCCGATATCTCCCTGCTGGAACCGCTGGCTGCGGCTCTGGGGGTCAGCGTGCTGGAGCTGATGCAGGGAGAACCCATCATCAACCGGAACCGGGCAGCCAACCTGCTGCGGAGCAAGCTCTACGTCTGCCCTCTCTGCGGCAATGTGCTCCACGCCACCGGACAGGCTGTGGTGAGCTGTTGCGGCATCGCCCTGCCTGCGCTGGACATCGCCGAAGCCGAGGATGCCGACGAGCATCATCAGCTGACCGTGGAGCGGGTGGAGGACGAGCTCTTCGTCACCCTGCACCACCCCATGGAGAAAAACCATTACATCTCGTTTCTGGCCTACCTCACCGGCGATAAGCTGCAGCTGGTCAAGCTCTACCCTGAGGGGGATGCCTCTGCCCGCTTCTCCCTGCGGGGCGCAGGTGTGCTTTACTTCTACTGCAACTGCCACGGCCTGATGAAGGCTCCGGATTTCCGCACGGCGACCCGGCACACCTCGCCCCAGAAGATCCACCTGCGGGAGCCGGATGAGGGCGACCGGGAACAGGTCATGGCCTACCGGGAAGAATTTTTGGCCATCGGCTCCCGGATGGACGGCACCTCGGCACTGGACAAATACGATGATTTCGATGCCTGGCTGGCTGACCTGCACAGACTGAAGGATCCGGCCACCACCCCCGCCGCTCTCGTGCCCGCCACTGAGTATCTGGCTCTGGACGAGCATGAGCATCTGGTGGGCATGACCAACCTGCGCCACCGGCTCAACGATTACCTGCTGACCTACGGCGGGCACATCGGGTACAGCGTCCGCCCCTCGGAGCGGCAGAACGGCTACGCCACCCAGATGCTTCGCCTGACGCTGGAAAAGGCAAAAGAACGAGGCATCGAAAAGGTACGCATCTGCTGCGACCATTACAACGTTGCCTCAGCAAAGACCATCCGCGCCAACGGCGGCGTGCTGGAGGACGAGCAGTTCGATTCCTCCGATGGAACGCTGACACAGCGGTATTGGATACAGAATAAGTAAAAAGAGGCTGTTGCCAAACTCCTTCCGTCATCGCTCACGCGATGCCACCTCCCTCAATGAGGGAGGCTTTCACAGATTGCCATTACGTCAAGGCTCCCTCCAAGAGAGAGCTGGCGCGGCGAAGCCGTGACTGAGGGAGTTGTCGGCAGCAGCCTTTCTCTATTTCAGCCCAGATGGAACATATCGATCAGCACCACGGCGGCCAGGCCATAGTAGACCACCACAGCCACCAGATCATTGATGGTGGTGATGAGCGGGCCGGAAGCCACGGCGGGGTCGATGTGGATCTTATGGAACAGCATGGGGATGACCGTGCCCACCAGGCTGGAGATCACCATGGCCACGACCAGAGATACGCCCACACAGCCTGAGAGCAGGAAGGCTTCGCCCCAGGCATAGGCCTTGAAGAAGTGGATGTAGCAGCCCAGGAAGCCCAGCGCCAGCACGGCCAGCAATGCACCGTTGGTCAGGCCCACCCGCATTTCCTTCCAGAGCAGCTGGAGTTTTTTTGCAGTGGTCAGATTCTCGTCCACCAGCACACGGATGGTCACAGCCAGCGACTGGGTGCCCACATTGCCGGCCATATCCAGCACCATGGACTGGAAGCAGATGACGATGGGCAGCACCGCCACCACCGATTCAAACGCACCCACCACCGAGGACACCAGCATCCCGAGGAACAGCAGGGCGATCAGCCAGGGCAGGCGCTTTTTCACACTCTGGAACACACCCTCGTTCAGATCCTCCTCGCTGGTCAAGCCGCCGAGTTTTGCGTAATCATCGCCCATCTCGTCGTCCACCAGCTCGACCACATCCGCCGAGGTGATGATGCCCAGCAGCTTCCCGCTGTCGTTCAGGACAGGGAGCGAGCGCTCGGCGTAGTCCACGATGCGGTCGATGCAGTCGCTGATCTTCTCGTGGTCGGTGACGTAGGGGTAGGAGCGGGCGATCAGCTTTTCCAGGCGCTCCTCCGCACGGGCCACGATGAGGTCTTTCAGGTCGATAGCACCATAAAAGTGCTCATTTTCATCCACCACATACAGGGTGGAGATGTTATCATTCTCGCCTGCCTGCTTCACCAGCTCACTCATGGCCTGCCGGATGGTCATATCCCTGCGGATGCAGATGTAGTTGGTGGTCATGCAGCTGCCGATCTCGTCCTCGTGATAGGAGAGCAGCAGCTTCACATCATCGGCGGCATCCTTGTCCAGCTGGTGTACGATCTTTGCCTTATCGTCCTCTTCCAGGTCATCCAGAGCATCCACGGCATCGTCCGAATCCATGTGGGAGATGACCCGGGCGGCCCGCTCGGGGTCCAGCTCCTTCAGGTAAGGCTCTGCGTCGTCCAGATAGGAGAAGATCTCTGCCACCGTATCCACGCCCAGTGCGGTGTACACCTTCTGGCGCTCCTCCGGTGTCAGGGCCGTCAGGGCATCGGCCAGGTCGTTTTCATGGTAATCGGACAGCTTTTCAGCCAGCTCTGCCTGGGGCAGACCGCTGCGGATGATGTCCAGAATCTCCTGCACATAATTTTTCTTCTGCATGGTTTGGTCCCTCCATTTCCCGTTTTCGGGCATAAAAAATACACCGCATCGGTCTGGTTACAACTCCTGCGGTGTACAAAGGGCATGCAGTTCAGGATGCGGCTAACACGTTTGCACGGCCCGCATCGCAGGAGAAGCGTTGTTTGGGGTGATCCGTATGGTCACTGGACATGGAAACAACCTCCTCCTTGGTACAAGATTTTTCTTTCAGCCTCGTTATCATACTACGCCGGGCCGGATTTTTCAACCCCTTTTACAGTTTTTTTACCGGATTATTGCTCTATTGCACAAAGAAGAGCCTACTTCTTATACTTTCCATACCATGCCACCGACACCCGCCAGGACACAGCATACAGGGCCAGTACCGCCAGCAGAAGCACTGCGGCCAGCCAGAGGGGCACAGGCAGCGGCCCACTTCCCGGGCCGTTCTGCTGCAGTTCATCCATCACAGCACCGCCGCCGCCCAGCAGGGCACCCAGTCCGGCAAAGGTCAGGACGTAGATCATGCGGGCTTTTTCGGCCCCAAAGCGGTACAGCAGCGGCAGGGAAATACCGTTGATCAGCAGGATGGCACACACACTGCCCGCCAGCAGGGACAGCACATCCTTGTCCGGAGCCGTTCCGGTGCGCAGAGGGATCACCGTTACGAACAGTCCTCCGATCACAACAGCCGCCGCAGCACAGAACAGACCGATGAGGTACTTTTCCGCTACCAGCGTCTTTTTGCTCACCGGAAGCGTCCGGCCATACTCCACCCAACCAACGCTCTGGTCGTAGGTGAGCAGGTTCACCGGCAGGATGCCCAGAAAAATGGCCGCATAACTCACCGGGAACACATAGGCGCTCGATGTGCTGAGCACCCAGATCACCAGCACAAATGCAACAGACAGGTACATGGTTTTCATACTGGTTCTGACTTGATACCAATCCTTCAACAGCAAACCTTTCATCGCACATTCTCCCCTTTCACCATCAAAACGAACAGTTCTTCGATGCTCACCGGTGTCAGGGTGCTGCCCGCCGGGACAAGTTCCCTCTTCACCAGTGCCTCGGCCCCGTAGGCTGTCACCCGATGGCTGACGACGGCGTTCCTGTCCAGCTCCTCCAATTGCCCGGCAGTGCCGTGCCAAAGAGCGTACTCATCCCGCAGAGTGTCCTTGTCCTCACAGAGCAGGAGCTTCCCCTTGTGCAGAAAGGCAATGGTATCGCAGAGCTTTTCCAGGTCGCTGACGATGTGGGACGAGATCAAAATTGCATGGTTCTCATCCCGCACAAAGTCCAGCAGAAGATCGATGAGCTCATCCCGCACCACCGGGTCCAGGCCGCTGGTGGCTTCGTCCAACAGCAGCAGCTTGGGGTGATGAGAAAGTGCCACGGCAAGGCACTGCTTCATCTTCATGCCGGTGGAGTAGTCGCCGTACTTCTTGTTCTCCGGAAGGTCAAAGCGGCGGCACCAGTCGGCGTAGGCGGCGGCATCCCAATTGGGATAGATGCCCGCCATCACTTTTCCCACCTGCGGCGCGGTCAGGCAGGTGGGGATGCCCTCGCCGCCCATCACCACACCGATATCGGCCTTGGCAGGCGGAGTGATTTCCTCCTGCCCGAACAGCTTCACAGTGCCAGCGTCCCCGTCGATCATGTCCAGGATCAGCTTAATGGTCGTGCTCTTGCCCGCGCCGTTCTCACCGATCAGCCCGCAGACTGTGCCGCCGGGCAGTTCCAGATCAATGGGCCCCAGCGCAAAATCCGGGTAGTGCTTTTCAAGGCCGTGCAGTTCCAATGCGTTCATGGTTCATTCCTCCCACAGTAATTCCAACATTTCGGTCAGTTCCTGTTTGGTCAGCCCGCAGGGAGCCGCCAGCCGGACGGCTTCCGTCAGGTGTGCTTCGATTTTTTTCAGGTTCTCTTCCCGGAGCAGCTCGGTGTTCTTCGCCGCCACGAAAAAGCCTTTGGCGGGCACCGCATACAAAAAACCCTCCTGTTCCAGCTCATCGTAGGCCCGCTTGGTGGTGATGACGCTGATGCGCAGGTCCCGCGCCAGCCCCCGGATGGACGGCATAGCTTCCTCCGGCTGCAGTTCCCCGCTCAAAATCTGGTTCTTAATCTGGGTGTAGAGCTGTTCGTAGATGGGTGCGCCGCTCTTGTTATCGATGAAAAGATTCATGTCTGCCGCCTCCGTTTCATCTGTATATTTACAGTATATACAGTAGACACACGATTGTCAATAGGCAGATACAAAAAAACAGCTTTCCCGTTGGACGGGAAAGCTGCTTTTTTCATCTGATCAGGCTCTGACTGTAGAGCGGCTTAGTAGGCCACGCCCCAGTAGACCATCTTGCTGGCGGGCTTGCCGCAGCAGGGGCAGACATCGCTGATGTGCTCCTGCTCGAAGGGCATGCAGCGGCTGGACAGGCCAGCCTCTTCCTTCATCTTCATCTCGCAGGCCAGGTCGCCGCACCACATGGTCTTGATGTAGCCGGTGTTGGCCTTGGCCAGCTCCTTGACCTCCTCCATGGTGGTGGCTGCCCAGGTGCGCTTCTCACGGTTGGCGAGGGCACGCTGGTACAGGTCCTTGCGCAGGGCCTCCAGCTGGGCCGGGATCGCGGTCTCCAGCTCGTCCAGGCTCACGAAGATCTTTTCACGGGTGTCGCGGCGGACCAGCACGCACTGGTTCTTTTCCAGATCCTTGGGGCCGATCTCCAGGCGCAGGGGAACGCCCTTCATCTCCCACTGGGAGAACTTCCAGCCGGGGGCGTTGTCGCTGTCGTCCAGCTTGACGCGGGCATACTTGCTGATCTTCTCAGCCAGCTCAGCGGCCTTCTCGGAAACGCCGGGCTTGTGGGCGGCGATGGGCACGACCACGACCTGGATGGGGGCCACTGCCGGGGGCAGGATCAGGCCGTCGTCATCGCCGTGGGTCATAATGATGGCACCCACCAGACGGGTGGAAACGCCCCAGCTGGTCTGGAACGGGTGATGCAGCTGGTTGTCGCGGCCGGTAAAGGTCACGTCGTAAGCCTTGCTGAACTTATCGCCGAAGTAATGGCTGGTGCCGCTCTGCAGGGCCTTGCCGTCCTTCATCATGGCTTCGATGGTATAGGTAGCCTCAGCACCGGCAAACTTCTCCTTATCGGTCTTGCGGCCCTTGACAACAGGGATGGCCAGATCGTCCTCACAGACAGAGGCGTAGCAGTTCAGCTGCTGCTGGGTCTCAGCCTCGGCCTCGGCGGCAGTCTCGTGGATGGTGTGGCCTTCCTGCCACCAGAACTCACGGCTGCGCAGGAAGGGACGGGTGGTCTTTTCCCAGCGCACCACGCTGCACCACTGGTTGTACTTCATGGGCAGCTCACGGTAGCTGTGCAGCACGCGGGACCAGTGGTCACAGAACATGGTCTCGCTGGTGGGACGCACCGCCAGGCGCTCTTCCAGCTTGTCGGAGCCGCCCATCGTGACCCACGCCACCTCCGGCGCGAAGCCATTGACCAGCTCGCCTTCCTTCTGCAGCAGGCTCTCGGGGATCAGCACGGGCATGGCCACGTTCTCGTGGCCGGTTGCCTTGAACCGGGCATCCATGTCCTTCTGGATCAGCTCCCAGATGGCCTGACCATAGGGGCGCAGGATGATGAAGCCCTTGACACTGGAGTACTCCACCAGCTCTGCCTTAACGCAGATGTCGGTGTACCACTGTGCAAAGTTCTCTTCCTGGCTGGTGATCGCCTGCACGAGCTTCTTGTTGTCTTTTGCCATTTTGTTTTATCCTCCCAAGGCCGTGCGCCAAACGCTGCGCGTTCCGCACGAACCAAAATAAAGCCCCGTCTGCAGCAGCAGCCGGGTGCCGCGCTGCAAGGGGCGGGGCTTTTTACCAAAATCAGTTGTTCTGCGTGTGGCTGTCCACAAACTTTACCACATCGCCCACGGTACGCAGAGACTCAATGGCGTCGTCCGGCACCTCGATGCCAAACTCGTCCTCCAGCGTCATCACCATGTCCACGATGTCCAGGCTGTCGGCCTCAAAATCGCTCATGATGTCGCTGTCCGGGGTGATCTTTTCCGGGTCAATGTCCAGCTGCTCCGCCAGCAATGCGCGGATTTTTTCAAAAGTATCCATTCTTGTGGTCTCCTTTTTGCAGTTGTTTTGCATACGCGCACAGCGGGGTCTCTCTGCAGTGCCGCGCGGCACGGCCCGCTGTACAAAAGCGCTCTCTTTTTTTATATCCCATGCCATGCATATTGTCAAGCCCTGTTTTCCGGTTCGGGGACAACTCTTTGCGAAAAATTGCCCCGAAACCGGCTTTTCTGCTTGACAGATGCGCCCCGGGTTCTTATCATTATAAGAGAACAGTTTTCGGGGACTGACTGCCAGCCCCTTGAAAGGAGTTTTGAGCATGGAGCTTTCATTTACCAAAATGCAGGGCTGCGCCAACGATTATATCTATCTGGACTGCCGCACAGCCGGTGTGCCGGAGAACATCGCGGCCCTTTCGGAAAAGCTGTCCCGGCGGCATTTTTCCATCGGGGCAGACGGCATCATCTGCATCTGCGCACCGCGCACCGCCGGGGCGGATGCCATGATGCGCATCTTCAACGCCGACGGCAGCGAGGGCAGGATGTGCGGCAACGGCATCCGCTGCGTGGCCGAGTGGCTGTACACCCACGGTGTGCAGAAGGAGCAGCTGGCCATTGATACCCTCAGCGGCCTCAAGACCATCACCCGCAGGGGCGAGGGACTGTGGCAGGTGGAGATGGGGGCCTACAGCACTCTGCCCGCCGACCTGCCCGCTGTGAACATGGGAGGTGCACCTCTGGTGGATGTCCCACTGGAAGTGGACGATAACCTCTGGCGGGTCACCTGCATCAATGTGGGCAACCCCCACTGTGTGACCGTTGTGCCAGATGTGGATGCCCTGAGGCTGGAGGAGATCGGCCCGGCCTTTGAGCATCATGCCAACTTCCCGGAGCGCATCAACACCGAGTTCGTGCAGGTGGTGGATGCCACCCACCTGAAGATGCGGGTGTGGGAGCGCGGCAGCGGCGAGACCTGGGCCTGCGGCACCGGCACCTGCGCCACGGTGGCAGCCATGACCGAGCTGGGCATCTGCCCCGCCGGTGAGGATGTGCATGTCCAGCTGCGCGGCGGCGAGCTGACCATCCGGGTGCTGCCGGGCAACGAACTGCGCATGACCGGCGCGGCCGAGACCGTGTGCCAGGGCACTGCCGAAGTGTAAGAGAAACGTCCTCGCCCTCTCCGTCGCGGCTTTGCCGTGCCACCTCTCCCAAAGGGAGAGGCCTTGGCAAAACTGCGGACTTTGCCGCACTGCCAAAGGCTCCCCCTTTGGGGGAGCTGACGCCCGTGGGCGGCTGAGAGGGCGAGCAACCTATAAAGCAAAGAGAGGGAAAGTACTATGAAAATGAACAAACACTACAACGAGCTGAAGGCAAGCTACCTGTTCGTGGACATTGCCCACAAAGTGGCTGCTTATCAGGAGGCACACCCGGAAAAGGAGATCATCCGTCTGGGCATCGGCGATGTGACCCAGCCGCTGGCCAAGTGCGTCGTGGACGCCATGCATGACGCCGTCACCGAGATGGGTACCAAGGAAGGCTTCCACGGCTACGGCCCCGAGCAGGGCTACCCCTTCCTCAAGCAGGCCATTCAGGGCTACTACGCAGGCCGCGGCACCCAGCTGGCAGAGGATGAAATTTTCATCTCTGATGGTGCAAAGAGCGATCTGGCCAACGTACTGGGCCTGTTCGATGTGGACAACACCGTGCTGGTGCCGGACCCCGTTTATCCCACCTACGTGGACGATAACGTGACCGATGGCCGCAAGATCATCTACAGCCGCACCAGTCAGGAGAACGGCTTCCTGGGAATGCCGGATGAGAATGTGAAGGCTGACATCATCTATATCTGCAGCCCCAATAACCCCACCGGTGCCGCCTACACCCGCGACCAGCTCAAGGCATGGGTGGACTACGCCCGTAAGAACGACGCCATCATCCTGTACGATGCTGCATACGAGTGCTTCATCTCCGACAAGAACCTCGCCCGCAGCATCTTCGAGATCGAGGGTGCACGCGAGTGCGCCATTGAAATTTGCTCCTTCTCCAAGATCGCAGGCTTCACCGGCACCCGCTGCGGCTATACCGTGGTGCCCAAGGAGCTGGAGCGCGAGGGCATGAACATCAATAAGCTGTGGCTGCGCCGCCAGACCACCAAGTTCAACGGTGTGCCTTACGTGGTGCAGCGCGCCGCCGCTGCGGTGTTCACCGAGAGCGGCATGGCCGAAATCCAGCAGAATCTGGACTACTACCGCAAGAATGCCAAGGTCATCGCAGACGCTCTGGACGAGTGCGGCGTGTGGTACTGCGGCGGCAAGAACAGCCCCTACATCTGGCTGCGCTGCCCCGGCAGCATGAAGAGCTGGGAGTTCTTCGACTGGCTGCTGGAGAACTGCGGCGTCGTCGGCACCCCGGGCGTGGGCTTCGGCGAGTGCGGCGAGGGCTACTTCCGCCTGACCGCTTTCGGTGACGCCGAAAAGACCAAAGAGGCCGCCCAGCGCATCAAGACCGCCATCAAGGCTCTGTAAATTTTATCGCACAAAAAGAGGGAGGCACCCCGCCGGGGCGCCTCCCTTTTTGCTTGCAGTTCAGCGGTTGAAGGTCGTGCTGAGGGTCGTGCTCCACTCCCCGCCCGGGGCGAGGCAGGCCGCAGCAGCACGCTGCTCCCACTCCTGCGGATCGTTCACCGAGGCGGGCAGCGAGTTCCACGGCTCGATGCAGACGAAGCGCACCGGCTTCGACAGGGCCGACCAGATGAGGGTATAGGGGAAGCCGGCCACATCGCAGACGATGCTGCGGCCCGTGTCCTTCTCGTAGATGCCCAGCGTCCTGGTGCGCAGGCCCGCCATGCAGAAGCTGTCCTTGTCGAAGAGGTCGTTGGTCAGCTGGATGGCCTGCTGGTTCTTCCACTGGTAGTAGCATTTGCCCGTCAGCAGACCGCCCCCGCTGGCGTCGAGGATGACCGGGCTCTCGGGCTGGTCGAAGCGGAACTCGTAGTCCTCGACGGTGTGGCTGTCATCGAACGGCACCTGAAAGGCCGGGTGGTAGCCGATGCCGAACCGCAGCTCTTCGGCACCGGGGTTCGAGACGGTGAGGGTGTGGTGAAGGGTCTTTCCGTCCAGCCGGAAGGTGCTGGTGAGGACGAAGTCGAAGGGGAACTTTTCCGTCTTCATGGCCTCATCCGGGCGCAGCTCGAGCCGGATGGTGTCGCCCTCCGCTTTCAGCAGGGTGTGCTCCACGTCCCGGGCAAAACCGTGCTGGCCGCCCTTGTAGGTCTTGCCGCCATGGGTGAAGCTGCCGTCCTTGAGCTTGCCCGTCCACGGGAAGAGGATGGGCGCGTGGCGCTTCCAGACCGCCGGGTCGGCCTGCCAGAGCAGCTCCTCCCCCGCCGCGTTCTTCAGGCTGACGGCCTCGGCACCGTGAGTGTCCACCGTAAGGCTCAGAAATTCGTTTTGAATGGTCGCCTGCATTTTCAGTATCTCCTTTGTCCTTCTTATTTTCCGGGGCCTGCTGTTTCCAGTATACTCCCCCGTGTGCCAAAAATAAAGCCCCCTTCCCATGCTTGCACAAATCGTCACTGGGCAAAAGCCTTCACCCCTTGGGGACAGATTTCCCCCGACCGGGGGAAGCCTTTATTCGGAAGCACGATTTCCATGCTCTGCTTGCTTCAGCAGGGCTGTACCAGCGGCAGGGTAACGACAAAGGTGGTGCCGTTTTCGCTGCTGCTCTCCACGGTCACGCCGCCGCCGTGCAGTACGGCGATCTCCCGCACAAGGGCAAGCCCAAGCCCCACGCCGCCCATCTCCCGGCTGCGGGACTTATCCACCCGGAAAAAGGGCTGGAAGATGCTCTCCCGGCAGTCTGCGGGGATGCCCGGGCCGGTATCCGCAACGCGCAGCACGGCAGTTTGCTTTTCCCGCCGCAGAGTGACGCGCACCGCACCGTCGAGGCGGTTATACTTGATACCGTTTTCCACCAGATTGAACACCAGTCGGTAGATCAGCGCATCACTGCCCACCATGCCCAGTTCCGCGCAGTCCTGCTGCAAGGAGATATTGTTTTTCTGGGCAAGGGGGGTCAGGTCGGTCAAAATTTCCTCCACCAGCGGTGCAAGGGCGATCTGGTCAGTACGGGAGATCGATTGCAGATTGCTCATCTCTAATAAAGTGCGCACAAGGGCGGTCAGGCGATCCAGTTGCTCCCGCAGAGAGCTGACCAGCCCGGCAGTCTCGGCATCCATGGCTGGGTGCTCCTCTGCAAACAGTTCCAGCTTCGTCTGCAAAATAGCCAGCGGGGTGCGCAGCTCGTGGGCTGCGTTGCCCGCAAACTGCCGTTGTAATTCAAAGGACTGTGCCAGGCCATCCAGCATCCGGTTTACCGACCGGCTCAACTGCCCGAATTCCTGCACGGTATCTTCGTCCAGACGGACGGTAGCAATGCTGTCCTGATCGACCCGCTGCGCCTGCTGCGCAAGCTGCTGCAACGGTTTCAGAGCTCTGCCGCTGACAAAATAAGCGATGGCCGCGCTGAGGATGGTGACCACAGCAGTGATGCACCAGCCCTTGCGGCCAAAAACCACCTTTGCATCGTAGACTTCCTGTGAAAAAT
>OGNO01001015.1_pt1 | contig 15023 bp, 7 predicted proteins | sample 1573491 | NCBI WGS metagenome assembly OGNO01 (sample SAMEA2581900, study PRJEB24529) | metagenome | biome: Human gut stool | place: China | collected 2011
CCCCCTCATTTTGACCTGTCTTTTTTATAGTCGACGCTTTTATCCACCCTATTATAAATTTATTTTATATTATATGCAAAAATAGATAATAATCGGCTTATAAACAAGCGATTCACCTTTTTAGCATCTCTTTCTCCAGTTTCTTTATCTTCTTCCAGGCCTCTTTGAATTTGGGACAGAGGGTGACGGCTTTCTCATAGTTTTTCATGGCTGCCTCCTTCATGTCATGCTTCAGGCATTCGTCACCCATAAGGATGTATTCGCGGGCATACTTCACGAGGGCTTTCTCTTTCTCCAATGCTGCTTGCTTCAGTGCACGGTTTTCCTCTTTCAGACGGTTGATGATGTTCAGCTTCCGGCGGATGAGGCGCTGCACGTTGGGCTTCTCGATGTCGTAGCGGGAATGGATGGCTTTGAAAAACTCATCCAGGAAAGTGCCGAAGTCCCCTTTGTCGAAGGCTTTGGCGGCGGCAACGTATTGAACGTCTGCCTGTGCTTGCTTCAAGGCACGGTCGATGGCGGTGCGGTTGTTGAAGCGTTCGGAGAAACTGACAATCTCCGGACGCACGAATACATCGGCACGGCTGATGGGCTTTTTCAGCTGGATGCCTTCCAGCGAGGTGCAGCGGCTGAGGGCTACGTATGCCTGCCCACCGGCAAACACGCCGCCGGTAAAGTCGATGACTACCCGGCTGAAGGTCAGCCCTTGGCTCTTGTGGACGGTGATGGCCCATGCCAGGCGCACGGGATATTGTGTAAAGGTACCCAGCTCTTCCTCTTCAATCTGTTTCTTTTCTTCGTTGTATTTGTAGCGGATGTTTCGCCACGACTCTCGTTTGACGTCACATTCCTTGCCGTCGTCGGTGATGACGTAGAGGGTCTCTTCAATAGGGTCGAAGCCGCTGATGACGCCGATGGTGCCGTTCACCCAGCGGCGGTCGAAGTCATTCTTGATGAAGATGATTTGTGCGCCCGGTTTCAGTACCAGTTCCTGCGAGGTGGTGAGGCTGCTTTCGGGAAAGTCTCCCATGATTTCGCCGTAGAAGGTGACCGGGTCACCGGGAAGTTCCGCCAGTTTCTTGTCGTTGATGTAGTCCACATTATCACGGCGGGTGGCGAGGGTGATGTACATGTCGGCTTCCGATTGCTCTATTTGGGTGCCATAGCGGGTGTTGAGCAGCTGAAGTTCGGTAGAGCCGACGGTATTGTTGCGGATGTGATCCAGCACATGGATGAACTTGCTGTCTGTTTGCCGGTATACTTTCTGCAGTTCGATGGAGACAAGGTCTATCTGGCCGAATACCCTGGCAGAGAAGAAATAAGGGGTAGGGTAGAATCGGTTCAGTATCTCCCGTTCATCTCCTTTGACGACGGGTTCCAACTGGAACACATCGCCCACCAATAATATCTGTTTGCCACCGAAGGGCTCGCGCAGGTTGCGGGAATAGACGCGCAGGATGCGGTCTACGGCGTCGATGATGTCGGCGCGTACCATGGAAATCTCGTCGATGATGACCAATTCCAGCTCTTCCAGCAGTTTGCGGTGGGGTTTGGTGTATTTGAAAAATTCGTGGATGCGTCCCCGTTGCAGACTGAAGTTCGGGTCGTCGGGCAGCAGGGGGTAGAAGGGCAGTTTGAAGAAGCTGTGCAGGGTACTGCCTCCGGCATTGATGGCGGCTATGCCGGTCGGTGCAAGCACCACGTGCTTTTTCTTTGTATTCGCGCAGATGTACTTCAGGAAGGTCGATTTGCCCGTACCTGCTTTGCCCGTCAGGAATACGGACTGACGGGTATACTGGATGAGGTTCAAGGCGTCTTGAAACTCTTTGTTTTGGGTATCGGGAACGAAGCTCAAAAGATTTCAGATTTATGATGGATTCCCGACTATGCCGAAATATTTCAGGGCGTTGGCGATACCGTCTTCATCAACAGAAGTGGTTGTGTAGTTACTGGCAGCTTTTACGTCGTCATTGGCATTGCCCATGGCTACACCGATACCGGCATGGCGCAACATGCTGATGTCATTTCCTCCGTCGCCGAAGGCCATGGTTTCTTCCAGCTTGATGCCGAAGTGGCGGATAATCTGGTCGATACCGTTCTGCTTGGTGTTTCCTTTGGCTGTCACGTCAACGAAGGCAGGATGCCAGCGGCCCATCTCGCAGTGGGGGACGGCGGGCAGGATGATTGCTTCTTCCTCGGCGTTGATAAAAGGAGTCAGCTGGAAGAAGGCTTTGTCGGCATGGCTGTCGGTATAGGGCTTTGCTTCGATGGGGTCCACTTTGAGTTGGCGGTGGAAGATTTCCTCCACTACTTCGCCGGGCTGGTTCACGCAGATGTCGTGCTCTCCCACCAGGATGCAGGGGATGTTGCGTTCGTGGCAGAAAGCTGTCAAGGCATCCACTTCCGCTGTCGGTATGGGGCTTTTGTAGATAACGGTGTCTTCTACAAAGCAATAGGCGCCGTTCATCGTGATGTAGCCGTCTATCAGATTCCGTTCCTGCAAGGCAGACAAGTTGTTGATGATGACGCGCGGACGTCCGGTAGAAATGAAGATATGTATGCCTTTGGCTTTGGCGGCAGTCAACGCTTCAATAGTGGAAACGGGAATTTCGTGGGTCTTGAAGCTGACCAAGGTTCCGTCGATGTCAAAAAACAGAGCTTTTATCATAAGGGGTTCTTTTATCTTGTGCGCGAAATTACTTAAAAAAGCGAAGATATTTCGTACTTTTGTGCACAAATAAATGATAAATAACAAATGAAGAAACATTCTTTGAAAGATTGGATGATAGCGGTGCGTCCGTGGTCATTCCCCGCCTCTTCGATGCCGGTGGTGGTGACGTTGGCATATCTGTATTGGATGCGGCAGGACATAAACTGGGTGAACGGTATCTGGGCATTGTTGAACATCATTGTGTTTCACGCTGCCGGGAATACCTGGAGTGATTATTTTGACTACAAACATAAGGTCGATGCAAGGGATACCTTTGGCGCCAAGACACTGACTGATGGGATGTTTACCCCGCGTGAGATATACCGCTTGTCGATGGCATTGCTGGCAGTTGCCCTTGTTGCGGGTATCGGCTTGTTGTGGCGTACCGGCTTGCCGCTGTTGTATATAGGTATAGGCGGTGCAGCTTGCTCGTTGCTTTATCCACCGCTCAAGTATCGTGCGTTGGGCGATGTCGTCATCTTTTTGGCGTATGCCTTGCTGCCGACGTTGGGCACCTGCTATGTGGCTACGGGAGTAGTTGACTGGAATGTCTTGTGGATAGCTCTGCCGGTGGGACTGATTACGGTGGCCATTCTGCATGCCAATAATACACGGGATATGCGTACCGATGCCCGTGCAGAGATTCAGACACTGGCCATGAAGCTGGGAGGAAAGGCGTCGATGTACGTTTATTGTGCCGAAGTCCTTTTTCCTTTTGGCTGGATAGCCGGCTTGATAGCTGCGGGAACTCTTCCTTTATGGACCCTGCTGGTGATGCCGGCACTGGTTCCTGCCATAGGCAATGTACGGGTGGTGTCCCGTTTTCCCGGAAAGGGAGAAAGTGCCATAGCCGGTCTGGATGAGATGACTGCAAAACTCCAGTTGTTGTTCAGTCTGCTGTTCACGTTGTCGTTCGTTGTAGCCGGTCTGCTGTCATGAAGAAGCTGATTTTTACCATTCTGCTGGCTGCCGTGCTGTGGACGGTCATGTTTTCGCCTTGGACGGCTCCTTTCGTGAATTTCTGGTGGATGATGACCGGTTCTGCGCTCACACTGTCCGTGTTTGCCACCTTGTTCAATCCCGGCTGGTGGCGGGAGGTGAAGTGGAGCTTGCCGAATGTCTTGCTGGGACTTGGCATTGCTGTTGCTTTGTGGGGCGTTTTCTGGTTGGGAGACAAGGTGTCATCTTGGATGTTCGATTTTGCCCGTCCGCAGGTGGACTCCATTTATGGGATGAAAGAGGGAGAGTCTCCTTGGCTGCTGGCAGCATTGCTGCTGTTGCTGATAGGGCCGGCGGAAGAGATTTTCTGGCGCGGCTATGTGCAACGCACGCTTTCCAAACGCTGGAATCCGAATGCGGGTTTTGTGGTGGCTACTTTGATTTATGCACTGGTGCATGCCGGTTCCTGCAACTTCATGCTGGTCATGGCGGCTCTGGTGGTGGGGGCGGCATGGGGGGCGCTTTACCGTTTCTTTCCGAACCGCTTTGCCGCTATTATCTTGTCTCATGCAGTGTGGGATGTGGTGGTATTTATATTTTTCCCGATATGATTATTGTTTACAAAAATAAGGTGGCGGTAATGGGTCGTATAAAAACAAGACAAATTGATGCGTTGAATTATAAAAAAGCAAGCATATGACTTACAATTTTGATGAAGTAATAGAGCGCCGTGGTACCGACTCCGTGAAATGGGACGGTGTGAAGAGTGTATGGGGACGCGATGACCTCCTCCCCATGTGGGTGGCGGATATGGATTTCCGCACGCCCCCGTTTGTGATGGAAGCCTTGCGGAAGCGTCTTGAACATGAAGTGCTGGGCTATACGTCTGCGTGTGAGGAATGGTATACTTCCATTTGTAGCTGGCTCAGTCGTCGCCACGGTTGGGACGTCACTCGCGAGATGCTGACTTTTGTACCCGGCATTGTCCGCGGTCAAGCCTTCGCATTGCAATGCTTCACCAATCCCGGCGACCGGGTAATGGTGATGACTCCCGTTTATCATCCCTTCTTCCTGGTGACGCAACGCATGAAGCGCGAAGTGGTTTACTCTCCGCTCGACCTGAAAGACGGACAGTATCAGATTGACTTTGAGCGTTTCCGTAAGGATATACAAGGATGCAAAGTATTGATTCTCTGCAATCCCCATAACCCGGGCGGGCGTGTATGGACGGTGGACGAATTACGCCGGATTGCTGATATTTGTACGGAAAGCCATACGTTTGTCATCTCCGATGAAATTCATGCCGACTTGACTCTGCCACCTTACAAACACCATCCTTTTGCTACTGTTTCGGGGGCTGCCGCGCAGAATTCCCTCACCTTCATGGCACCCAGCAAAACATTCAATATGCCGGGATTGGGAAGTTCGTACGCCATTATCCTCAATGAGGACATCCGCCACCGTTTTCAGGAGTTCATGGAAGCGGGCGAGTTCAGCGAAGGGCACATGTTGGCCTATATCGGTGCGGCTGCTGCCTATATGCATGGTGAGGAATGGTTGGAACAGCTGCTGGACTATATAAAGGGCAATATCGATTTCACGGAGAACTACCTGCGCGAGCATATTCCGGGCATCGGCATGATACGTCCGCAGGCTTCTTACCTGATTTATCTGGACTGCCGGGGATTGGGGCTGACTCAGGAGGAACTGGTGAGACTATTTGTGGACAAGGCACACCTGGCACTGAATGACGGCACCATGTTCGGTGAACCGGGTAAGGGATTTATGCGGCTGAATATCGGCTGCCCGCGTTCGGTGTTGGAGCAGGCGCTGAAGCAACTGGAAACTGCGGTTGCAGACAAATGATAGAAAAAACTATATCTCCTATATTATGAATAGATTACCTTTCCTTGGACTATTGTTTGCGTTGCTGTGCCTTGTTGCCTGCCGGCAGATGAATGAGGCACATCTGTTACATCTGGCAGAAAAGCAGGTGAATATGAATGTGGACAGCGTGTATGCCTTGCTGGTACAGATAGAGAGGCCATCGCAACTTTCGGATGAGGAGAGGCTGTTGTATGGATGGCTGAATGCTTATGTGCACTATAAGCGGCACAACTCGATGGCGGAAGATTCCTTGATATTGCCTGCTTCCGATTATTACGTCTTCCGCAACGACACGGCGAAGAATCTGTTTTCCTATCAGTTGAAAGCCTGGTACTGGTATTGGCTGAAAGAGCACGAACGGTGTATAGCTGCCATTGACAGCGGCGTAGCTTTGGCCAAGGCGCTGCAGGACACGGGAAGAATGGCTGATATGCTGATTGATAAGGCATACTGGTATGTGTATGTCTGGAAAGATTATGAGAAAGCGATAGAAACTTTCCGTACCGCCATAGCTTTGGACGCAAGAGCCGGAAGCTTCTTCTCTATGGGAATTGCCATGGGGCTGAACAAGAATGATTCTGCATCCTATTACATGGAGCGCAGCATAGAACTGGCAGTGGAGGCAGAAGATACCAGTAAGATAGTGCATTATTTGCGTAACTATGCCCAGATGCAGGCTTACTCTTTTGATGAACCTTCCGGTGCAATAGCTACTATTCGTCGTATGGAGCAGTATGTCGTCGACCCGGTGCAGTTGCGTATGGGAGATCTGGTGAAAGTGGAAGTGTTCTTGAAAGAAGGGCTGCTTGATTCGGCGGAATACTATTTGAATAAGGAGAGGAAACGTGGCGAGGGCCGGAACCGGTTTCTGACGGAAGAGAATATGGTGGCGGTATATAGGGCATTGATAGATTATACACGTCACCGTACGTTTGATGTGCTGGACGTGGCGCGCTATAATGATTCTGTAGCCAATGCTCTTACTGCGTTGCAGAGTACTGTCCGGCGTAAGGACGAGTCGAAGGAGACGCTTTCGCAAGCCAACTTGATTCTGACGGTGGAACGGAAGCAGGCACAACTGAATTTGTTGCTGGCACTGTTGGTACTGGTGCTTGCAGGTGGCGGTGTGTCCCTTTATATCCGTAACCGGCGTAACCGGTTGATTGAAGCGGAAGAACGGGCGGAAACACTGACCCGGTTGCTGGAAGATGCGATCAGGAACCAGTCGAAAGGGGAAGACGGGCAGTTTTTTCGGAAAATACTGTTGCAGCAATTAGGCATGATACGGCTGGTGGCTAAACAACCTACCTCACAGAATCAGGAGCTGCTTCGCCGCATTTCGGGTATTACCAGCCATGAACTGCCGGTAGAGAGTTTGCTGGTATGGGAGGACTTGTATCCTATCATAGACCGGATTTATGATAACTTCTACACAAAGATGGACAGCTGTTTTGGCGATGTGCTCATTGACAAAGAAAAGCAGCTTTGCTGCCTGCTCTGTGCGGACTTCTCGACGAAGGAGATTAGTGTGGTGATACAACAGAGCATTCCTACCATTTACCAGCGAAAGACGAATATCCGCAAGAAACTGGGGATGGGGGAGAAGGAAGGCATCGTAGAGTTTATAGGCAGCATATAGACCGGAAAAGGCATAATATAGACTTTTGTGAAATTAAAGTGTTGATATGTAGTGATTTGTAGTTTTGGAATATAGACTTTTTATTCCTCGATATAGACCGTTTGAGGCATGTTTTACCCCTACCTTTGTATCAGCGAAATACAAGGTGTGAAATATTGAAATCAAACGCATGATGAAAGAAAAACTACTGAACAACGTTAGAAAAAGAGTGATGGTATGGGTGGCCTTGGCAAGTATGGCAACTCTGCTTCCTGCTCAGACTTACCGGCTTTCCGGTTGTGTGCAGGACGAGAACCGCCAACCGGTAGAGGTGGCGAATGTGCTGCTGAAGCAGGCAAAAGACAGTATCTATATTACCGGTATGCTGACCGACACACAAGGTTGTTTTTCCTTTGACCAGCCACTGGGAGAATACTTGTTGCATATTACCCTTATCGGCAGCGAAGACCTCTACGTTCCCGTTGTGCTGCAAGGAAACAAAAACGTTGGCGAATTGACATTGAAATCTTCTTCTGCCTTGCTGGACGAAGTGACCGTTACGGCCGCGCGTCCCGTTATCAAGCGTCTGGTGGATAGGGTAGTGTTCGATGCACATAATACCATAGCCTCTGCCGGAGGCAGTGCACTCGACCTTCTGCGTGAAGTGCCCGGTCTGCAGGTTGGACAAAACAGTATTGGTATTATAGGTAAAGGGGGTATCAAGGTTTATATCAACGACCGTGAGACGAAGCTGTCAGGAGATGAACTGATAGATTACCTCCGTTCCTATGACGCCTCCCAGATACTGAAGGTGGAGGTGATTACCACGCCTCCGTCCAAATACGATGCCGCCGGAAATGCAGGCATCATCAATATTCGCTTGAAGTCACGTCCCAAAGATTACGTGGGTGGTACGGCTTCCGCTTCCTACAGCGCTGGTGAAAAGGACAATTACGGATATGGCGGGGTAAGCCTGAACCTCAGCAAGGGGCGCGTGTCATCCTTCCTCAACGGGGGTACTACGCAGGGCAACTATGAGACGCGTGAGAAGAATTACCGCTATTTTCCGCAGAACACCTGGAACAGCCGTGCCGACTACACCAATTACATGAATAGCTTCTACCTTCAGGGAGGTGTGGACGTATCGTTGGAACGGGACTGGACTGTAGGTATGCAGGCCATCTATAATCACAGTGCTCCCAAACCGGGCAACGCCCTTTCATGGACGGAAGTTTACGATGCCTCTACCGCCGTATTGGATTCTTTGCTGTACTCCAACAGTGACAAGGATACCAGTTCCGACCGCCTCAATCTGAATTTTCATACCGATAAGGTCTGGGATGACAAAGGCAAGAAAATGACTTGGGATGTGGATTACCTGCGTGACAACCGGGACGAAAATATGGGCTTTCTCTCGAAAACCCTCCTGCCTGACGGTACGGAGATTCCGGGTACAAACTTCGACTACAACTATCTGCAACATCGCAAGGTGGATGTAGTCTCCTCCGCTCTTGATTTCATCCTTCCTTTTGAAAAGTACAAGATAACGGCAGGTGCCAAGGTCTCCTTTACCAACACTCGCAACGGTATCAATTACGATACGTCGGACCCTACGCTGGTGCAGGATGATTATTTCCGTTACAAGGAGCAAATCTATGCCTTATATGCTGATTATAGCCGTGAATATTCCGAACGTTTTTCCATGCAGTTGGGCTTGCGTATGGAGCACACCTGCACTACCGGTATTTCCGAAGCGAAGGATACGGAGGACAAGCACGACTATACGCGCTTGTTCCCTACTGTCTATCTGCTTTATTCGCCTACAGACGGGCATGCGCTGAACTTCAGTTTCTCCAACCGCATCTCCCGTCCGTCGCAGAATATGGTCAATCCTTTTCCGTTCTATCAGAACAAATATACATATGCCTGCGGACGTGAGGACTTGAAACCCAGCTACACTTACAATGCAGAACTGGGATATACGTTGAAGAACAACTTCAATGTTTCCGCTTATTATTCTTATTCGGACGATGTATTCTTCCAGGTTGTGGACTTGGATGCCGAAACGAATGTGACTTCTTTCCTTTGGGAGAATTTCATGAAGACGCATGCTTTCGGGCTTAACAATTCGTACACTTTCCGTACCAAATGGCTGCAAGCTTACGCCCAGCATGGAGTGAGCTATCGCCGGACTACCTCCAGCGCTGTCACCACCTCTCCCGAGGAGAAAGGATGGGCTTATGACGCCAGTCTGCGCAACACTTTCTTCTTCAATGAAAAGAAGACTCTTCTGGCCACGTTGTCCGGTTCCTATTCTTCCCGTCAGTATCAGGGCATCTATCTGATGAGCCCCACTTACAGCGTCAGTGCAGGTATGCTTTACCGGTTGTTGGACAATAAGCTCAACCTCAGCCTGAATGTCAACAATTTGTTTGTCAGCCATTCCAAATTGGAAACCATGTCCAACGGGTTGAAGATAATTGCCGACAATCAGTTTGCCTTTGCCAGTTTCCGTATCGGTGTATCCTATACTTTCGGTGGTGATATACGTAGTAAGGGTCAGCGGAACAGTAACGAGGATATTCAGAGGAGGCTATAACACGGAAAGGGTGCTACCCGGTTTCCCCTTTTGTTGCTAAGTGGGAGATTGTCGAACTTTCATTGTGGAGCGTTATTGTATAGGCTTTCTAATGTATATGAAGGGTCATTGGAGAAATACCCTTTGGTCATGACATCTATCACATCCTTTCCATTGTTGACATAAGTTCCTGTGGCGTGATTCATCAGCCCGGAACATTCCTGTCCGGCGCCGGCATTGCCGTTGTCCCAATAGAATACGGCCATGCCATTGGTGCGTGCAGCTTTGCATACATATTCTAGGTAGTATTTGCGGAATGTTTCAGAACGGTTGTTGTTGCGGTGTACGCACCCCATTTCTCCAATGTATACGGGAATCCCTTTTTCTACGTAAGCGGTTCTTAATGCTGCAAAGATTTTCTCAAGATGTTTTTCGTCTCCCCAGTTCTCTTTTTTGCTGGGGGCGCCGGTGTGTCCCCACTCTGCAAATTTATCTTCCAATGCGAAGGTGGCAGGGTCGTAGTAGTGTACTGATATTAACAGACGGTCTTTGGCTTGGTCTGTTGGGAGCTGCAGGTGTTTTATGGTAAGATTAGGGCTTGTGCAATAGCCGCTGATACCTAAGTAGCGGGTTGCATTGTTACCGCCGGTGGCACGGACGGCATCTACAAAAACTTGTTGCCATTCATTGAGTGTGGCATATTGTTTGCCTCCATCGGTGGTATTGGTGCCAGAGCCCCATCTTCCGTCATGAATTTCATTGAGGCCTTCAAAAATGAGGAACTCGCCTTTGTTCTCGAAACGTTGGGCTATTTGTGTCCACATGGATTTGAGTTGCTCTTTGATAGCGGTATTTACGTCTTTGTTTTGTGCTGCTTCTACGATATTAAGCCAGCGGTGCTCATCAAAACCGTCTTCGTGGATGTGGCGGTGTCCGTCATGATGGATGTTGATAATGGCTTTCAGCCCGGCTTTTTCAGCATATTCCACTACTTCGGCTACACGGTTCATCCAGTCCGTGTCGATATGATAGTGTGGGGCCTCGCCCACTTTTCCCAACCAGGTAACGGGGATGCAAATCCGGCTTGTTTTACTTTCAAGAGTGTCTCTTGTGTAACTTTACCGTTGCCCCATGAGGTTTCGTCGGCTATTTCGTTTACATGGGCGTCAAGCTGGTTACCCAGATTCCATCCGAGCCCCAACTCCTTTGCCACTTTTACGGCAGGAAGATTCTCGTCTATGGCAGGTTTGCTCTCTTGCTTATTATTTGCAGCCTGGGTGATGATGATGCTGGTTTCTTTTTCACCGGCCGTGATAGTTATGCCGGCTTCACGGGCATTCCCTTTATTGGCTTCTGCTGTAAATGCAAATGACGTAAGATTATCGGAAGAAGTATTTGATTTCAGTGTTATCCACCCGGCATTGGATTGGGCTGTTGCGATGGGATAGGATGAAACACGGATGGTTATTTCTCCACCGGCGGCTGCGAGATTCTGAGGGGATACACTTTTCACGGTGAGATAGGGCAACTCCTCTATGGAGGAATTGGAGCTGGAACAGGACAAAATGTTTATGGACAATAGTATTGCCATTACATTCTTCAAACAGATGAATTTTCTGTTCATAAAATCAGTTTTATAGGTTTATGGCGACAAAGGTAGTGGCAATGGGGTTATGTATAGTTTGAAATCCTGCATATAGAGGTTTGAAATCCTACAAATCAGCCTATATTCATTCTTTGCCCGGTGTATCGGCTGGGTTGGACACCGAAATATTTCTTGAATAAAGTGCTGAAATATTTGGAGTTTACAAATCCCGTTTGTATGGAAACATCGGTCACCGGTATTCCTTGTTGCAGTAGGGCGGCAGCTTGCTTAAGGCGGATAATACGGATGAAGTCTTGCGGAGTATGCCCGGTAAGAGCTTTCAGCCGTTCGTGGAAGAGAGTTCGGCACATGGCCATGTTTCGGCAGAGCCGGTCAATGTCGAATTCAAAATCGCTTATGTTATCTTTTACGATTTGAGTTGCTTTTTCCACAAAGGCACTGTCCGCATTATTGGGCATGGCAGATTGTACAGGCATTTCTTTGATGGTCTTGTCTGTCGAAAGGGTATGTTGCAGGGCAATCTGTGTATAGTATTGCCGTAGGCGTCTGCGATTCTCTATTTGTGCCTGAATTTTGGCTTTCAGTATATCTATGTCGAAAGGTTTGGCTATGTAGTCATCGGCTCCTTTCTGCAATCCTTCTATGATGGATGTCCTGAAGGTCTTGGCGGTAAGTAGTATGACCGGTATACCTGAAGTGGCAGGAGTGCTTTTTATACGGTGGCACATTTCGTCACCCGGCATACCGGGCATCATTATATCAGATAACACTAAACTGGGATATTGCGTTTCCATATATTCCAGCGCTTCTTGCGCATTGGATTTGTCTATGACCCGGTAAACCGGTTCAAATATACGGCGCATATAGAGGCGGAGTTCATCATTGTCTTCTACAATGAGTAATGTATCCTTGTCCGAGTCACAAAGTGTGGTGTTTTCGGTGGTAGTGAAATCTTTCGTGATTGGAGTGGCGGTGGGCACGGCGGAGGCTGTGACTGCGGCCTTGTTGAGTATGAGCATGAACTCCGAACCTTGGTTTACGATGGAGTTGACTTTGATGTCCCCTTTCAGTAAAGTGGCAAACCGCTTGGCTTGTAATAGTCCCAAGCCGATGCCCGGAGTGCCGGAACTGATGGCATTGCTGGCACGGAAAAAACTTGTAAACAGTTTCTTTTGTTCTTTGGGGGAGATGCCGATACCTGTATCGCTGACGATAATCTGTACTTTGTCAGCTTCGGCTTTCACGTCGATGCTGATTTTCCCTCCAGCAGGAGTGTATTTAAGAGCGTTGGATAGAAGGTTGGTAAGTATCCGGTCCAGTAATTTACTGTCGGCCCACACCCCCAACAGGCAGTCAATGCTGCTTGCCTGCAATGTTTTCTGTTGCTGCTGGCAGAGCGGTTGAAAGATAGTGAAGAGGTTGTCGATATTCTGTTTTAGTGGCACAGCCTCCATTTTGGGGTTCATACTGGAATGGTCTATTCGTTCAAAATCAAGTAGCTGTGATAATATGTCCAGTAGCTTGTTGAGATTGGAATGTGCCAGCCCTATAGACCGGATGGCGTCTGCATGAAGTGTGGAATCCTGACGCAATTCGTCCAAAGGAGCTTTGACAAGCGTAAGTGGGGTACGGATGTCGTGGGCTATGCTTACGAAGAAGGCAATCTTTTCGTTCATATAGTGGCGCACCAACTGTTGCTGTTTGCTTTTGATAATCACTCCTATAATACCGCATAGGGTTATGGTATATAATAGCCAAGCCCACCAAGTGTTCCACCATGGCTGGCAGATGGTGATGCTTGTTGTCCGGTTGCTTAATATAAGCCCGCTGTTGAGGCTGTATGACCGTATGCAAAGTTGGTATTTGCCTGGTGATACATTCGTGTAGCGCAGTTGCTCATTGTTTTCCAACTTGTTCCAGTCACGGTCAAACCCTTCAAGCATGTATTCGTATGCAATGTCTTCCTGATAACGGAAACTTACTGATTCAAATCCTATTGTGAATGAATTGTGTCGGTATGATAAAGTGATGGTGCTATCTGCCAGCATTTGCATGAGCTCTGGACGCATGTCTGTGGATTCTCTGCTGTCTATATTGTCTATCCGGAAGTTGGTGAGCTGTAAAGACGGGGCCTGATAGGAAGTGAGTGAAATGTGGGGTTTGAAAATCAGTACTCCGGTGGTGCTTCCCAGTGCTACACGTCCATCTGCCAATAGGATAGCGGCGGAACGGTTGTAGAATCTCGACATCACATGCTCAAAGTTTTGGTTGTATATCTGCATGGACGGCTGTGGGGGAAGGCAGGCCAGTCCGTGGTCGGTAGTTATCCATAACATCTTGCTGTGGTCGATGAGCAAGGCACTTACACGGTTGGAGGGCAGACGTTGCTCGGTAGAGAAAGCCCTTTTTTCAAGAGTTTGCAGATTGCACAAATAAAGGCCTCCGCCATCACTTCCCAGCCATGCTTGTTCATCGTCTATAAATGCTATGGATTGAATGAAAGCATTGAAATCCTCCCCTTTGTTGTCGGTGCTCTTAAATATATGTGCCTGTTTCCCTGTTTGTTTGTTTATCAGTACCAGCCCGTCCACTGTGCCTACAGCAATGGTATGTGCATCCTTTTGTGCTATGCAACGTGCTTTAATTACGTTGTACGATTTCCACTGCCGGGTAGGGTGCTCCAGTTGCAGCAACTGGTTGTCCATTGTCCCTATCCATAAATCTCTGTCTGTATCAAACTGTACTGTAGAGAGGTAGTCGGAAGGCAAACTGCTGTTGGTGCTTAAGTAATGATGTAAAATTTCTCCCTGGCTGTTGAGAAGAAAGACTCCATTGCCATAAGTGCCTGCAGCGATGATATCCTGGGAATCGATGGAGATACTTAATACCACATTGCCTGGAAGTATCTGCCTGCATCGGTTATTTGGGGGATTGTATATGCTGATACCATTATCGGTGGCAATCCACAATTCACCGTTGCTTTGTTCGCAGAATGCATTTACATTGTCATCGGCTAAGGATGGTTCTTCTCCTTTGCGATGTCTCAGTAAAGTTGTACTGGTTTCCTCGGGCATCATGAGAAATGCCCCGCCGGTATAAGTCCCTATCCATATATTGTCTTCGCAATCTCGGCATAGGGAATACACTCCCATGGCAGTAAGCATCCGGTTGGTGCGCGTGAAGAGTGGCTCCGCTTCGCCGCTGGATAAGTTGTAGGTGTACACTCCATCTCCATCAAAACCCAATAAAACGGTGGACGGTGTCATTTCTATCATGGAACGGATAGGAGTGTGAGGGAGAGAACCGTTTTTGACAGGCTGCTCTTGCCATGAACTGAGACTGATACTTTTCACTCCACAGTTGAAAGTACCTATTAATAATATCTCCTTGTTTGGAAGTGGTAGGAGACTTTGTACATAGGTGTCCGGGCAGAGTTTTTGTAATAAATTCCTATCCTTGGAATAGATACGTAAGTCACATGTGGTACCTATGGCCATACTTTGAGGTAATTCTGTGATATAGGTCACATGGCAGTCGGAATCAATAAGTTGGGGCGTTTCACCTAATAGACAACAGTAGAGACCGCTATTGAGCCCTATCCACAACTGTTCCTGAGAGTCAATAAAAAGGTAATGGAGAACCAGGCCCATATAAATATGTTCGGCTAAATCAAGGTAGAGCTCAA
>OGNO01001016.1_pt1 | contig 15015 bp, 18 predicted proteins | sample 1573491 | NCBI WGS metagenome assembly OGNO01 (sample SAMEA2581900, study PRJEB24529) | metagenome | biome: Human gut stool | place: China | collected 2011
GCAACCGGGCTGTGGAAGTTGTTCAGGATAAACTCGCTGACCGTCTGCGGTACCTGCATCAGCGTCAGCACACGGGAAAATGCCGTCGATGCCGCCAGAATAAACAGGATCTGGGTGAAGGTACGAATCGCCTCAACCAGAATGGACCAGATGTCGCGGATGCGGATACTCCTGTACACAAAAAGGCTGATGATCAATGCATAGAATACGGAGATAACAGCCGCCTCAGTCGGGGAAGCGACACCGCTGTAGATACAGCCAAGGATGATCACCGGACTGAGCAGTGCAAAAAAGCTCTCTTTTAAAACGCGAAGCAGGCCTTTGTCATGCAGCACTTTGACTTCCGCATGGATCTTCTCTTTGTCCTCCCCATACCGTCTGCAGTGATAGATGGCATAAAGCATCAGCAGCAGACCGATCATCAGACCCGGTACAATTCCGGCAAGGAACAGGTCACTGACCGAAGCGCCGGAAGCCATACCGTACATGATGAACGGAATACTCGGGGGAATGATAACGCCAAGGCCGCCGGCAACTGCCACAATCGCTGTGGAGAATGTCAGATCATAACCAAGGGTAGTCAGAATCGGGATTGTCATGCTTCCGACAGCAGCAACGGTCGCCGGAGCGGAACCGGAAATCGCACCGTAAAAAAGGCAGGTGACGATAACGGCGCACGGCATACCTGCGGTGAATTTTCCGAGAAAATAGGCAAAGACATCAAACAGTTTTTTGGAGATGCCTCCCTTAGCCATGATGATACCGGAGAGGACGAACATCGGAACTGCCAGCAGAGGGAAGGAATCGAGTCCTCCGAACATGGCACGGATCAGATATTTGGCTCCTACCGTAAAAGACGGGTCAAACACCGACGGAAGCACAGATGTGATTCCAAGGGTAATCGATACCGGAACAGCGATGACCAGCAATGCAACAAAAATCAGAAATAATACTACGACTGGCATTAGCGTTCCTCCTCATTCGAATTTTTAATCGTATGGATGCGGTTGTCGATACCCGCGTTCAGGGCATTTTCTGTGGCGTTATCTGCTCCGGCATTTGCCTCGATGAAGGACTCCGGCGTATTTCGCTCCGGATGCGCCGGGTCGAAAACATTCTCACCGCGTGCCACACGGAACTCGATCATCCACCGCTGCAGAACGCGGAATGCAACCAGCACAAAGGAGACGAGCGGTGCTGCCTGGATAAAGTACATCGGAATTTTGCAGGCCGGGGAAAGCTGGCCGCTTTTAACTGACGACATCATATAGGAAAAAGCAAACGGAATCATATAGATGAAAAAAATCAGTTCAAATGTATGATTCACAATTTTGAAAATGGCTTTCCCTCTCCGCGGAAAAATCGCAACAAACTGCTCGATCTTGATGGAAAGGCATTTTTTGCTGCAGTAGCTGACGCTTAAAAAACCGCACCAGATAAAAATATATCTGGTCAGCTCTTCCGACCACGACAGCGACATGCCAAGGACGTAGCGGCAGAAAACCTGAATTCCCATGATCAGCGTCATGGCGATCAGACCGATCACAAGAAGAAATTCTTCCAAGTTTTCATCCAGCCAGTGAAATACTCTCTTCATAAAAGGCATACCTCCGTTAAATTTATCAACATAATCATTTAATAGATTTCTAATTATCTCTTTAGATGTTCTTATATGCCGGTATAGCCCGTTATTCCGGGCTTTTCCGGCACTTTTCATATCGGAAGAACCTCACAAATCTTTTTATTACCCCTCATGTTTTCACTCTCAAAAGTAGTAAAAGCAGTAGTAAATTCTGCGTACTACTTATGCCGCCTTGGTTTCCTCGGCGCTTTCCGCCGCAGCTTCCGGCTTGGCCTCTGCGGTGGTTTTTGCCTTGGCTTGCAGCCGTTCCATTTCCTCCTGTGCGGAATGGAAAGTAGCGTGGGCGTAATAGTTCAGCGTCATTACAATGTTGGCGTGTCCCATGATGTACTGCAATGCCTTGGGGTTCATGCCCGCGTTTGCCATTCTGGTACAGAATGTATGCCGCATGGTGTGCGGCGTCATCACATCGGGCAGCGGCTCCTTGTGGCACTTGTTGTACTTCTTGGCAAGGCACTTGAACATGGCGTCATAGTTGACGGCGGTTTTGGGCAGGCCGTCCCGGTTCAGGAACAGGAAGTCCTTATAACCGTCAACCTCAATGCACCTGCCGTCCCTGCGCTTCTTCAACACGCGCTCAAACGCTTCATAGGCGGCTGCGCTCATAGGCACTTGACGGAATCCGCTTTCTGTTTTTGGCGCTTCGATATAGTAGCCGTCCTCGGTGCTTCTCAAAAGCTGGTGGTCTACATTCACAAAGCGCTTTTCAAAATTCAGGTCAGCGGGCGTCAGGCCGCAGAGTTCGGAAATACGAAGCCCGGTTTCCAGCAGGATCACCACCTCGTCATAATACTTGGCATAGACGGGATCGTTCTGCATGAAGTCCAAAAGCTCGTTTTCCTGTGTAGGGGTAAGCGGCACCTTTGGTACGGTATCGTCGTTGATAACCTCATTGATCTGGAAGTCAAAGGGATTCTTGCGGAGGCAATCGTCCTGTACGGCCATATAAAAGATGGCTTTTAAGGAACGCTTGCTGTTGCAGATGGTGTTGTAGGCAACGCCCTTTTCCTGCATACGCAAGGCCCATTCTTTCGCGTCGGACAGCTTCACGCTGTCAATGCTGGCCGCGCCCAGCTTATCTTCGGACAGAAGTTTCATCAACTGCTGGCGGCTCTTTTGGGTTCCTTTCCGCACATTCCCGCGCTGCCGGGTGTACTTTTCATAAAGCTGGCACACGGTCATTTTCTTGCCGATGGTGTCTATCCCGTCGTCAAGGTCTTTCTGTATCTGCTTGATCTTCTCGCGCAGGGAAAGACAGGGCCGTTTCCCGGCAGGTACTTTGTCGGTAGGTACTAACTTCCATGAGTAAACAAACTGGGGTTCTCCAAAGGTGTCAATGTATTTGTAAGCGTATCTTCCATCTGATCGCTGGCTCTCTCCAGACTTCAAAAGGCGGCCTTTGTTGTCCCGTCTTTTTTCATCTCGTTCTTTTCTTGGCATTTCGTCATGCTCCTTTCCATGACGGAAAGAGCCTTGACACGCTTATAACCTATTATAACACGCGCAAGGCCCTTTTTCACTATATTGTGTCAAGGGAATCAATGATTTTTTCAAACTGCTTCCGCTTGATCTGGATGCGGTTGCCGTTTAAGATCACCCAGCCAGCGGTGGGGGTTTCCTCGGCAAGCCGACGCAGTTTGTTTTCCCCGATCCGAAAATATTTGGACGCTTCCTCAATGGTGAGCGTGTATTTTTCCCAAATAGGCACATCGTTATTACTCATAACATGGCCCCCTTTCTTTTCAAAACAAAGGTTGTTTTTTGCGAAAGTGGGCAGAAAATAACGGATGGCTGCTGGCACAGCTCCACGGGAATCTCACCCCCGCGTGGTTCTCACGCGGCCATGCTCGTTGCCTGCGACGCTTCAAACGCTCGGACTACGACGACAAGGGCGTATCATTGTCCTGCCTGCGCGTCGTCGCCCGCAGGCTGCCACACCTGCTTTACGGCCCGGTAAAATCGCTCCGCTTATCCCAATGAGGGAAAGCCTCTTGGCGCACCTGCCGCCCGGCTCGGCACAGACAGAATGTATCCGTCTGCCCTATGACGCGCCGCCATTGTCCTGCGGGCGTATTTGTCAAGGAGCAAAGGGGCCGCCGGGAAAACAGGCAGGCGGGGAAAGGGAAAGCCGCCTGTCTATGGCCGGGGCCTTAACCGTCAGTCGCCAATGGGACTAACGATGGAATGGATCAGCTTGATTTGCAATCGGCGCTTCATATACTCGTCAATGCAGATATGAGGCTGGCCGCTGCCGTCATAGAGCGTCCGGGTACACAGCTTATTGATATAGCCGTCATAATGCTGCAAGACACGCTCCACGGCTTCGGCGTTACCGGCGCAGGCCGCGTCGATCACAAAATCAGGCAGAGGGCTTTTGCCCTTGTAACTGGATTGCTTCATCCGCGTTTAACCTCCCTCCGGCATGAACGCCATCAATTTTATACGCAGGTCTTTCAGGGTGCTTGTCCTGTGGCGCTGTACTGCGCTGCGGGACATTCCCATCAGGCGGCCAATTTCTTCGTCAGTCAAATCCAGAACAAAGCGGAGAATCAAAATACTCTGCTCGTCTTTTGGCAGGCTGGCAAACGCCTCGGCCACAAGCTCGTTGTCGATATGTAGGTCATAGCCATGCGAACTGAATGTAAAGCTGTCGCAGGAATACCGATCTACGGTCGAGAGCTTGTCCCAATCAGCCGGGGAAAGAGCGTCCAGCGACACTTCACGGTCGCGGCGGCACTTCATTTCCCGCAGATAATCTATCGCCTCATGGTACAGAACCAGCTTGCAGTAGCGGTCAAACTGGCCCCATTCACCGTATTTGCGGGGGATCGCTTCCATCTTCTCACCCCCTTTCTGTGGGGGATGTGGTGGTTCTCTCCCTTTCCGCCAATAGAGCGAATGGAATCTCTCTGGCTGCCCGCTAAACGCCTCCTTTTTTCACTTTTTTGAAATTTCTTTTTGCGCCGGGAAACAGACCGCAGGAAATAACAAAATTCGCCCGGCAGGTCAAAGACCCGCTGGGCGAAACAAAAAGCAATATGTTCTTTTCCTACATGGTATAGTACATACTCGCAGCCGCTTGTCCCCGCTGCCGGGGGACGGCTTTTTTTGACAGGCTAATCTCTGTCGGATTTTGTCGAAGTAGTTTTCGTTGCATGGTGGCTTCCTCCTAAAGCCGCCATGCCAGATACACGGTACAGGGGTCGTCGAAGCAAACAGAAACGGCGGCCTTGATCTACTCAAAACCGCCGTTTCCGTCAGTGATGCAGGAAAGCGCACGAAATCCTCTGCCCGTCAGCGGTTTTTTTCTTTTCCCCGCTGTGGAGGCAGATGTTTAGATTGATTCAGTTCTACCATAATGTGAAAAATAAATTCTACCGATAAAAGCAATAATAAAATATAAATATTGCAAGTATCATAATGAATGGTGCAATAATTTTTAACCAATAAGAGATATGTTTTTTCTTTTCAGCTTCATATTGGGCATTTTGATATTCGCTTTCGGAAACTTCCTCCTTCAACATTTGAAAATCACTATTATCGTGATTATTTTCAGATTTACTCATAAAAAATCTCCTTTCCACGGTATTAAGTATCAATAATATTTTGACAATAGAAAATCCAAATCACAAATTTTGCTACTTCTATACATCAATTCTTCCGATGATTACAGCTCAATTCTTGCTTTCGATGGCTTATCTTCCCAATAGGTAACTTTAATCGTTGTTCCCTTGTCAGGAACTTTGTTTCCTGCGCCAATCCATTTTCGGCAGATGTAATCTTTTCCGTCTATCGTATATTTGACCTTGATAGTATGCGGAAAGGCTGCGCCATCCATAGCATGAGCGCGGACAGGTTTACGATTCACTTTTAACCACCATTGTTTTGTAACTGAAATTACAGTTCCCATTGTTTCTTTTTCCATAAGTTATACCTCCAATGATATTTTTGATTGATGATACCTATTTTCTATTCAGCCTTTTCTTTGTTTGTAGTAAAAGCGGAACGCTGCTGCGCCGGTGGCCGCCAACTGTACCAGAATCAGCACAGCAAACAGACCGAAGCTCTCATAGTAGAACAGTTCATCCCAAAAATATAGTCTGTTCAAATGATGCCATTTATTGTATTCTAAATTTGTAGGTAAGCTGAACGGGTAACTTACCAAGGGATAGCGGCAACAGATGTCTATCTAACCATACTACCATTGAGATCGAAAAGTATGAATTGAAGAGTACAATAATAGGGTTGATTGAGGATCAACTTTTATTTTTTGTACCTTCATGTTAGAAGCCGTTGTGGACTATTACCTAAAAATAATAGATATAACACAAAGAGAATTATTCAATCTGTCCAAGCATAACAGGAAGGAAAAGATTGAAATTCCATAGGTAGTGGCTTCGTTGACGCGACTAAGTTCAATACGGAAAAATCGGTCTGCAGGTGTGTCAAACAGAAGACACTATTTTTTTATATCTGAGACCGATTGTTTCCGATACAATTTATGGAACATTCAGCACATCATGGACAAACCAAGTCTGAGCCGTGACCATAATGGCAAATGTGCAAATAGCAAAGAGAAGTACTTCAGCCACAGCATTGACACGGCTGGATTGAAGTTGCTTTTTCAGATTGGCAGGCAAGATTCTTGACAGCAGACAATAAACTAAAAATCCAATACAGGCTCCAGCGGTATTTGTCATCAAGTCATTGATGTCGGAAGAACCCCAGCCAAACATCTGGACAATTTCAACAGCCAAAGAAAACAGAAAGCCAGTCAATGCAACCGTCTTCATGTGATGATATTTCTTGTACAGCAGCGGCAGGAAAAATCCCAACGGGACAAACAGAATAATATTCAGAATGGTATCAATTGGCCCAGTTATCATACCGATAAATGGAGTCCAAGAAATGTTCGGGCGAAAGGTCATTGTGCTTGTAAAGCCGATGCCTGTGACGGTCAAAAGTCCGAATAAATAATAACCAAAAACAAACACTGCAGCGGTATGGAGAAAACTTTGTGTTCTCCCCAATTTTTTGAGCCACAAGAAATACAGTACGAAGACTGGAACCATAAACACATACCCACTAATTGAGCGGATGAGAATATCAGAAATTGGTATCATTATTATCTCCTTGTCAAATTCAAATTTATTGCCCATTCCAGCATTGAGCATTTTCTCATAAAGCAAACAGAATACTGTCATTAGTAACGACGGTATTCCCATAATGCTAATCGTAAGTCTAATTGTTCAATGTCGATTAGACATTCACTTTTACATTTTGGACAAAAGAGAGGAAAATTTTTAAGTACGGTATCTTCCCGAATTTTGTCGCGTGTTTTATTCCCGCAGACTGGGCAGCGGATGAACTCTGTTTTCTCCATATTGTTCACTCCGAATTGCGATCATTCTTTTTCTTATCCCGATATTTCCGTATGAGTTTATTACGGATAGGAACGCCAACACCAATCAAAAGCACAACTGCCAAAATTGTGAAATCCATACAATCACCTCACATTTCCTTATTCTTCATAACCCGAATGGACAAGAAGATTGAAACCGCATACATCACGACAATAGCAAAAACCGCAAGGAAAACGAGAAGTATCGGAGAAGATTCAACGACTGAAATAATTGAGTTCCCGATAGCTGGCATTTTAGAGAGAAGAAGTAAAGTCACCAAAAAACCGGCCACTGGAATATACATAAATACCCGTCCTTTGATTGAGCCGTACTTGTAATATCCCGGAATCTGGAACACAGTATAGAGTGCAAATAAGAATACTCCTGCAATAGCGGCAGTTACAATATCAAATACGCCAACTGTTTCACCCAGCACTTTCAAGACAAGCGGCTGTGCAATCAAAGAAATAATCAAGGAAAGAAGCCCCATTGCAAGGACAAAAACATAGCGTCCGATCACAAGCTCGCTTTTACGAACAGGTAAAATACCAAACAGACGATCCATGCTGTTTTTTTCTGTGATGGAAAAGGTATATCCCGTCGTCATGGCAATAAAGCACATAGCAAATGATACCCCTGTCAGCAAAGAACGATTGATTGCGGCAAACACAATCGGCAGGAGCAGGGTAAAGCAAATCGTCTTAAAATATGGTTTTACCAATGCAATATCTAATTTTGTGGATTTCAAAATATTACTCATAATCGTCACCTTTCTTGCTTGTAAACACTACAATTTCATCAATGGTGGCAGGATCAACGGTCAGGTTAGGGAAACCGCTAATATCTTCGGTTTTCATCAGAGCCTCAAATCCCGTAGGGAATGTACGAATACCAGCCGCCTTATTTTTCAGATCATCGGACAGTTCCTCAATTCCACCTTTTACAATGCGGAACATATCTACAAAATCATCTTTGCTGCCAGTAAAGTACAGCTCGCCATAACTGATGTAGGTAATATAATCGGCTGCACGCTCCAAATCGCCTGTGATATGGGTGGAGAACAAAACACTATGCTCGCCATCTTCAATATACTCTGAAAGAATTTTCAAAAGTTCATCTCTGGAAACCGGATCAAGTCCACTGGTCGGTTCGTCAAGGATCAGCAATTTGGCGTCGTATGAAAACGCACAGGCAAGCATTAACTTCATCTGCATACCTTTGGAAAGTTCTTTTACCTTTTTGGTTGGTGCAATGTGAAATTTCCGTAACATATCCGCAAATTTCTGGCTGTCCCAATTTGGATAAAATACCGAAATGGATTTTTCAACCTGCGACACTTTCCAATCATCACTGAAATAATTTGTATCGAAAACAACGCCCAGCTCTGATTTTACTTTTTGTTCTTCTGCGATATTATCCAGCCCCATCACTTTGACTGTGCCACCGGTGCGCTTGAGCATATTCAAAATCAGTTTGATTGTCGTTGTTTTGCCAGAACCATTCGGGCCAATCAAGCCCATAATATATCCCTTTGGCAAAGTAAAGCTGATATTGTGAAGCTGAAAAGAATCAAAAGATTTTGAAAGATTCGTTACCTCTAAATAATTAGTCATCTGTTTTTACCTCCGTTAAAATGTCCAAAAGGCGATGTAATTCCTCTGTGGATAGATTTGCCATTCTTGCAGCTTTTATTGCTTCGGTGAGATTGTTTTCTACTTTGCAAATAAGCTGCTCCTTAATCAGTTCTGAACCAGACCCCATTACGAAACATCCACGCCCCTGCACATTTTTAACAAAGCCCTCTTGCTCTAATTCTGTGTATGCCTTTGTCACTGTTAAGACGCTGATCTTTAAGTCTTTGGCAAGTGTTCTAAGGGAGGGCAAAGTTTCTTCGGCTTGAAGCTCGCCAGATAAAATAGCCGCCTTGATCTGCTGTTTAATCTGCTCGTATATGGGGACGCCAGATACATTTGAAATAATCAGTTTCATTGCTGCATCCTCCGTGTGTTTTAACTGTTATGCTGTTGTGTATAACAGTATAACACAAACGCGGCTAAGATGTCAATACATGGAGCTAAACTTACTGGCAAGCAATGCAATCTTACGTAAGATTGCGTATTTAGCAGAAATCCCGTTTCCGGAATTCCTGCTAATGCTTGTTGGTGACATATCCCCAAACCCCTGAGATCATTGCCGGTGGCAATGGCTGCGCGTTCCGTTGGAACGCTGAAAACCAAAAGCAGACAAATCTTATTGACGGGATTTTTCTGTGCTGCGCTGCGGTTGTGGTGGGGAAGAAATCTCTAATAGGTATTCCACATTGGCCCGAACATTATGAAGTTCTTTCATATCATTTTTGGCCTGCTTATAGGCAGAATAGGCTTTCCGTTTTTGTTCCAGAAGATCGGTGTATTCCTCCCGGAGAGATTTAACAGAGGGGAGCTTTTGGATTCCTAGCTCGTCAAAATGATTCTTTGCCGCCTGGTGTAGCAGAATTTCAGCCTCATGTACTATTCGGTATTTTTTGCTGTACCCGGCTTTGCGATATTCTACATAGACAGCCCGCGTTTTCGCATAGTTTACGATCTGTTTTTGCAGCTCGGCATTGGCGTTCATTTTTGACTCCAGATCTTTGATCTGAACGGATAAGGTATTGAAATTAGTGGTAGTGGCGTTGGCTTTTTCCAGAAGATCCTCATAACCCATATCGCCATGTTCTTTTAAGTAGAGCACTGCCTGAGAAAGCTGCTTTAGGTTGAACACTTTTGCCCAGCGCTCATAACCAGGGCCCTTGCCGGAACGGATTGCAACTTCAATATCAACCAGCAATCCAACTTTGGAAACCGTTTTTTTAGAAAAGGCATGGCGGGGTTTTACTGTCCGTGTACCGGCAATTCGTTCTTTGATGGCCTGTTCTGTATAATCGCCTTTGAGCGTATCGCATCGGGTATAATTTTCTTGTCCCGGAACTCGGAACCGAAGATGTTTTCTTTCACGGTTGACTTCCAGCCCAGCAGTTTCCAGCTTCTGTAGAAGTTCCTCAAAATCTTTTGGCTTTTCCTCTAATGCAGCATCAATAGCAATGCGTATCTGCTCCTGAAAGGAAGGCTGCTTTTTATTCCCCAGCCATGTGCCATAATGCTCCCGGCTGGGTTTCGGATTTTCTACAATCGAAAGTCCATGTTCCAAACACAGCTTGTCATTCATTCGCCGGATTGCCCAGGTAGAACCCCAGAAGTTGCGAAATTTTTTCTGACAGTCCAGTGTAGTAGAGTTGATAATGATGTGATTATGGACATGGTGCTTATCCACATGGGTGCAGACAACAAAGGCATGTTTTCCTTTTGTGAGCTTCAGTGCCAGCTCCCTGCCGATCTGATTAGCTTCTTCTGGCGTAACTTCGCCGGGCTTAAATGCCTGACGGAGATGGTAGGCGATCACATCATCCGCCCCCTGGTTTCTGCCGGTCAGATTTGCATACTGTCGTTTGGACAGAAGAAACTCTGCATCAGCAAGCCGGGTATCACACTCATAGCCATAAATGAATTTTCCAAAATCGGTTTTCTGCGGATTTTCTACATAATCAATAATATCTGCAATCGCAGTAGAGATATTCCGACCTTTTCCTACATGCAGAGGCATCAGTCTTGTGGTCGCTATTTTCGTCACCTCCTTAACTTAATTTCAATCAGAGAAGTTATAATTGCAGAAAAAGAGCGGGGCTGCCTATGCGCCCCGCCAAATCTGCTTAACCAAAAATCCCTAAAGGCACTGTTTGCCCCGCCAATGATCCCTACCAGCCATGCAGCCGCCAGAGGCAGACCGTATGGACTGATAAGAAAGGCGATCATAAGCCATGCAAGACCCGGCAAAAATCCTGCGACAAAGAACAGCACCAATGCCGCCAGAAAGATGATCCCGGAAAGAATCCCAAGTACCGCACCGGAAAGGACCACCAAAAATTTACATACCAGATAAAGAATCCCCGTAACCAGCATAAAGGGAAGTGCCAGTAATTTACCTATCAAACGCATACGCTTTGCCTCCTTTCAGAAGGGCATCTGCCCTTATAAAAATTTTACCGTGACGGCAAAAAGAAAGCAACGGCTTTCCGGCTGTTTATGAAATGTTTGCAAATCCCCGGATCAGTTTGTCCATGCCATCCCAAAGGCTGTCCAGACGGGTGCGGATGTCATCTATATCTGCGGCATAAATATTGCCGGTCTCATTGGCCCGTCTGGTATATTGGTTTAAGTTATTGGAACAAATGCGGAGAAGCCGGATCATTTCCTGAATATCTCCCATATCAAGGTGAATGATGTAACCGTCTACGGCCATCTTTCGCAGATATGCCGACAGGTTGGTAATGCCAAGTTCCGCCATGCGTTCTTTTACCAGTTCGGCCTCCGCTTCGGACATGACAAATTCGACGCGGACGGATTTTTTGTTATGCCCGCCCTTCATCGTTCCAACCCTCTTTTATGAGATGAGACCTCCTGTGTTGAAACCACCGTCTTTGCTCTTTTGAGTTTTTCCCGCAGGGTGGTCTTTTCCAGCTTATCAAGATATTCCTCCAGATTTCCGGCTGTCGCATGATAGCTGCGTTTGAAGCGTTCCCGTTTTAGAATCATCATCAGCTCCGGCTCATTTTCCGGCAGATAAGTCATTGTTTTAGGGGCTCCATGCTCTGGCATAAGCCGGTTCATAAATTGTCTCCGTTCCTGATAGGGAATCGTGATAACATTTCCATCCGCAAATGCAACGGCTACATTTCCGATTGGACAGGTCAGCTTTTTCATCCGTTCCACATGTTCTCTATAATTTAGCGGATAGAGATCGCCAAATATTTTTCCGTCCCTGACTTCTTTCAAAGAGATGGCATAAGCCAAAACGGGATCATTTGTCTGCTCCTGGTAAAACCGCCACACTTTGTTTTCATGGCTGCCCTCCAGATAAACTTCCCGTTCGCGCAGGGTATAGGTTCCGCAGGAGCGTGACATCCAAAGAAGCTGTTTATCCTCTGAACGTTCTGACACAGCCAGTTTTGAGATCAGTTCCTTATCCAGGTCAAAGTCCTCTTTATAATGTTGGGTATGAAGATCTACGATACGGGAAAGAGCACCCAAAAGATCTACATCCTCAAATCTTACCCCGGCCATCAGCGTTCCCTTTCCGGCACCGGAGGGATCATCTGCCTTGCTTCATGCTCCGGTTTGTCTGCTTTCAAACGGTCCATCAAAGACGGCTTTGCTTCCGGCACCAGCTCCCGGATTTCTTCATCCGTCTGTCCGTCTGTCAGATCCGGGCGCACAGGAGGTTCGTTGTTCAGCCTGCCATCCAGCATATTGTAGTTCCCGGTTTGTCCTTCCTCATAAAGTTCCGCATTGCGCAGATAACTCTCCGGCGCCTGAAATGGCTGTCCGGCAAACAGAATTTCTCTTTGGGTGGTAAACTGTGCAAGGACCCCATTTTGCAGTCTTGCAAATTCTTCATACTGGCGCAGGGTAAGCCCTCGTTCCAGCATTTCCGCCTGGGTATGCGCCCAGCCTTCTCCATAGAGAAAATAGTACATGTCGGGCTGATCACAGACAAAACACAGGGAACCGTCCTGATTGTCATAGTAAGATGGCTGCATATTCTGGTAATGGCAGCGTTCCTCACGCCCCAAATACACACGGTTGTCCGCACCCAGCATAGCGACCATACCCGCGTAATTACTATGGACCGCAGAGCGGATTTCTACCAGCGGATCTGTTTGAGAAGGAATCTGTCTGCCCGGAATCTCATTTTGTTTTTCCGCTGCATCATTTCTTGGTGTCACTTCTTCATGGCTGCGTGCATCCAGCTCCGATTGAGATGTTCCTTTCCGAACAGCACCGGGCTCCGGTTCTTTTTCTTTCACATAGTATCGGACATTTGCTGTCGTATGTTCGTTGGCTTCCTTTGCATAGTTTTCAGCAGCAGCTTTGGTATCAAACTCCAACGGTTTTCCATTTTCCTTGCACCAGCTTTGTGCCGGTCCGAAAATAGAAGTGCTGCTTCGTACCGCCCATACACCATAGGTCCGTTTCTTTTCCATTCCGCATCCCTCCTTATCGTTCCTGCTGTTTGGAAGTTTGTTGCTTTTTTACCGGGTCTGCCGGTTTTGTTGCTTTTAGCTGCTGACGGAGAGAATTCTTATGCTCCAGTTTGGAATCTGTGATGTTGACATATTCGCCAATGATACAGAGCGCTTCTCCATAACTGCCGGAAACAAATACCCGATCAGACATTTCTTTTGCCTGTTCTTTCAAACCATGCTCCCGCAAAGTACGGGAAGCAATACCCAGCAGATTAAAAATGTTCCCATCTGCTCCGATCAGCGGACAATCCGGTTTCTGCTGTTCCTGATGTTCGGCGGTAAAACCGCCGAGATGGATCGGAACATAATCTGACAGCCATGTCCCGCCGAAGGTACTGTGAGATCTGAGTCTCCATATGGCGAGTTTTCCTGTGTCGAGCTTTACATTTTCTTCGAATGGAAAGAGCAGGCAGGTTATACCCTTGTGTTCAAACGAAAAACAATTTTCAAACTTACTTCCGTCAAGCAGAATGTTTTCCTTTGTCAGCAGATCATTGATGCCGTCCTGCCATTCCTGCAAATCTCCGCCGCAGTCTTGCAGAATAAGCCCTTCTTTGTTTTCCATTCTTCTGAGATCATCTGTAGTAATTTCCCTGATCATAACTGCATTCCTCCAAACTGCTGCTCATTTTCTTCTTCCTGTAAAGGATCAGTTTCCATGAACTCTCTCGGCGTCAGATCATAGCCGAGGAAATTTGGGGAGGTTTCATCGGTAAAGGAAAGATATCCTTTTTCTCGGAAATCCAGCAGTTCCCTCATCAGTACCGTACCGCCGTGATTTACACCAACTTTCGGCTCAATGGAAATAAACTGCCCCTTTTCATCGCTGTATCTCAAATCATAAGCATATAGACCTTCAGGAATTTCTTCGGGCAGTATTCTGCCGTTGGAAAACAATGCTTTTCGCCCAAGAACCTCTATGACATCCAGCTTCTCATCAGTTAACGCCTGCGTTTTCAGCTCCTTAACTTCCGGCTCATGACAAGATACCGGCACATACAGCGAATGGCCTCTTGCGGATATTACTCCGTATGGTGTGCTGGATGCTCCGAGGCGTTTAAGCAGCCTTTCGCCTTCATTTCTTGTGAAAAGCGTATCCAGCCATTCACTGTCCAAACGGGTATCCATAAAATGCTTTAGATACTCTTTGAAAAACGCCCCTTCATCATCTGCATAATAGGACAGCTCATAATCACGAAGCCGTTCGGAAATGTCCAGCACATCATTGATATTTTGCGGCTGTTCTGCTGTAAGAACTGCTTTGAATTTGATCTGATCCTCCGGCGACATATACACCATATGCTGCGCCAATGCGTTCAGTTTATCAAAGTCCTGCATATCACCGAATATTTCGGAAGTGATCTGCGGGATAGAAGATTCAAAATCGAAGTATACGCAATCTTCTATACAACCTTCATTATGAAGGTTGGCTATGCGGTCTGCTTCTGATTTGACGATTGGCAGGCTGATCCATTCGGCACTGCCTTCTGTTTCATCTGCGCTGTTCATTGGTGCTTCTGCAATTTTAAGACGGAAAGCATACCACTCGGAAGGTTCTTCATTGGGGAGAGTTTTCCCGTCATATATTTCAGGCCGTTCATATTCTCCGGCTACGATATAAAAATCGTTTATAAAGATACCGCCCTCAATTTCTCTTTGCAGTTTTCCGATTTTCTTTCTGTCCAGCAGATAGAGTGCATTGTCAGGAACGCTGTTTACATCGTCATGCAATTCGCTTTCGATGATAAATTGACCGAGCAATTCATCATCACTAACATTGGCAGCAATCATCACTGTATCAAGGCCGTAAGTTGTATTAATTAAATCCTTCATGCTGACAAACTGATCGG
>OGNO01001020.1_pt1 | contig 14981 bp, 9 predicted proteins | sample 1573491 | NCBI WGS metagenome assembly OGNO01 (sample SAMEA2581900, study PRJEB24529) | metagenome | biome: Human gut stool | place: China | collected 2011
TCAGCAGAGAGGCACCCAGCCAGCAGCCGTAGAAGGGAGCGGTGCGGATGGCGCTCAGGCGGCTTGCAGGCTTGCCGAAGTCCTCGTCGTTCTGCTTGTCGTACAGCTCGTTGTAGCGGGCAACGGTGGCTACAAAGTTGTCCTTGTCGGCACCGGTAAAGCCCATCTTGTCGGCAAGCTCTTCAATGGTGTCCGCCTTCATGATCAGGCCCTCACCCTCGTACTGCTCCAGCTGACCTTCCATCATGCCGGGGATGTAACGGGTCAGTGCAGAGCAGCCAATGGTGTGGAAGCGGTCTACATCTTCGCGGAAGTTTGCATCGTGGATCATGGCATAAACATGACCCGGCTGCTGGAAGGAAGCGTGAGAAGCGTTGTCGTACTCCTGGCTCTCGTTCATAAAGCGTTCGCCATGGCGGTTGACCTTCAGGAAGGGCTGGCTGCCGGGATTGTACTGCCCCACAGTGCCGGGGAAGGCCTTGCCGCCAAAGGCGTTCTCGCTGTCCACATAGCCGGCATCCACACCGGGGGCCACCAGACCACGGTCGAACAGAACGGGAGCGGGTTCTGCATCCAGATGTGCACCTGCCCAGATCGCGGCACGGATGCCGTAACCCTTGTCGGCAGGCGTATAGGAGCAGGCAGTGGTCACACTGGTGCCCAGCGGGTCCAGCTGCTCAATCATATAGGGGTTGCCGGCATAGCCGCCGCAGGCCAGCAGCACGCCCTTGGCTGCGTTGATGCGAATGAAGTGGTCATCTGCGGTACTCTGGGCGATCACGCCGGTGATGCGGCCGTCGGCATCCTTTTCCAGCTTGGCAAGGCTGGTGTTAAAGTCGATGCTGTAGCCTTTGCTTTCAATGTACTCCTGGAACACCACGTTGCGGGGCTTTTCGGCGCTGCTGTAATCGACCTGCTGCACAGGGAACATCAGCTTGCTCTGGCTCACCTGTGTGTCATCCGGCCACTTGGCTTCATCGCCGGAGGTCAGGTTGCACACATAGTTATAAGGTTCGTTTTCCAGAATGCCGGAAACAAAATCATGCATGGCAGCGGATTCGTTGATCCAGGTCTTGACCACGCGCTGATCGCAGCGACCGCCCATAGAACGGGAGATCTCGCTCAGCAGCTCGGCGCGGTCAACCGGAGCAATCCCTTTTTTCTGTGCTTCGCTGCTATCAATGGTGCCATACCAGTGACGGGTCTCCATGACGGAAGAATTCTGTTCGATCAGGCGGAAATCCAGCCCGTTCTGTGCAGCATAAGCGGCTGCGCACATACCACCGTTGCCTGCGCCCACGATGACGATATCGGTATCCCATGTCTCGGTGATGGCGGCCTCGTCGATGTCGGGCTCGGTGCCCAGCCAGTCGTTCTCGTCGCCGGTGGGCAGCTGAACGGAGGACACAACGGCCTCGCCCTTGGCCTGTGCATAGCAGCTCTTGGCAGCCTTCATGACGGCCTCGGAGGTGATGGTGGAGCCGGACACGCCGTCGATCTCGGCAGAACCGGCAGCCAGCAGCTGATCGCGCAGCTCGTCGGCAGCAGCAGCACCGATGGAAGCGGTCTCGCCGGAGGTGTCCACGACCACGTCGGTCACGGCGCTGTCGGAGAAGGTCATGGTGACCTTGACGGTGGAGGAAATGCCCTCGGCAGTGCCCTCATAGGTGCCGGGGATGTAGGTGCCGGTTGCACCGGAAGCGGCAGCGCTGCCGGAAGCAGCGGTGGAGGTGGAGCCGGAGGCTGCATTGCAGGCAGCCAGAGCACCGGCGGTGACACCGCTCATGGCGGCGGCAGCGGCGATCTTCAGAAAGCCTTTGCGGGAGATCTTGTTCATAGTGGTTTCCTTCTCTTTCTCTTCTTGTGTCTCTTTGCGATTTTTGGCCCTGCTCTGTGAAAAAATCTGCACAGAACCAACAAAAACAGTTTAGCATACCTGTGAAAAGTATGTCAATCAATTTGGGGGCACGGAACGCCTTAAACTTTGTTAAACATTTGGCGCAGGTACGGCCCGGTCAATGGAGAAAAATGCAGGCTCTGCGGGGATTTTTGCCAAAAACAATGCACGGAAATGTTGCGCAGGTGTTGCGGGTATGTTACAATTGAGTTGCACACAGAAGCCGGCCAGCCACGACCGGCAGAACGGCAGCAAACGCTGTCACGGAAAGGGAGATTTTGGTATGAAGGTGGCAATGATCGGGCACAAGGACTTCCCGTCCCGTTCGGGTGGTGTGGAAGTCATGGTCGGCGGGCTGGCAACCAGCCTGGTCCGGCGCGGTTATGAGGTCACGGTGTACAACCGCGGCCTGCAGAAGGGGCACAATGTTTACACGACCGAGGGCGTGCAGGCCCGCCGCATCTTTACCTTTCAGAAGGCGTCGCTGAATGCCATGGTCTATTCGTTCCTGGCCACCTTTGACGCCCTGACGCGGGACTGCGATGTGATCCACTACCACGCCATCGGCCCATCGGTGCCGCTGGTGATCGCCAAGCTGTTCGGCAAGCACACGGTGTGCACCGTGCACGGGCTGAACTGGAAGGTGGACAAGTGGGGCGGCTTTGCCAGCGCCTACCTGAGGCTGGGCGAGCGGGTGGCCGCAAAGTATGCGGATGATCTGGTGGTGCTGTCGGAGAGCGAGTGGAACTATTTTCAGGAGAAGTACGATCGTACCGCCATCCTCATCCCCAATGCGGTGCAGATGCGCCAGCCGCTGCCCTGCAACCTGATTCGCGAAAAATACGGGCTGGAAGCCGGGAGCTACATTCTGTATGTGGGCCGCATCTCGCCGGAAAAGGGCCCGCTGGACCTGGTGGAGGGCTATCTGAAAGCCCACACGGACAAAAAACTGGTGCTGGCCGGCCCCTTTGCGGAGACCGAGTACTGCACCACGGTGCAGGAGAAGATCGCGGGCAACCCCAACATCATCACGACGGGCTATGTGGTGGGCGACGCGCTGCTGGAGCTGTACAGCAACTGCGCCCTGTTCGTGCTGCCCAGCCACACCGAGGGCCTTTCGCTGTCGCTGCTGGAGGCGCTGTCGCTGGGGGTGAAGTGCCTCGTGAGTGACATCCCGGAGAACACCACGGTGACCGCCGACTACGGCACCGCGTTCCGCACCGAGGACACCGACAGTCTGGCCCGGGCGCTGGAGCGGGACACCGCCCGGCCCCTCACGCCGGAACAGCGCGAGGCACAGGTGGACTATGTGCGCACCAACTTTGATTATGATGTCATGCTGGATCGGTACGAGGAAGTGTATCACCATGTGATCGGTGACCCGCTCAAGGAGATACCTTCGCAGGCCAAGGCACACCGCAAGGCCGCAGCCGCCCAGGGAGGCGCAGCATGATAAAGGAAGAACAGAACCCGGTCGGGCCGGTCCTGACCGCGGCCGAAAGCCGCCGCCGGGTGCTGCACAACATGTGCTCGTCGCTGTTGTACAACCTGTCGGTGATCCTGTTCGGCCTGCTGCTGCCGCGGCTGTACCTCACCAGCTTCGGTTCGGAGCTCAACGGTCTGGACAGCACCATCAAGCAGATCTTTTCCTGTTTGACTCTGCTGGAAGCGGGCGTGGGCCTGGCCTCGCAGCAGGCCTATTACCTTCCGGTGGCCGTGGGCGACGGGAAAGCCATCAACGGCATTTTTTCGGCCACGCATCACTATTACCGCCGCACCGGTATCGTGTATCTGCTGGTCACGGTGGTGTTTGCGCTGCTGTACCCCCTGTGCATCAACACAGTGCTGTCCTACGGCACCGTGAGCCTGATCGTGGTGTTCTACGGCATCCCGGGCATCGTGAGCTATCTGGTGCAGGGCAAATACCGCTCCTTTATGGAAGTGGAAGGCAAAAACTATGTGATCACCTACATCACCACGGCCACCATGGCGGCGGGCAATCTGCTGCGCATGCTGGCGCTGCTGTTTACCCGCAGCATCCTGTTGGTGCAGGTGACCTACTGCGTGCCTTCGGTGTTCCAGGTGCTGGTGCTTACGGCCTATATGCGCAAAAACTATCCGTGGCTCAACGCGCACGACACCCCCAATCTGGAGGCGCTGGCCCAGCGCGGCTCGGTGCTGGTGCATCAGCTCACGAGCATCGTGTTCAACAACACCGACACGATCCTGATCTCCAGCCTGTGCGGTCTGGCGTCGGCCAGTGTGTACACCATTTATATGCTGTTTTTCTCCAACATCGAAAAGCTGTTCTACTCGATCGTCAACAGCATCAGCTTTCGGCTGGGGCAGCTGTTCTATGTGGAGCCGGAAAAGTTCAAGCGGCTGTACCGGCTGTACGATGCCCTTTACCTTTCCGCGGCCTTTGCACTGTTCACAACTGTGGCTGTGTTCCTGATGCCCATCATCGCGCGGTATACGTCCGGTATGACCGAGGCCGAGTACCTTGACACCCGCCTGCTGGTGCTGTTCACGGCGGTGGAGCTGCTGTCCAGCGCCAAGCAGCCGTCGGGGATGCTGCTGAACATCAGCGGCCGCTTTGAAGAGACCCGGCAGCAGGCCCTGATCGAGATGGGCATCAACCTGCTGGTGTCGGTGATGTCGGTGCTGCGGTTCGGCATCGCGGGCTGCCTGTTCGGCACACTGGCGGCGCACCTGTACCGCTATACGGCGTTGATCCTTTTTACCCGGACCAAAGTGCTGGGAGAGTCGCCGGTGGGCGATTTTGTGCGGCTGGGCGTCAACGGGCTGCTCTGCGTTGTGCTGCTGTACCTGCTGGGATTTGACCGCTGCTATGGCGGCGGCTACCTGATGGTGTGCCTGAAGGGTGCGTTGTTCGGGCTGTGGGTGCTGCCGCTGTTCCTTGTGGTGAACGCGGCGTTGGACTGGCACAATGTGGACACCCTGCGCGGGCTGCTGCACACGCTTACGATCAAAAAAGGAGCGACGGAGGAAAAACACGATGCGGAATGAAGAAGCGATGTGCGAGGGCCTGCTCTCGGTCGTGATCCCGGTGTACAACATCCGGGACTATGTGGAGCGCTGTGTCCGCTCGGTGCTGGCGCAGCCGGATGTGCCGCTGGAAGTGCTCATCGTGGATGACGGCAGCACCGATGACAGCGGCGCGGTGTGTGACGCACTGGCGGCGGAGGACAGTCGGGTCACAGTGATCCACAAGCCCAACGGCGGCCTGTCGGACGCCCGCAATTACGGGCTGTGCCATGCACAGGGCGAGTATATCCTGTTCATGGACGGTGACGACTGGCTGACAGAGAACGTTTGCCACGGCCTGCTGCAGATGGCGCTGCAGACCCGGGCCGATGTGGTCATCGGCAAGGTGCATTTTCTGCGCGAGGAACCGGTGATGACCCGCTGGGAAGAAGCGGTGGAAAAAAACTTCACCTTTCACACAGTTTACACCGGTAAGGAGTATCTTTTGAAATGCCTGCAGACCGGTGGCCTGCGGGTGGAAGTGGGGCGGCACCTGTACCGCACCGGCTTTTTGCGGGCGAACGGCCTGCAGTTCTGCAAGGGCATCCTGCACGAGGACGAAGAGTTCACGCCGCGGGTGCTGCTGCAGGCGCAGCGGGTGGTGCTGACCGGGCAGGAGATCTACTATTACGATAACTGCCGCGCCGGTTCCATCACGCACGCGGAAGGGTTGAGCACCCGCCGTGTTCAGGACCGGCTGCGCATCTACGACAGTCTGGCGGAGATCTACCGTACGGTGACCCCGCGGGCGCTGCGCCGCCGCCTGCAGGATGACCTGTGCTGGAAGTATCTGGACTGTGCGGCGCGGTTCGATTGCAGGACCCTGCCGGGCTACCGCCCGCAGCGGCTGCGGATGCTGCAGTTTGCCTGCACGCCCCGCCGCCGGGCCAAGGCAGCGCTGTTTGCCCTCTCGCCGGAGCTGTTCCGGCGGGTGATGAATCATTGACCCATTGACCAGGAAAGGCAGAAGAGCATGGCGCAACATGCAAGAATAAAACGAACGCCCCCGCCGGACGGCGCACGCCGCCGATGGTGGCAGAACCGGCTGCTGCAGCTGCTGGCGGCTTTTGTGCTGCTGTGCGGCGTGGCAGCTGCCGGACTGAAACTGTACACGGATTATACGAATAGTCATTTTCAGGTGACCTTTTACCGGGTGACCTCCAGCCATGTGTCGGAAAAGCTGCGGGTCCTGTTTTTGTCGGACCTGCACCTGCGGGAATACGGCGAGCACAATGAGGAACTGATCCAGACCGTGCAGGAGCTGGACCCGGACCTGATCCTGCTGGGCGGTGACCTTGTCACCTTCCCGAACCCGGAGTATGAGAATATGCTTTCGCTGTGCCGCAGCCTTGCCGATGTGGCCCCGCTGTACGGGGTGCTGGGCAACCACGAAAGCGAGATGATCTACGGCGGGGTGGATGACCAGCTGGCGGAAAAATTTTCGGAGGCCGGGGTGCAGCTGCTGCGCAATGAGACCCGCACCATCCGGATCGGGGAAAACAACGTGGAACTCATCGGGCTGGAAGGTGCCCTGAAGGACTTTTACAAATACGGTGCCAGCGACTGTGTGGAGAGCCTGAGCCGCCAGTACGACACCTTCCGCATCTGCATCAACCATGTGCCCATGGCCTTTGTGGACTACATGCAGGATGCGCCCTTTGACCTGGCGCTGGCCGGGCACACCCACGGCGGCCTGATCCGCCTGCCGGTGCTGGGGCGGCTGTACACCGCAGAGGAGGGGCTGTTCCCGGAGTATGCGGGCGGCATGTACCAGCTGGACAGCGGGGCACCCCTCATCGTGGGCTGCGGCCTGGGCGACTCCAACCAGATCCCCCGCGTATACAATCCGCCGGAGCTGGTTCTGGTGGATGTGAACTGGTACTGAGATGAACGAACTTGAAAGGAGGCCCGGAGACGTGGTGACAAAGATCAAGCAGATCTTCAAACAGGCTGTGCTGCGCTTCTGGAGCCTGCGGGTGCCGTTGATCGTGGTGTGCATCCTGCTCGCGGCACTGCTGTGCACCGCACAATATCAGGACAGCAGCCGGGTGGCCTCGGCCCAGATGACCCTGAACTACTCCGAGGCATCGCAGGGGCTCAACCCCAACCGCACCCGGTTTACGACTACCGACCTGACCTCCGACGAGGTGCTGCAGAGCACCCTGTACAACGCCGGACTGGAAGGTCAGATGACGGTGGAACAGCTGCGCAAGGCCATTACGGTGGAACCCACCGATGTGACCAACGTGAGCAGCTCGGAAAACTACATCACCACCAGCTGCAGCATCAGCCTGCAGCTGGAAGAACCCTGCCAGCACCTGACCGCAGCCACGCTGCTCCGGATCTTCTGCGGCAGCTACAAGGATTATTTCATGGAGCACTACGGCGAGAATCAGAGCGTGTTCTCCTGCACCATGCCGGATTACTTTGACACCGAGCCGTATCTGCGCCTCAAGAGCCTGACGCTGCGGGCCGACCAGCTGGACCGCTACCTCACGGCCCGTGTCAGCGAGAACAAGAGCTATCAGGACGCCACCACCGGCAACACCTTCCTGAGCCTGTCCAAGCAGATCCAGAACGTGATCAACTACGAGATCCCGCGCATCCAGGCCTATATCCTGCGGGGCGGCCTGTCGGCGGACGTTTCTTCCCTGACGGCTATGCTGCAATACAAGCTGCAGATCGAGCAGCTGGACTATCAGGAGCAGATGGCCTACTACAACTCCGACAATCTGGGCATTGGCCTGTACGATGAGAGCATGAGCGCCATCGTCATGATCCCCACGCTGGACGAGAACAGCGAGTTCTATATGTCCCGCACCAAAACGGCGCTGGACACCATGGCCAGCGATGCCGACGGTGCCCTGGCGGAGGCGACCTCCCATCAGGATGTGATCACCACCACCCAGTATGTGGTGCAGCAAATGCAGACCATGAGCGACCCGGCGGGCCTGACCACGGTGAACGCCATGCTGCAGGAACTGGAAACCACCATGGATCGGATCCAGCAGGCACTGCGGGTGACGGATGCCTCCTATATCATCTATAAGACCCAGAACTACCTGGTGTTCAACTATGCGGCCGGCTCCTTTGTGCAGCAGATCGGCCTCAAGCGGGTGATCGTGGAAATGGCAGCCTTTGTGGTGCTGTGCTTCGGCCTGTGCATGGTGCGCACCGCCCGGCAGATCCGGAAGGAGGAACAGCGTTGAAAAAGTTTGATATCCTGCGCTACCTCCGGCGGTTCTTTGCACTGGTGCTGGCCGTGACCATGGCGGGCACAGTGGTGGTGTACTGGTACTGCAAGAACAACCAGACCTACACCGCCAGTGTGAACATCAAGTACCTGCACGACGGCATCAAGGACGGCTTTGCCCCGGACGGCACCGCCATGAACGTGGACGAGATCTATTCTTCCAAGGTCATCTCGCAGGCCATGGAGAGCCTTGGGCTGCAAAGCGGCATCAACCTTGTGCGCTCCCACTGCACGGTGGAAGAGCTGATCCCGGACGACCAGAAGGCCCTGCAGGAAGCTCTCATCGACAAGGGGGAAGAGTCTACCTACTTCCCGGACGAATACAAGGTGACGCTGGTGGTGGACGGCAGCCTGGGTGCGAGCTACGCCCGCCGGGTGCTGGATGCCATCGTCAGCAGCTATTCCACCATCTACACGGAGGAATATGTGGAGCTGCCCCTGACCATGAACCCCTCCAGCGGACTGCTGAACAGCGGCTACGACTATTACGAGTGCGTGGACGTGCTGTCGTCCGACACCACCGAAGTGCTGAACTATCTGGAGGATAAAAAGACAAACTATCCCAACTTCCGCTCTTCGGTCACGGGCTATTCCTACGAGGACCTGTACGACATCTATAAGATGCTGTACGACTACGAGATCCCGTCGCTGTACGCGAATGTGATGACCGGGCCGCAGGTGCGCAACGCCGACAAGCTGTGCCGCAACCTGACCCAGAGCATCGAGAGCAGCGTGCAGAACGAGCAGGTGTATCAGGAGCGGGAAGCCTACCTCAGCGGCCTGATCCAGAACTACTCGGAGAAGAACCGCGACCTGATCAACTACCATTACCACAACGACGCCAACGACAGCGGCACCGACTACATCCTGAAGAACGTAGAGGCCTACGATGACAACCAGAGCAAGCAGATCACCTACGATTCGCTGATTTTGGAGTATGTGGAGATCGACAAGACCCTGCGCAGCAGCGCCATCCGCAGGGCCTACACCCAGCAGCTGCTGGACACCTTCCAGGCAGCCGGCGGGGTGGGCGGCGATGAGGCCTCCCATGCCGCGATCGAGTCGGAGATCAACAAGTACGAGCAGACGCTGGTGGACTACTACCAGATCGTGAGCCAGACCAGCATGGAGCACAACCGCTCCCTGAGCGCGGACTATCTGCAGACCACCAGCTCCACCAGAGTGTGGCCCAGCATCAACACCAAGCTGTATCTGGCCATCGGCTTTGTATTCTTCTTCCTCGTGGGCTGCGCACTGGCCGTTGTGGTGGGCCGTTCCCGCGACTTTGTGGAATACTTTATGTATGTGGACAAAAAGACCGGTCTGCCCAACCGCGACCGTGTGGATGCCATGATGGCACGGCTGGAAAAGCAGGGCCTGCTGCCCAGCCACTTTACCTGCATGTGCTTCCAGTTTACCAGCCTGAACCATCTCTCGCGGGAGTATGGTTACTCGGTGGGCAACCATGTCCTGCGGGACTTTGCCGGGCTGGTGGCGGCCCTTGGCACCGAGGAGAGTTTCATCGGTTCCAACGGTGCGGGCCAGATCGTGGGCTTCTTCCGGGAATGCAACGCCGTCAAGGCGGAGGCCATTCTGGAAGTGCTGGACGAGCAGATCCAGGAGTACAACAGCCTGAACCCGGATTACGTCATCGAGTACAGGGCAGCCAGTGCCACCTCGGATGACGAAAAGGAATTCAACATCCGGGATCTGCTGCGCTGCGCATTCAAGAAGCTGCGGGATGCCAATAAGCCGCAGCCGGAGACCGCACACGAGACGGTGTAAAAAAAGATAAGGAGGCGGCAGTCATGCTGCAGAATCAACGGGCCTGCCAGCTCGTCCGGTCCAAAACCGGCTGTGAGCCGCTGGCACTTGCCGTGGCGTGGGGTGCCCGCACGGCGGGCCGCTGTGCCGCCGGGGGGCTGGGAGCCGTGAAGCATCAGCGCTTTTCCGACCAGCAGCTGGAGACCTTTGCCGCCCGCGCGCCGGGCATCTGCCCGAAGCCGGTGTGCGATGCCGGGGAGCCCTGCCCGCTGCCGCCGCAAGACGATGCGGTGGATGTGTCGGTGATCGTGCCGGTGCACAACGGGGAGCGCTTTTTGCGCGCCTGTCTGGACAGCATCCTGCACCAGAACACCACTCGCCGCCTGCAGGTGCTGGCGGTGGAGGACGGCTCCACCGACGGCAGCGGGGCCATTCTGGCCGAGTACGCCCGGCAGGGAGGGGTCACCGTGCTGCACCCGGAGCAGGGCGGCAGCGCGGCCCGCGCCCGCAACACCGGTCTGGCCCGGGCGGTGGGCCGCTGGGTCCTGTTTGTGGATTGCGATGACTGCCTGCTGCCGGACGCAGTGGAGACGCTGCTGGCGGCACAGGCGCGTACCGGGGCGGATATCGTGCAGGGCGGCTGGCAGTATTGCGACGAAGCCGACACCCGCGGTGCGGTGCAGCAGTACGCAGAAGCGTGCTACACCGGCCCCCGGCGGCTGGATGTGGTGGAGCTGCCCGGCACTCCCTGGGGCAAGCTGTACCGCCGGACCCTGTTTGAACGGGTACGGTTCCCCGCCGGGTACACCTGTTTTGAGGATGCCATGATCCATTTCTGGGTCTTTCCGCGGGCGAAGTGCATTGCTTCGACAAAACCTGTGGTATATTTGTGGCGCAAAAATACAATGGGACTCACCGCGACCTCCCAGAATACGGCCAAAGCATTGCAGGCCTACTGGGTGGCTGAAGAAATGCTGGACGGTGCGGTGCGTCTGGGCCTGCCGCAGGATGCGCTGTTTGCCTGCAACCTGATCCTGCAGCTGGCCAATTACTGCTATGTGTGTGTGGCCGGTCTGCCGGAGGCGGACCGGCAGACGGCCTTTGCCTGCTGCTGCCTGCTGTACCGCCGGTGGGCAGCGAAGCTGCCGGATCCCCGGACGCTGCCCTATGCCGTGCGGCTGGCGCAGCGGGCGCTGGAACAGGCGGACTATGGGCTATGGCAGCTGCAGGGCAGACTGTTCCAGCTGATCAACTGACCGGTTTACACCGGCACGGAAAGCGAGGTGGACCGCGTGCAGGATGTTTCCAAGATCCTGACCCGGAAATATTACGGCAAAAAAGACCCGTTCCGCAGCCGGGAGTTCCGCCAGCCCCGCTGGATGGAACTGTTGGCGGTGCTGCTGTTCACCGTGTCCGGGCTGGGCGAAGGCAAAAGCATCAATGTGGTGCTGGGCGGTCTGCCCAAGGCGGTGACGCTGGCCTTTGTGGGGCTGGCCGGGCTGGAATTTTTCATCCGGGGCGATTTTGACCGGTTGAAAAAACTGGCCGGGCCGTCCGGGCTGTACATCCTGTATCTGGCGGTGCTTGCCGCCTGGTCCATGTTCATCTGGGTGCGCAACTTCACGGCCTTTGCCTCCATCACCCGCGGCGTGGAAAAGATCCTGTATCAGAGCATCGCCACGGTGGTGGCCATCTGCTGCGTGTACCTGTACGGGCGGTTCAGCATCGACCTGTTCACCATCGGCATCTGCTGCGCAAACCTCCTCATCCTGTTCAGCGAGGTGCCCGCCTATGGTGTGGGCGAGAGCGTGAGCTCCCTGCTCACCAGCATCCTGTCGCTGGGCAACAACACCTATGGCTATGCCGAGCGGCTGGAGATCCACGAGGTGACCTTTCTGGAGAGCATCTTTGTGCTGTACTACCTGTTCTTTTCGCCAAAAGAAACCAAGCAGCAGCGCACCCGCAACTGGGTGCTGGCGGGCTGCTCCTTCTTTTTTGTACTGGCGGGCATGAAGCGCATCCTGCTGCCGGCACTGGTGGTCTCGGCGTTCTATATCTGGGCGCTGCGCCGCAGCAAAGCCAAGGAAAAGCTGATCATGCTCACCGGCGCGGCCTGGGTGACCTTGTTCTGGGTGTATCTGTATCTGGTGCACACCGGGGCCATCTCCCGGCTGCTGAACGCTGTGGGCATCAACATGATGGGCCGCGATTACATCTGGAGCCTGGCCAAGGACTACTATCAGTTTTCGCCTACCTTCATCGGGCTGGGGTTCGAGGCGGTGGACGCCATGGTCACCCGCTTTTATGAGATCGGCCTCATTGATGTGGCCTACCCACTGCACAACGACATCCTCAAGGTGTTCGTGGAGCTGGGGTTTCCGGGGCTGTGCTTCTGGTGTGCGTTCCTGTACCTGATCCTGCCCTGGTACTGGACCAAACGCTACGGGCCCGAGGCCGGCATCCTGTATTTCGCCATCCTCAACCCGCTGTCCATGACCTACCTCACCGACAACACGGCCTTTTATTTCTGGTGTACCATGGGTCTGCGCATGATCCCGCTGGCGGTCTGCTGCTTTGCAAAGCCGACGAAGGACCCTGCCGCCCAAAAACAGACATGGCAGCCGCCCTCGGCGCAGGAGGTGCAGCGGCGCATCCGGGCACAGTACCGGGAGAAAGGACGTTCTTCATGATCCACATCCTGCAGTCGGTCAGCAACATGGACCGGGGCGGCATCGAGTCGATGCTGATGAACTATTACCGGCATCTGGACCGCACGCGGTTCCAGTTCGATTTTCTGGTCAACAAGAAAAAGCCCGGCTTTTTTGATGACGAGATCCGCGCACTGGGCGGGCGCATCTTCCAGAGCCCGGGCGTAGCCCCGCAGAGCTACCCGGCCTACCTGCGCTCTATGCAGCAGCTGCTGGCCCAGCACCCGGAGATCAAGGTGCTGCACGCCCACAACGAGGCCATGCAGCTTTTTGCGCTGGAAGGCGCTAAAAAGGCGGGCCTGCCGGTGCGCATCGCCCACGCCCACAACACCCGTCTGCCCAAGGACGCCAAGCTGCCGATCAAATGGTTCTGCAAACAGTTCATTCCCGGCGCGGCCACCGATTACTGGGCCTGCGGGCGGGAGGCCGGCATCTACTACTTTGGACAGAGCGCGTGGGATGCCCGGGGCGTGACCCTGCGCAACGCCATCGACCTGGACCGCTTTGGCTACCGGCCGGAGGTGCGGGCAAAGCTGCGGGCAGAATATGGCCTGAACGATAAGCTGGTGGTGGGCTGTGTGGCCCGCCTGATGGCGCAGAAGAACCACACCCGCCTGCTGGACATCTTTGCGGCCCTGAAAAAGGTGCGGCCGGACAGCTGCCTGCTGCTGGTGGGCGAGGGCGAGCTGCGGGCCGAGCTGGAAGCCAAGACCGCCCGGCTGGGCATTGCGCAGGATGTGAAGTTCCTGGGCGTGCAGAGCGACACCTCCGTCTGGTATCAGGCCATGGATGTGTTCGTGATGCCCTCGCTGTTTGAGGGCCTGCCCGTGGTGGGCATGGAAGCGCAGGCGTCCGGTCTGCCCTGCGTGTTCTCCACCGGCGTCACCGAGGAAGTCCTGCTGCGGCCGGACAGCTGCCGCATTTCGCTGGAACAGCCGGACGAAGCATGGGCCGCAGTGCTGAAGGATGCGGACCACAATCTGCCCGACCGTGCGCAGGCGGCGGCACAGGTGCGGGCTGCCGGGTACGACATCCGGCAGGAGACCCTGCGCCTGCAGCAGCTGTACACCGGCCTGATCGCCAAAAGGGGTGCCGCACATGCCTGAGATCAGTATTATTGTTCCGGTTTATAACGTAGAGCAATATCTTCCAGCGGCACTGGACTCTCTGCGGGCCCAGACCTGCCCGGACTGGGAGGCCATTCTGGTGGACGACGGCTCCCCGGACGGCTGCGGGGCGCTGTGTGATGCGGCCGCCCGGCAGGATGCCCGCTTCCGGGTGATCCATCAGAAGAACGCCGGGGTCGGCGCGGCCCGCAATGCCGGGGTGGCTGCAGCCCGCGGCACCTATGTGCAGTTTCTGGACAGTGATGACGCACTGGAGCCCCAGATGGTGGAGGTGCTGTGCCGCACGGCAAAGCAGACGGATGCGGACCTGATTATGTTCGGCGGCTATGAGGAGCACTACGCGGCCGACGGCACCCGTACCGGCTGCACCGACATTGCCCCGGCTCTGGAAGGGGTGTACCGCGGCGACCCCTGCCCGCAGCTGTTCCCGCAGCTGTCGGCCATGTCGCTGGTCACGCGGCAGCTGTTCCGCCGCCGCTGCATCGAAGAGGGCAACTGCCGCTTTACCGATTACAAGATCGCGGAGGACGCCCTGTTTTTCGTGTCCTTTTACCGGCAGCACCTGCACTGTGTGGTGGGCATCCCGGATAAGCTCTACCGCTATAAGCTGCGTGCCTCGGGGTCGGCCTCCCAGAGCTACCACCCGGAGCGGCTGGCCGATAACTTTTACCTCTCGGATGCGGTGGAGGCTGTGGCAAAGAGCTGGGGATTAGAAAACGACCCCGCCTGCCGCCGGGCCGTAAACCACAGCCGGGTGCTGGACCTGCAGCTGGGCATCAAGAATGTCTGTCTGGGGCCGCTGAGCTTCCGGCAGCGCACCGCATGGCTGCAACAGGCACTGTGCATCCCGGCGGTGCGAGCCGCTGTGCGGGATATGCCCCTGCAGGACGCCCGCAGCCGCAACGACCGCATCAAACTGGCCTTGCTGAAGGTGCGGCTGTGCGCGGCAGTGATCGCTCTTTCCAGCTGGAATAACCGCCGCTGAAAAACCAAAAACAACAAAGCGCCCCTGTGCACGGAACCCATCCGGTGCACAGGGGCGCTGTATTTTCTAAGGGAAAAGCGGGGGCTCAATCGTCGTCGCTGTCCAGCTTGAGCACGGCGGTAAAGGCCTCGCTGGGCAGGGAAACGCTGCCCAGCTGGCGCATCTTCTTTTTGCCTTCCTTCTGCTTTTCCAGCAGCTT
>OGNO01001040.1_pt1 | contig 14750 bp, 16 predicted proteins | sample 1573491 | NCBI WGS metagenome assembly OGNO01 (sample SAMEA2581900, study PRJEB24529) | metagenome | biome: Human gut stool | place: China | collected 2011
TAATAAACGGGAAAAATCTGCTCCGGGGCGCAATGTCTGGAAAAGGTCAGGAGGGAGCAGTGCAAATGTACCGCCGGTGACAAGAACTTATACGCCGCCGCTGTCGGAAAAAGAATATCTGCTTGTGGATGGCTACAATGTCATTTTTGCATGGGATGAGTTAAATGAACTTGCCCGTGATAATGTAGACGGGGCGCGTGGAAAACTTCTCGATATTATGTGTGATTATCAGGGTATGCGCGGATGTGAGCTGATCGTGGTGTTTGACGCATACCGTGTGCAGGGGCATAAGACAGAAATGTATGATTACCACAATATTCATGTGGTTTATACGAGAGAGGCAGAGACTGCCGATCAGTATATCGAGAAATTCGCACATGAAAATGGCAGAAAATACCGTGTGACGGTTGCGACTTCGGATGGTTTAGAGCAGATCATCATCCGGGGAGCCGGATGTGTGCTGATCTCCGCAAGAGAGCTGGAAAAAGAGATCGCACGCAAACGCGGGGAAATGTTAGAGACATATCATGCAAAACGTGAGCCGGAGAAGAAGGTACATATGGCAGAGCATATTTCTGCTGAGGTAGCAGAAGCAGTCAGAAAAGCGGATCAGTGTGAAAAATAACATTTTTCACAGGTAAGATTTGTGCTTATGCATCAGCTTGATATGCGCAGGAATGGAGATTCTCATGAATAAAAAGGAAGAAGTAAACTTTACACAGTCCGGATTTTTAAAGATCGATGGGAAAAAAAGAGTGTCTGTGAGATTTGAACGTGGAAGTGATATTGCAGAAGGCATGGTTCCGCCGGGAAAAATTACAAAGAATCATGGATTTTCCGATAAGGAAGTAGCAGGGTTAGAAGTCTATCTGGAGATGAACTGTGATGAGATATACAAAAAAGCGAAGGAAATTGGTAAATTTACAAACCTGTTATAAAAGAATATTGCCGTTATTTTTCGCATGGATGATCCTGCTTACGACCTGCGTGGGCAGCCAGTCGGATGTCTTTCAGCTGATATCTTATGAGAAAACATCCGGTCAGACAATGCTTTCCGGCGAGCGTATCGTAAAAACACATGATGCATTGTTAGAGACTGCCAGAGGACGCTCTGAGACATTAGAAAGCGGGAGAGCAAAAGAATTTGCTTCTATAAACTGGCGCAGAATGGCGGGGGTCACGGTAAGGATACTTCTTGTCATACTGCCGGCACTGATCCTGCAGTTCTGGAGCATCTGGTACCGCAGGGCAGATGAGATCGTTCCGCGCGGACTGCTCTTAGTGAAATTTGTGAGGAGGGCGGACGGAAAAAAGAATGGCATTTTAGCTCTCATGAAATAAAGATAAAAATATTATTTTATGAGAGGTAGAAAAAATGCAGATTCTTATTTGGGTTATGATGATCGTTGGTGGTGCCGCAGGACTTCTGTCCACGGCTTATCTTGTATTGGCTATGCCGGTAATTCTGGTGTGGAAGATTTTCCGCAAGGTAAAATACCGGATACCGATCTGTGACTGAGAAAATTGGAATTGAATTTGAAAGGATCTGGGCATATATACCAGATCCTTTTTATCAGAGGAGAAATGACGGATGAATGATGTGACAAAAATGGATCATAATGATATTATGAATAATTTTCAAAAAACAGATAATATCCTGAATGATGTACAGAACATTATAGAAATTTCTCAAAAAGAAGCTTATCGTGTGGTTAATACAATATTGTCGCAACGAAACTGGTTGATCGGTTATCGAATTGGTGAGGAAGAGTTGGCGGGTGAAAATCGTGCAGAATATGGCGCCAATATTATAAAAAACTTATCGAAAGAGCTTACTCAAAAGTATGGAAAAGGCTTTACAAAAACAAATTTGTACAGTTTTTATCGCTTTTACAAATGTTTTCCTGAAATTTTCCACTCGGTGAGTGGAAAATCTTTGATACGGTTGTCATGGACACATTATAGAATTTTATTACAGGTGCATGACGAAGCTGCACGTAAATGGTATGAGAAAGAAGCATATGAACAGACCTGGAGTGTGCGCACGTTACAGAGAAATATAGATACACAGTATTATTACCGTTTATTACAGTCTAAAGACAAAGAACCCGTAGAGCATGAAATGAAAGAAAAAACTCTGACTTATCAGCAGGATAAACTGGAGTTTATAAAAAATCCGGTTGTCGTTGAATTTTTGGGGCTGACGCCGGATATATCTTTTACAGAAACAAAACTTGAAGCATGCATTATTACAAATTTGCAGAAACTTTACAAAGAAACCAATTTGATTTCAGATCAGGAGGTAGCAATATGGCAGAAGATACGTTGTTTTCCGGCGAATCAAAGAATGTTGAGTACAAGATTACTGTACCAGAAAAAAGCGAAAAATACATGAAAACAGTGGTAGCTTTTGCCAATGGCAGAGGTGGCAGGATTGTTTTTGGAATAGATGATAAGTCTTTAGATGTTGTTGGAATGGATGTAGATAATATTTATAAGACCATGGATGCCATTACCAATGCAATTTCTGATTCCTGTGAGCCGGCTATCAGACCAGATGTTGCTATGCAGACCGTCAGGGATAAGACAGTGATTGTGTTGGAGATACTTCCGGGTGCAGAGCGTCCGTATTATATCAAATCACAGGGCATGTTTGAGGGTACTTATGTGCGTGTGGCAGGCACGACCAGACATGTGGAAGATTATATGTTAAAAGAACTGATTCTGGAGGGGAAGAATCGCTATTTTGACAGTGAAATATGCCAGAATATGAAAATAACTGACGGTGAGATTGAGGAACTTTGTAAGAGCATGAAAGAGACTGCTATACGAAATACATGGCAGGACAGCGAAAAGGCAAAGATTAAGGATGTTACCAAAAATGTGCTGATTTCATGGGGTGTTCTGAAGGAAGAAGGCGGAAATGTATATCCGACGAATGCGTATGCACTTCTGACCGGACGGATGTTTCAGCAGCCAGTTATTCAATGTGGTGTATTCAAGGGAATCAATAGAGCCCATTTTGTGGATCGAAGAGAATTTGAAGGTTCCATTCAGGAACAGATGGAAGCTGCATACCAGTATGTACTTGAAAAAATCAATATGGGTATGACGATAAAAGGAATGTATAGACAGGATGTGTATGAGCTGCCTACAGACAGTATCAGAGAGTTGATTGCAAATGCTGTTGCACATCGTAGTTACCTGGAACCGGGAAACATACAGGTAGCATTGTATGATAACAGGCTGGAGATTACTTCTCCAGGTATGCTTCTGAACAATGTTACGATTGCAAAAATGATGGAAGGTTACTCAAAACCGAGAAATCCTGCAATCGCAAGAGCTTTTGCATACATGAAAATCATTGAAAAATGGGGAACCGGAATACCGAGGTTATTTGAAGCCTGCGAGGAGTATGGTTTGCCTAAACCGGAGCTGATTGATTTTGATGGCGATTTTAGGGTAAATTTATATCGAAAAAAGGAGACTGATACAGAAATTAACGAGAAAATTTACCAGAGGGTGAATGATGTGATTGGTAGGGTATATCAGAGAAAAAATGAACCTCAAAATGAACCTCAAAATGAACCTCAAAATGAACCCCAAAATGAACCTCAAAATGAACCCCAAAGACTTGGTGTTTTGGAGGAAGGACTTTTGAATTTGATTCGCCAGGATGGGCATGTGACACGGGACGAAATGGCAAGTCAGATGAAGGTTTCATTAAGCACGGTTAAGCGTTCGATAAATAAATTGAAAGATAATGGCTTAATTGAATATGAGGGCTCAAGTAAAAGTGGCTATTGGATAATTAAGCAGAGCTGAACGAATGGAAGAATTAAAATTATAGCAGAAAGAATCGGAAGAAGAAGCAGGGAGGATTTAAAATGCTTCCACAAGCGTTTTTAAACAGAATGGAATCGATGCTTGGAGAGGAATATCCAGCATTTTTAGAAAGTTATGAGAAAGAAAAATATCAGGCACTGCGGTTAAACAGCATCAAGGGAGATATTGCGCAGATGAAAGACAAGGTGCCGTTTCAATTACAGCCCGTAGCATGGGCGAAAGACGGATTTTACTATGAAAAGGATGATACCCCTGGAAAGTATCCGCTTCATGAGGCTGGTGTGTATTATATCCAGGAGCCGAGTGCCATGGCTCCGGTATCTTATCTGATGGGGGATTATGATATAAAAAGACTGCCGAGCGGAGCGAGTGTAGATAGCGATCATGAAGCGGAGCTTCATGATATAGCGCACAAAGAGGCTGCATCCTGTCAGGAGCGGATCTTAGATCTTTGCGCAGCACCGGGTGGAAAGAGTACACAGATCGCGGCAAGAATGAATGAAATGTATATATCCGGTCAGTGGAACGAGCAGGGTCTTCTCATCTGTAACGAGATCCATCCGGCACGGGCAAAGATTTTGTCCGAAAATGTGGAGCGGATGGGCATTGCAAATGCGATGGTGACAAATGAAACACCGCAGCGTTTAGCAGAGGTGTTTGAGGAGTATTTTACAAGGATTCTGGTGGATGCACCGTGTTCCGGGGAAGGAATGTTCCGTAAAAATGAGGCGGCGTGTGAAGAATGGAGTACAGAAAATGTTAAAATCTGTGCCGAAAGGCAGGATGGCATTTTAGACTGTGCGGCATCCATGCTTGCACCGGGTGGCAGAATCGTGTATTCAACATGTACTTTTGCACCGGCAGAAAATGAAGGAAGCATGACACGCTTTTTGTTGCGGCACCCGGAGTTTCATATCGTGGAAGTAAAAAAGGCAGAAGGCATGTCGGCAGGAGTACCGGAGTGGGCTTATTTTGAAGAAGAGAAAGGACAGGTACTCCTGGAGATCGCACAGACGATCCGGCTCTGGCCACAGCATTTAAATGGAGAAGGACATTATCTGGCTGTCCTTGAAAAAGAAGGAACGCTAAGACAGGGATATTGCCGGAATGGTGAAGAAAAAGGAATCGCGGCAAAAGATCTGAAAGTACAGGGAAAGGGAATTGTAGAATTTTTGGATTTTGCGAAAGATACATTAGATCCGCAGACATTAGCCGGACTGGAGAAAAATGGTACATATCTGAAGTTTGGAGATCAGCTTTACCTTGCACCGAAGGGTATGCCGTCTGTAAAAGGTCTTAAAGTCTTACGTCCGGGACTACATCTTGGAACGTTAAAGAAGAATCGTCTGGAGCCATCCCATGCACTTGCTCTGGCACTGAAAAAAGAACAGGTTCGTTATGCTGCAGATTTAGCTTCGGATGGAGATATGATCCGCAGTTACTTAAACGGTGGAACATTTTCTTATGATGGTGAAAAGGGCTGGTACCTGATCACGGCGGCTGGATTTAGTACCGGCTGGGGAAAACTGGCTGGTGGAGTCATGAAAAATCATTATCCGAAAGGACTGCGGAAAACGTGGTAGTGTATTTTTGTACAAATATGGAATGTACAAAGAACAGCAAAAAATGAGGATAGTGTGAAAAATACATTTTTTACACGCAAGATTTGTGCTTAAAAACAGTGTAAAAATGAAGATTAGTATGTTACAGCAGGATCTTACAACAGGAAATATCACATCGAAGCTGTGGATGTTTGCACTGCCGCTCATGCTTGGCAATGTCATGCAGCAGTTTTATAATCTGGCAGATACCTGGATCGTTGGCAGATATATCGGATCGGATGCGATGGCAGCGGTGGGAATCAAAGGGACTGCAGAGGCGACGACCATTTCCCAGTATATATCGGGAGTGGGACTGATGATCTATTATCATATATATTATCCGTCGTAAACAGCTTTGGCACGGTCGTAATGTCTGCATTTGTGGGAGCGGGTAAGAAAGAAATCATAGAAGTCGGAGTGACCTATTTAAGGATTGAAGGGGCATGTTATATCGGAATCGGTGTACTTTTTATGCTTTACGGTTATTACCGGGCGGTGAATATTCCGAAAATGTCTCTGATACTGACGATCATTTCACTTGGAACAAGAGTTCTTCTGGCATACACACTGCCGAAAATAGCCGGAATAGGAGTGATCGGCATCTGGGTGGCAATCCCGATCGGATGGCTGCTTGCAGATGTGTATGGAATCCGATATTATTTAAAAAGACACCCTTTCACAGAGTAGTGAAGGAGTGTCTTTCCCTATTACATAAAAAGCCCTACGGGCAGAAGTTGTTCTTGTTTTAATGAAATCGGATTCCTGTCAGGCGCGCTCTTTGGCACCTGTTGTTATTGTGAAAAATCCAAACTGTGCTGCGATTTTTCTGGCGTAAGTCAGGGCGAAAAATAAGATAAAGCTGTCGATCGGCAGCATGATCACGTTTTTGATCACACGCGGGCCGAGCAGTGCAATAAATCCTTTGCCGTAAAGCATGGAGATCCAGAGCGTATTCAGACCGCAGTTGATGACCAGCTTTACAAAAAACTCGGCGATCACGATACGCTTGATGGAGACTGGACGACGGTAGAGCAGGCTGCCGTAGATCAGACCGGAAAGCATGGCATTAAAGGTGAATCCAAAGAAAAAAGGACCATCCGGCTTTAAGACATACTTTAACAGGTCAAGTGCACCGCCAAACAGGCATCCGACAACCGGACCAAACAAAAATTCGACAATGCGGTTCGGCAGACCGGAAAAGCCGATCTTGATGTAGGGACCAAGCTGGATACTTGCCACAAGACTAAGCACGATGGCGAGTGCAGCTAAGAGTCCACAGAGCACGATCGTCTTTGTGCGACACAGCTCTTTTAGTGATTGTTGATACAGTTCTTTTAATTTTTTCATAAAAAAAGCCTCCTTCCTTAGCAGTTTCCTAAAACCGCATAGAGGAGACATATACCTTTATGCAGCAGCGGGATGCGAATTCTGTACCGCAAACAAAAGCATTGCTTTTGTTTTTCGTCCGTGTGACAACTCCCTGTTCACATGGCACTTAACGCACAGAGTTCTACTCTGCTAATATGAAATATTAGTTTTGACAAGTTCTGTTATAGCACACTGCTATAACATTGTAAAGAAGAACTTATATTTCATACTATATTTTTTAATATGACTGATAAGTTATGGAAGGAAAAAGATGGATGACGGACGGGTATTTCGGTGTTAAAATAAAAAAGAAAAGAATGATGCAGGAAGGGAGACGGAAATGAAGCTGACCGGTATCCATATTAAAAATTTTAAAGCAATCCATGAGATGAAGATCGATAACATTGAAAATGCGCTGATCTTAGTAGGGCAGAATAATACCGGAAAGACGACAATCTTAGAGGCGATCCGTGCGGCTTTTGGAGACTATCGCATTTCTTCGGAAGATTTTGACGGGGACAGCGCCAATATCGAGATGGATCTGTCACTGGAATTTTTGGATGAAGATCTGAAATGGCTGCATCAGAATGGCGTGGTCAGCCAGTATAAAAGATATGAGACATGGTTTGAAGATTTCTGCAAAAAGCTGCCTTCTTTTTCGATAAAAGAAAATAACGAAGAAGGCGGTGCGCTGCAGTTTACCTTTATCGCGCACAGGGATGGATGGGTGCGGTATCAGGATAAGGAGCACAAAAATAATTCCTGCATCCCACAGATATTTCCAAAGATATACTATCTGGATGCAGAGCGTGATCTAAATCAGCTTCAGGGAGATCTTTTAATGCTTCAGGAGGATGAGCTGTTAAAGCGGATGCGCGCGGACACCTGTATGTTTAATCAGGCAAAAAAATGCGGCCACTGTTTTTCCTGTATTGGTCTGATCGAGAAAAAGTCGCCTGCAGAGCTGGATGCATTTGAGACAGCAAAGCTGTTAGATTATAAACTTTACCAGTTGAATCTGGATGAATTTGCGAAAAAAGTAAACCAGAATTATAAGAAGAACGGCGGACAGGATGAAATCCTTTATTCCATGAACCGCGATGTGGAGCGGATGTTAAAAGTTACGACGGAGATCCATAATCCGGCGCAGAATCTGACCAGACCGGTAGCGAAGATGGGAAAAGGCATGCGCAGCATTTATATGTTGTCTTTACTTGAGACTTATACGGGGACGAAAGGGCGGATTCCAAGTATTCTTATGATCGAAGATCCGGAGATATTTCTTCACCCGAAACTTCAGAAGGTTTCCGGTGAGATTTTATACCGTCTGTCCAGAAAAAATCAGGTGATCTTTTCCACGCACTCGCCGAATTTGCTGGCAAATTTTAACAGCAGGCAGATAAGACAGATTGTTTTAGATGGCGAAGGATATTCAAAGATGTGTGCAAAGACGGATGTGAGTGCGATCCTTGAAGACCTTGGTTATACGGCAAATGATCTGATGAATGTGAATTTCGTATTTATCGTGGAAGGCAAGCAGGATAAGAGCCGTCTGCCGCTTCTGATCCGGAAGTATTATTCAGAGACTTATGATGAAAATGGAAAACTTTCAAGAATTGCGATCATCACGACAAACAGTTGTACAAATATCAAAACTTATGCCAATCTGAAATATATGAATCAGATCTATCTGCGTGACCAGTTTCTGATGATACGTGACGGAGATGGAAAAGACAGGATGGAATTAGGAAAACAGCTCTGCCGTTATTATGAACAGCGGAGTTTAGAGGATGTCGACACACTGCCAAAGGTAAGACCGGAGAATGTTCTGATCTTAAAATATTATTCCTTTGAAAACTATTTCTTTAATCCGAAAGTGATGGCGGAACTCGGAGTGGTCGCATCTGAGGAGGCATTTTATGAGACGCTGTTTGATAAATGGAAGGAATATCTGTATCGTCTCAGCAGTGGCAGACATCTGACAGAAGTATTAGGATATGAGATGCAGAGTGTATCCGACATTAAAGAACATATGGAGGAGATAAAAATCTATCTGCGCGGGCATAACCTGTATGATATTTTTTATGGAAGATACAAAGATCAGGAAGAGGAGCTTTTAAAACGTTATATTGACCTTGCGCCGCAGGAAGATTTTTCCGATATTTTAGATGCAATCGATCATTTTATTTATTTTGAGAGCAGAAAAAAGGACGGAGATTTCAGATAATATGAAGAACATAGTGTGAAAAATACATTTTTCACACGCAAGATTTGTGCTTCTCACAAACTTGTGATGCAAATAAAAACGCTGTTTTTATTGAAAAAACAGCGCAAGAATGGAGATTAATATGGAGATAAAAATAAAATGAAACGAAATGGTGCAAATCTGACAGATGGAAAACCGGTAAAACTGATCTTACAGTTTGCGATTCCGGTGTTTTTAGGCAATTTATTTCAGCTTTTTTATGGGTTGATCGATACAAAAATCGTTGGGAGCACGCTTGGCGAGGGCGCACTTGCAGCAGTCGGTTCTGTCTCAATCCTTTATAACCTGTTAACCGGTTTCTTTAATGGAATGACACTTGGATTTTCGGTTGTGACTGCAAGGTATTTTGGAGCAGGAGACACAGAAAAATTAAAAAGAAGTGTTGCGGGAACGATTCTCTTAGGATTTATAACGGCAGCCATACTGGTAACAGGAGTGTTTGTATTCTTACGACCGCTTCTTACGGTAATGCATGTGCCGGCAGAACAAAAAGAGATGGCGTATACTTATATCAGTATTCTGGTGCTCGGCATGTTCGTAACGCTTGCTTATAATATGTGTGCAAATGTCCTGCGCGCAATCGGGGATTCCATGACACCACTGATCTTTTTGATCTTAGCGGCGGTGCTGAATGTGATTTTAGATTATGTATGTATTCTGGTATTTTCCATGGGCGTTGGCGGAGCGGCAGTGGCGACTGTGATCTCGCAGGTCGTATCGGTGGTACTCTGTGTGATACATATCAAAAAGCATTTCCCAATCCTTCAGGTGGAGCGCAGACATTTTAAACTGAACAAATCAGAAGTATTTGCGATGCTGTCCGGCGGGCTTTCCATGGGAATGATGTCGAGCCTTGTAAATCTTGGAACACTGATCTTACAGACCGGGATCAATACACTTGGAACATCTGTGATCGTGGCACATACAGCGGCAAGAAAAATATTCGAGATATGGGGACTCCCGGTCACAGTACTTGGTTCTACCATGGCAACATACAGCGGGCAGAATTATGGTGCCGGAAAATATGACAGGATTACTTCTGGGTTAAAGGCAGCGTTGCTGCTCGGATGTGGCTGGGCAGTGATGGTAATGATCATGGCGTATACGATTGCCGGTTATCTGGTCAGTTTTATCGCAAGTACACAGAATGCAGAAATCTTGTACTGGGGAACGACCTATCTGCGGGTGGACATGCTCTTTGAAATGGTCTGTGTGTGGATCGTGATCCTGCGGAATACGATGCAGGGCGTGGGAGATTATAAGACACCGATACTTTCAAGTTTTATAGAAATGATATGTAAGATCGTGTTTACAGCGGTCTTTGTCCGGTATTTCGGTTACTGGGGTGTCATCTGGACAGAACCGGTCACATGGATCATCATGGTGATACCTTTGATCGTAATGCTGATAAAAAATCCCGTGTTTCATCAAAGGAAAACAAAGTAGAAAAGCTAGTATGATCAGAAAAACAGCAATTTGCATTGGCAAATATCTTAGCAGTAAATTGCATGGAAATGAGGAGCATTATGAAAAAACAAGTGAATTATATAGAGATTATGAAGGAGACTGCGATCTTAACAGCAGCAGTGGCGATCATTGCGGCGGCAGTGTATTTTTTTCTGGTGCCAAGTCATGCATCTGTCAGCAGTATCTCCGGTCTTGGAATCGTGCTTTCAAATTTCATTCAGCTGCCGTTGTCGGCGATCACCATGATTTTGAACGTGGTGCTTCTTATCATCGGCTTTTTTACCTGTGGAAGGGAATTTGGAGTGAAAACTGTCTATACAAGCATCATGCTTCCGGTATTTTTAGGTGTATTTGAAAGAGTTTTTCCTGATTTCGGATCGATGACAGACAGTCAGGAACTGGATGTATTATGCTATATTTTAGTAGTCAGTGTGGGGTTAAGTATTTTATTTAACCGTAACGCATCGTCAGGAGGACTCGATATCGTGGCAAAGATCATGAATAAATATCTGCATATGGATCTCGGAAGGGCAATGTCTGTATCAGGAATGTGTGTTGCACTTTCAGCAGCCTTTGTTTATGATAAAAAGACAGTGGTACTCAGTATTTTAGGAACTTATTTTAATGGAATTATCTTAGATCATTTCATTTTTGATTATAATATCAAACGCCGTGTATGCATTATTACAGAGAAGGAAGAGGAACTCCGTAATTTTATCATCAATGATCTGCACAGCGGGGCAACAATCTATGAATCGATCGGTGCTTACAATATGCAGAAACGCAACGAGATTATTACCATCGTGGATAAGAATGAGTATCAGAAATTAATGAATTATATGAATCATGAAGATCCGAAAGCATTTATTACGGTGTATCATGTGTCGGATATCCGGTATCAGCCGAAAGGGTAAGGTGCAGTGAATGGAAAAATGGGATGTTACCATACATAAGTTATTCAGTAAAGATCCAGATGATGAAAAAGAGAATGTGACACAGAATATTTATGTATTCCGTTTTATTATATTCTGCATTGCTGTCTATTCTGTGGAAATGTTGTTAAACTGCGCTGGAATTTTTATTGTTGATAAAACGATTTTTGCAAGAGGTTATTTTACCGGGTGCTTTTTAGCTGTCCTGTATATTGTGATTTTGCTGTTGTTAGGACTTGAGCATCCACTGACAAAGTATGTCAGTATAACATCGATCAGCCTCATTATCATGGCTGCCAGTATTTCACTGACATATCACATGGTCGTTATTATTGTGGTGCCGATCATCATAGCAGGCATGTATACGTCGAAACGTCTATCCATCTATACATTTGTGCTTACGGTTTTTTCGATTATAGTCAGCACTTATGCCGGGTATTATTATGGTGTTTGTGATGCAAATATGGTGCTGCTTACCACGAGCTCTTTAGATAATTCTTCACAAAACGGTATTTTTCTATTGAATCAGGTTAACGATGATCCGGGTATGACGATTGCGTTATACTATGTACTGCCGCGTTGTCTCATGGCGATTTCATTTGTGTTTGTATCGAACATTGTAAACAAGGTGATACGGAAATCATTGAAAAATGCAATGAAGATGGAGCAGAAGGCTGCAACGGATGAGATGACCGGACTCTATAATAAAAATAAACTTCTTTCGATCATTGAGAAAAGGACGTATGATTACCAGCAGATCGCTGTTATTTACTGGGACATTAACCGCTTAAAGCATGTGAACGATACTTATGGGCATTTTGCAGGCGACCAGATGATCGTAAAAACAGCGCAGTCAATACGGATTGCTTTAGGTGACACCGGTATGGCATTCCGGTACGGTGGTGATGAAATGCTTGCACTTATTCCCGGAGGAACCGGTGAAACGGCAGAAAAGATGATAAAAATCTGGAAACAGACACTTGCAGCCGTGCAGGTGGACTGTGAAATACCGATCACCGCAGCAGTTGGTTATTCGATTGGCGAACATGAAAAGTTAAAAAATGTGATCGCGGCGGCAGATCGGAATATGTATGTATGCAAGGCTGCAGACAAAAAAGTATCTGAAAAATAAAAAGTGAAAAAATTGAAAGAAAATACTTGACTTGAAGTTCACTTCATGGAATATGCTCTTCGGAAAAAGGAGGTATCATTCATGATGACAGATAAAATGATAACATTAAATAATGGTGTAAAGATTCCACAGCTTGGACTTGAAACATGGTTTATTGAAGACAATGCGGCAGCAGAGGCAGTGAAAGCGGCAGTCAGCCTTGATACCGTCATATCGATACGGCACAGGCTTACGGAAATGAAGTGATATGTTGTGAAGTGTAGATGTCAGATTTCCCAAAACAGTGTTGTTTAGCGGAAACCTCCATCTGCTAGTCAAATGCAAGCATTTGACTCTCGCGACATTCGCCAAATTGACACGCCAGCGTGTCAGCTTGGCTCATTGTTCGCGGATATAACACAACATAGGTGGCTGGCTCATTTGTGGTGAATGATAGATTGCAGATGTTGTATTAAGAAGGTGATACTCTTTTAATTGAAACTGTAAACATTTAGCACAAAGGAAGGAGCAGCGTATGGAGTTAACATATCATTGGGAAGGCGATGTATTGATTCCAGATTTGGAATTGGAAGATGGAAGCAATTATCAGATTGGCAAATATGGCAGAATGCGACAGAGGTATTTGTTTGAAAATCATCATGCCATGTATACACATCTGGTTCTTACGGAAAAATTGTGGAAACATCTGGAAGAAGTAGATAGGGAATGCAATGACATGATGGATATGCTTACGGTAAGAATGGCTGAGCGTGAAGGTGTGACGGAGCATCTGAAGTCAGTAGATCAGCTCGGATGGGTGCGGAAGATGAATAACATCCGGAGCAGAGCAGAGGAAGGAGTGTTGCATGATCTGATTTATAGATAAGAATAAAGCAGGAATCGTCATGGTTCCTGCTTTGTCTTACCATATATACGAGAATGGAGCTATTGGTTGTTATTATCATTCTCATTGACTGCTTCATCTAGCAGTAATCGAGATTCCAGCTCATCCGTTGAAGGCAGTAATGTTGCAAGATTTTCTGGTAAGAAATTCGATAATTCGTATGCTGAAATTGCTATTGGTTTGTTGGAACTGTTAACAGCATATTTGGCTAATACATTATTTTTTTCTTTGCAGATGATCAAGCCAATAGTTTTTCCATCGGAATCCATTTTGACAATATCGTCAACAATGTTTATATAAGTACCTATCTGACCAATATCACGAGATTTGAATTCTTTTATTTTGTCCTCTACTACGACATAACAATGTAGGTTTAGGTGGTAGAATAACAAATCAATATATTCCTCTGTGCCTTCTATAGGTAAAGGGTATTCTCGACCGACAAAGGCGAACCCTTTTCCCATTTCAATTAAAAGATTCATAACCTTTTCGGTCAGGGCATCTTTTAATTCTTTTTCGTTATAGTCACGATTTAAAGCAATAAAATCAAAATTGTAAGGATCTTTTGTTATTTCCTGAGCTAAATCACCGGTGTAAGCCGGTAGTGTTGTTTGAAAATTACTTATTGCCTTGCCTTGGCGTTCATATAGATTAGTGTCAAGGAAGTTTAGAAGAACAGCTCTTGACCAGTTATTCTTTATTACTTCATCAACGAAGAACATTGCTTTTTCGGGTTCATCTTTGCATTTATCAACAATTAATTTTATATGTCCCCATGGAATGGCATATATTTCTGCCCCAACTTGAGGCAGATTTGTAGCCTCCGGTAATTCTGCCCCAAGTTGGGGCAGAATTTCACCAAATAAATTGTAGTATCTTTTCATGTATCTCAAATTAGTGGTTGAAAATCCTTTTGCACCTGGGAACATCTTTTTTAAATCTTCACTTAAAGTTTCAAAAAAAGCACCGCCCCATTTGCTTTCAGCCTGCATGTTAACGATATCCTTGCCGATTGACCAGTAAAACCTAAGCAACTCGTCATTAACCTTGATAGATGCTTTTATTTGTGTATTTTTAAATCTTTTTTTAACATGTTTCAGCCATTCGATATAATCTTTATCAATTCTAATCATATTGTCCATAGTATTTCCTCCAGATATGTCATTTATTCATTATTCATCTGTTTTATTTTTCTTAGCCCTTGTCTTATAGACATTATACTGATTCTTGCATTTCGGAGAGCAGAACTCATTTC
>OGNO01001052.1_pt1 | contig 14596 bp, 16 predicted proteins | sample 1573491 | NCBI WGS metagenome assembly OGNO01 (sample SAMEA2581900, study PRJEB24529) | metagenome | biome: Human gut stool | place: China | collected 2011
TCTGCGCCATGTTCGTGGGCAACCTGACCCCGCTGCTGATCATCACCAGCGCCTGCGGCATTGCGGGCGGCGAATTTGCAGATCTGCAGGTCACGCTGCTGCAGAGCGCTATGTTTGTGGCCGGCGTAGTCACGCTGGTACAGCTGTTCACCATCGGCCCCGTGGGCGGTAGTGTGCCCATCATCATGGGCACCAGTTCCGGTTTTATCGGCGTGTTCAACAGTGTTGTCGGCAGCATGGGCGGCGGTGTGCTGGCCTATGGTGCCATTATGGGTGCATCCATCATCGGCGGCATCTTTGAAGGCGTTCTGGGCTTCTTCCTCAAGCCTCTGCGCAAGTTTTTCCCGCCGGTCGTCACCGGTACGGTTGTACTTTCCATCGGTCTTTCGCTGATCTCGGTGGGCATCAATTCCTTTGGCGGCGGCAACAGCGCAAAAGACTTTGGCTCCATGGAAAATCTTCTGCTTGCCCTGTTCGTATTGGTGGTCATTCTGATCTTCAAGCACTGGACCACGGGCTTCCTCAGCTCTTCCGCGATCCTGATCGGCATTCTGGCCGGTTACGTTGCGGCCTTTGTCATGGGTCTGGTGCTGCCCACCACCGGTGTCACTGCCGATGGTGTAGAGTTTGCCAAGGCATGGGTGCTCAACTGGAATAAGGTGGCACAGGCCTCTTGGTTTGCCATTCCCAAGCTGATGCCGGTCAAGATCGTGTTTGATATGCGCGCTATTATGCCGGTGATGATCATGTTCGTTGTTACCGCTGTTGAGACCGTGGGCGATATCTCCGGTGTCATGGAGGGCGGCATGAATCGTGAGCCCACCGATAAAGAGCTGTCCGGCGGTGTGATTTGTGACGGTCTGGGCTCCTCTTTTGCGGCTCTGTTCGGTGTACTGCCCAACACTTCCTTCAGCCAGAACGTGGGTCTGGTGGCCATGACCAAAGTGGTCAACCGCATGGCTCTGGCCTCCGGTGCCATCTTCCTGATCCTGTGCGGCCTGATCCCCAAGCTTGGCGCACTGATCTCCATTATGCCGCAGGCCGTTCTGGGCGGTGCTGCCGTTATGATGTTCTCTTCCATCGTGGTCAGCGGCATCCAGCTCATCACCAAGGAAAAGATGACCCCGCGTCAGCTTACCATCGTCTCGGTGGCTCTGGGTGTTGGCTACGGCATGGGCGCCAACAGCGGCATTCTGGCACAGGCTCCGCACGCTTTCCAGCTGATCTGCGGCGAGTCCGGCATTGTTCCGGCTGCGTTCGTGGCGATCCTGCTGAATGTGCTGCTGCCGAAGGATGACAAGGCAGAATAAAGCTCAAAGCTTTTGCCGGGCCAGCGCTTCCAATTGCGCAAGTGCTTCGGGCGTGTCGGCATCGGCCAATTCATTCCGATCCGCAATGTAAACGGTGTGAACATGCGCGGGATATTTCCGAAGCAGAACACTTCCGCCCATGCCCTGCGGCAAGGTGAGCAGTTCCTGAAAAAGTCCTTTTTCAAACAGAACGGGACTTCCAGTAAGGGGAGACGGGTCGTTACGGACCCGGAATCCCAGACGGAAGATCTCCCGTTCTGTTTCTTTATGCCGTTCCAGCCGGGTCCTGTGATCCCATCCGGAGATGCCTGCCATGGCTTCCACTGTCTCGCGGCACAAAAGCGGCTGGTCTCCCGGCAGGAACATGCAGCCAAAAAGCTCCGGAACCTGTTCCAGCAGCGCAGAAAGACCCAGCCGCACCGTATCGTTTCGGCCGGGCAGATCGTGCAGCAGCACCGGAACATTGCGGGAACGGCAAAGCTGTGCAACTTCGTCCGAACGTGTCACCACGATGCGGGCCGAAAGCTTTGGAGTATCGGTCGCTGCAAATGCGCGGCATAGCATCGGTTCCCCGCAGAACGGCGCAAGGAGTTTGTTGGAGCCGAAGCGCTGGCTCAGACCGGACGCCATAATGACACAGCCCACCGGAAGAAGTTCTTTCATATAGTACCACTCTTTCTGAAACGAATTCACAATAGTATTATATCGAAATCTGTGTTAAAATAAAAGAACAGAGAAAAAAAGAGAGAGGAACCTGCATCTATGATGACGATCCGAGAATATAAGCAGGCCGAAAGTCTGGAAGAAGCGTGGCAGCTGAACCAGAAAAAGGCCAACCGTGTGCTGGGCGGCATGATCTGGCTCAAAATGGAGAACATCAATGTCGGTACAGCCATCGACCTGTCCGGTCTGGGACTGGACACCATAGAGGAGGCCGAGGGCAGCTTTTCCATTGGTGCCATGGTTACACTGCGCCAGCTGGAAGAGCACGCCGGCCTTGCTGCGTATACCCATGGCGCAGTAAAGGAAGCGCTGCGGCATATCGTGGGCGTGCAGCTGCGCAATCTGGCAACTGTGGGTGGCAGCATCTACAGCCGGTTCGGCTTTTCTGATGTGCTCACGCTGTTTATGGCCATGGACTGTTCGGTAGAGTTGTACAAGGGTGGGATCATATCCCTGCAGGAGTATGCTGAGCGCCCTTATGACCGGGATATCCTTGTGCGGCTGATCGTTAAAAAGGAAGAAGCAGAATTTTTCTATCAGTCCGTGCGCAACAGCCAGACTGATATCCCGGTGCTTACCTGCGCTGCCGCCCGTCTGGAAAACGGCAGCTATCGCATTGCGATCGGTGCGCGGCCGCTCAAGGCTGTGCTGTTTGAGCTGCCGGCAAAGGCGGGTGTTTCTGCGCAGGAACTGGCGCAGAACTTTGCCGATGAAGTAAAGCAAAAAATTGTCACTGGCTCCAATATGCGCGGCAATGCCGAGTACCGCCGCCATCTGGCAGGCGTTCTGACAAAGCGTGCTGTTCTGGAACTGGAAGCACGCACGGCACAGGAGGAAAATTAAATGCAGATCACTCTTACATTGAACGGCATCAAGGTCACAGAGGATGTGGCTGCAGATATGCTGCTGATCGATTTTGTACGTGCCCACGGCTGCAAGAGCGTCAAGCGCGGCTGTGAGACTTCCAACTGTGGTCTGTGCACGGTGTTTCTGGACGAGAAACCGGTGCTGTCCTGCTCGGTGCTGGCAGCGCGTGCCAGCGGCCACAGCATTACCACACTGGAAGGCCTGCAGGAAGAAGCCGCGGAGTTCGGCGGCTTTATCGCGGATCAGGGCGCAGAGCAGTGCGGCTTCTGCAACCCGGGCTTTATCATGAACGCGCTGGCCCTCTTCCGCGAGAATCCGTACCCCAGTGAGGAAGAAGTGAAGGAATATCTCTCCGGCAACCTCTGCCGCTGCTCTGGCTATGAGGGCCAGCTGCGCGGCATCATGAACTTTCTGGCATGGAAAAAGCAGAAGGAGGCCGCAGAATGAGTACCATCAACAAGCCTTTCCGTAAAAAGGATGCCATGCAGCTGGTCACCGGCCAGCCCGTCTATATGGACGATGTGATCCCGCAGGACTGCCTGATCGTAAAGCTGCTGCGCTCTCCGCACGCAAATGCCATCGTCAAAACGATCAATACGGCTGTAGCAAAAAAGGTGCCCGGCATCGAGGCAATCTTTACATGGGAGGATGTGCCGCAGGATGCGCCGCGCTACACGCAGGCTGGCCAGACCTATCCGGAAGCCAGTCCGCATGACCGCCTGCTCATTGACCGCCATGTGCGCTTTGTGGGCGATGTGGTGGCCATTGTGGCCGGTAAGGACGAAAAGTGCGTGGATAAGGCTCTCAAGCTCATCAAGGTGGAATATGAGGTTTTGGAAGCAGTGCTGGACTATCACACTGCCAAGGACAACCCCATTCTGGTGCATCCGGAGGACAACTGGGCCAGTCTGTGCCCGGTGGGAGCTAACAACAAACGCAATCTCTGCGCCCATGATGAATGCGGAGCCGGTGATATCGACGCGGTGCTTGCAGCCAGCGATGTAGTCATTGACCACATTTACCACACCAAAGCCTGCCAGCAGGCCATGATGGAGACCTTCCGCACCTACTGCTCCATTGATACCTATGGGCGGCTGAATGTGCTCAGCTCCACGCAGATCGTGTTCCATGCACGGCGCAATATTGCGAACGCACTGCATATTCCCAAATCCATGGTGCGCGTGGCAAAGCCCCGCATCGGCGGCGGATTTGGTGCCAAGCAGACGGCGGTCAGTGAGGTGTATCCGGCTTTTGTGACTTGGAAGACCAAAAAGCCCTCCAAGATCATTTTCAGTCGTGTGGAAAGCCAGATCGCATCCTCGCCGCGTCACGAAATGGAGATCCATGTGCGGCTGGGTGCCACGAAGGACGGCGTTGTGAAGGGCATTGATCTGTACACCCTTTCCAATACCGGTGCTTACGGTGAGCATGGCCCTACGACCGTGGGCCTTTCCGGTCACAAGTCCATCCCGCTGTACGGCAAGGCAGAAGCCTTCCGCTTTATCAGTGATGTGGTGTATACGAACCACATGTCTGCCGGTGCTTACCGCGGTTACGGCGCAACGCAGGGACTGTTTGCCGTAGAATCTGCTGTCAATGAACTGGCTCATAAGCTGAATATGGACCCCTTTGAGCTGCGGCTGAAAAACGCCGTACAGGAGGGCGATGTGATGCCCGCCTACTATGGGGCTGTCAACACCAGCTGCGCGCTGGACCGCTGCCTTGTCAAGGTGCGGGATATGATCGACTGGGAGCACAAATACCCTGCCCGTGATATGGGCAACAGCAAGGTGCGCGCTGTCGGTATGGGCATGGCGATGCAGGGCTCCGGCATTTCCGGCCTGGATGTGGGCAGTGCCACCCTGAAACTGAATGACGACGGCTTCTATACCCTGATGATCGGTGCGGCCGACATGGGCACCGGCTGTGACACTACACTGGCGCAGATCGCCGCCGAAGTGCTGGACTGCCCGCTGGACAATATCACGGTTTTCGGAGCTGATACGGATACCTCGCCCTATGACTCCGGCTCCTATGCGTCCAGTACCACTTACGTTACCGGCAAGGCCACCGAAAAGTGTGCCATGAAGCTGCGCGCCCAGATCTGCAAGCTGGGTGCAGAGCTGCTGGAATGCACCGAGGACGATGTGGAATTTGATGGAAAAGATGTTTTCAAGAGCAAAGATCCCGCACAGAAAAAGTCTCTGAGCGAGATCGCGTATGCTTCGCAGTTCGGCCATATGGTTCCGCTGGAAGCCACCGAAACGCATACTTCGCCTTTGTCGCCGCCGCCGTTCATGGTTGGTGCTGCTGAGGTGGAAGTGGATACCGAGACCGGCGAGGTAAAGCTGCTGGAATTTGATGCCTGTGTGGACTGCGGCACGCCCATCAACCCGAACCTGACCCGTGTGCAGGCTGAGGGCGGTCTGCTGCAGGGCATCGGCATGGTTCTGACCGAAAATATCACCTACGATAAAAATGGCTGCCCGGAAGAGAATTCTCTGTTCCAGTACAAAATTCCGGCCCGCACCGATGTGGGCAAAATCAAGGTTGAATTCGAGAGCAGCTATGAACCCAACGGACCCTTTGGCGCAAAGTCCATCGGCGAGGTGGTCATCAATACACCGCTGCCTGCCATTTCCGATGCCATCTATAACGCTATCGGCACCCGGTTCTATGAGCTGCCCATCACACCGGAAAAAATCGCCATGGCAGTTGCAGAAAAGCAGAAATGATCGACGAAAAAATTTTTCCGTTTCTTGCGGAGAAGGGACATGTTATTTCTCTGGTGGGCGGCGGCGGAAAGACCACACTGATGTACAATCTGGCTGCGCACTGCGCCCGCAAAGGCTGGCGGGTATTGGCCGCTACCACCACCCATATTATGCAGCCGCCCGGCGGGGTCTGGGCACAGACGGATGCAGAGCTTTTCCGCCTGTGGAAGTGCGGCAGTTATGCCGTGGCCGGAACCGCTGCACACGGCGGCAAATTGACGGCCCCGCCGCAGGCACAGCTGGAGCGCTGGATGACCCTTGCAGATATCGTGCTCATTGAAGCGGACGGCGCAAAACGGATGCCCTGCAAGGCACCCGCTGCGCACGAGCCGGTGCTTTTACCGCAGTGCGATACGGTTCTGGCCGTAGCAGGGCTTTCTGCGTTGAGGCATCCGCTCCGGGAGGTCTGTTTCCGGGCGGAGCTTGCCGCAGAGCTGCTTTGTGTTCCGCAGGATGCGCAGTTGACACCGGAACTTCTGGCAAAGCTGCTTGCAAGTGAAGCCGGTGGAAGGAAGGCTGTAGGGGATCGCAGCTTTTATGCTGTACTCAATCAGGCCGATACAAAAGAGCAGGCTGCTCTGGCCCGGCAGATAGCTGATATTCTGAAAAATATTTATCGTATTTCCTGCGTTACGTCTCATTTCGAGAAAGGAGAACGTGCATGAGCAAAGAAGGCAAGATCGTGTTCTGCACCGGCGGCGGATGTACCGCAAAGCTGGGGGCCGGAGCGCTGAGCCGTATTCTGGAAAAGCTGCCGCGCGGTGCAAGAGACCCGAGCCTTCTGGTCGGGTACGACAGCCGGGATGATGCGGCTGTATACCGCATTACCGATGATGTAGCACTGGTGCAGACAGTAGATTTTTTCCCGCCGATGGTGGACGACCCCTATACCTTCGGCCAGATTGCAGCGGCCAACGCCCTGAGCGATGTCTATGCCATGGGCGGCGAGGTGAAGACTGCACTGAACCTTGTCTGCTTCCCGGAGAGCATGGATCTGAACATTCTGGGCGAAATTCTGCGCGGCGGAGCCAAGAAGGTGGCCGAAGCGGGCGGAAGCCTTGCGGGCGGGCATTCCATTGCCGATACAGGTGTGAAATACGGACTTTCGGTGACTGGCCTTGTGGACCCGAAAAAAATGTATACGAATGATTCCGGCAGGCCCGGCGACAAGCTGATTTTAACAAAAGCTCTGGGCGTGGGCCTGATCTGCACGGCAAACCGTGTGGGCGAAGCGGCACCGAAAGATATGGCCGGTGCCATTGCGTCCATGACAACGCTGAACAAAAACGCTGCCGAGATCAGCCGAAAGTATACGGTCCACGCGGCAACCGATGTGACCGGTTTCAGTTTTCTGGGCCATCTGCACGAGATGATGGGCGGAAAGCTTTCCTGTATCATTGATGCACGGATGGTGCCGGTTCTGCCGGGAGCCGAAAAAGCGGCAGATGATTTTTTGTATACCGCTGCCGGACAGCGCAACCGCAACCATACCGGGCCATATGTCACTTTTGAAAATGTGCCGTTTGCAATGGAAGAGGTGCTGTTTGACCCACAGACTTCCGGCGGACTGCTGCTGGCCGTTTTGCCAGAAGAAGCAAATGCGCTGGAAGCAGAGCTGCAGGCCGCTGGCCTACCTGCAAAGATCGTGGGTGAGATCATACCCAAAACCGAACAGGAAATCACTGTAAAATACTGATGGAGGCCTACAATTATGATGCTGAAAGTTGATGCCCGTGGCGACGCATGCCCGCTGCCCGTTGTAAAAGCCAAAAAAGCAATCTCTGAACTGCAGGGTGCCGGTGAGGTGGAAGTGCTGGTGGATAATGAGATCGCCGTGCAGAACCTTACCAAAATGGCCCAGCAGAAAGGTTATCGGTACAGCGCCGAAAAGCTGGCCGAGCGGGAATACCGCGTGCTCTTCACAGTCGGCGAAGCGTCCGAAACACCCACTGAAGAAGCACCGGCCTGTGCACCGGACACCCGCACAGACACGGTGGTTGCCATCAGCTCTGATAAAATGGGCATTGGCGCAGATGACCTTGGCAAGTCCCTGCTCAAGGCCTTTGTGTTCGCACTTACCCAGCAGGATCAGCTGCCCAAAACAGTGCTGTTCTATAACGGCGGCGCGTCCCTGACCTGTGAGGGTTCGCCCATGCTGGATGACCTGAAGGCACTGGAAGCACAGGGCGTGGAGATCATGACCTGCGGCACCTGCCTGAATTTCTATGGCCTGACCGAAAAGCTTGCTGTTGGCAGTGTGACCAACATGTACACCATCGTGGAAAAGCTGACGCAGGCAGGCAACGTGGTGAAACCGTGATCTATCTGGATAACGCTGCCACGACCCTGCGCAAGCCGCCGCAGGTGGAGCAGGCTGTGCTGGACGCAATGCGCACGGCAGGCAATCCGGGACGGGGCGCCCATGAGCCCACGCTGCACGCAAGCCGTCTTGTTTATGCTGCGCGGTGCGCAATGGCAAAGCTCCTCCACGCACCAGACCCGTCCTGCATTGCCTTTGCGGCAAATGCAACGGAGGCTTTGAACATTGCATTGGGTGGTCTTTTTGCGCCGGGCGATCATATCATCACAACGGTATGTGAGCATAACTCTGTTCTGCGGCCGCTCTACCGGCTGCGGGAACAGGGCTTGCAGTTCAGTTTTGCGGGCGTGGATGAGCGCGGACGGCTGCAATATGATGACTGGGATAAGCTGGTTCAGCCCAATACAAAAGCGCTGGTCGTAACGGGTGCTTCCAATGTGACCGGCAACGGAACGGATCTTGCAAAAGCAGCGGGTTTTGCGCACCGGCACGGCCTGCTGCTGATCGTGGATGCGGCCCAGACGGCGGGTTCACAGCCCATTGACGTACAGGCACTGGGCATTGATGTGCTATGCTTCACCGGGCATAAGGCACTGCTTGGCCCACAGGGAACAGGCGGCTTGTATGTGCGCCCGGTGCTTTCCATCCGGCCATTGGTAGTGGGAGGCAGCGGCGTACACAGCTTTGATAAACAGCATCCCGCACAGATGCCCACCGCTCTGGAAGCCGGGACGCTCAATGTTCCGGGTCTGGCGGGCCTGTGTGCCGGTGTGGAATGGATTCTGGCTCAGGGCGTGGAAACGCTGTGTGCAAAAGAAACTGCACTGGCGGCGCTCTTTTATAAAAACATTCGAGATCTGCCGAACGTGAAGATCTACGGCGACCCGGAAATGCCGCTGCATGCTCCCATTATCTCGCTCAACATCGGAGACGAAGATTCAGCCCGCGTTGCAGATATTCTGTGGGAGGACTACAGCATCTGTGTGCGTGCCGGTGCGCACTGTGCACCGCTGATGCATAAAGCGCTGGGCACGGTGGAGCAGGGCGTGGTACGGTTCAGCTTTTCGCATTTCAATACGGAAGCCGAAGTTCTTCAGACCGCAGCCGCTGTTCAGGAGCTTGCACAGGAGATCTGATATGCGCATCAAAAAAACTTATATTGTTCTTTCGTTCCGCACAACGCTGGATGCCATGGAATGGGAAAAGCAGTGCCTTGCGGAGAAGGTTCCGGGCAGGCTCATCCCACTGCCGCGCGAGATCTCCGCAGGCTGCGGCCTTGCCTGGCGGATGCTGCCGGAAGAATTTGAGCAGTGGCAGAACCGGCTGGACCCGGCACGTTACGATCAGGCCGCAGCAGTAGAACAGTAATAAAGATAAAACAGGAGAATGACGCATGGGTAAAATGCCGCTTTATACAATGCTGCAAAAAGCCCGTTCTGCGGGCGGCTGGACGATGGTGGCCCAGTTAGAGGGCGATGCCGCGGGGAGCCAGCTGCTTTTGCTGGAGGGCAGGCCTGTGTGGCAGAGGGGAGACAGCACCGTACTGCTGCAGCACCTGACAGAACTGCAGGGCTGCACAGCAGCTGGTATCCACTCTGTTGCGGGCACAGACATCTTTGCGGAGCGCTTTGGCGCGGTGCCGCAGCTGGTAGTCTGCGGCGGTGGACATGTGGCTGCAGCCGTTGTGCAGCTTGCAAAGCTGCTGGGCCTGACGGTCCTTGCAATGGATGACCGCGAGGAATATGCACAGCAGCTGCGGCTGGCCGGAGCCGATAAAGTGCTCTGCCTGCCGTTTGAAAAAGCGCTTGCGCAGGTACCTGACGGCGCAGAGACTTATTTTGTGGTCGTCACCCGGGCACATGCATTTGATGTGGACTGCCTGAAGGTGATATTAAAAAAGCCTGCAGCCTATGTTGGCATGATGGGCAGCCGCGGGCGTGCCGCACTGGTGCGCCGTCAACTTCTGGAAGCCGGTATCGATGCCGAAAGAGTGGAGGCGTTGTACGCCCCCATCGGACTTTCCATCGGCTCACAGACGGCAGAGGAGATCGCACTTTCCATTCTGGCACAGATCGTATCGATCAAGAATGCGCGTCCGCAGACGGAGGGCTTTTCATCTGCCCTTCTGGAAGCCATGGCTCAGACAGATGCCGCCGGGCAGCAGGCGGCGCTTGCCGTGATTGCGGCGCGGCACGGCTCTACGCCGCGGGAAATCGGCGCAAAAATGCTGGTTCGCACAGACGGCTCTATTGTGGGCAGTGTGGGCGGCGGTATTATGGAGCACCGCACCATTCTGGCTGCACAGGAAATGCTGACGGGAGCTGCTCCGGCGTATCAACGGCTGCATTTTTCGGCAGACGGCAAAAATGATGATGCAGCAATTGCTGCCTGCGGTGGGTCTATGGAGATCGTATTGACTCGACTCCAGCCCGGAGAGGAGATCAAATGAAGAAAGATGCACTGATCCTTGTGCGCGGCGGCGGCGACCTTGCTACCGGCACCATTCACCGGCTGTGGAGCGCAGGCCTGCGTGTGCTGGTGCTGGAAGCGGAGCATCCGGCGGCGATCCGGCGGCAGGTTTCTCTGTGCGAAGCCGTTTATGAAGGTGAGACCGCCGTTGAAGGTCTGCGTGCGGTACGAATCGAAACTCTGGCACAGGCAGAAGAAATCTGGAAACAGAATGCCGTTCCTGTTCTGGTAGACCCGCAAGGCAAAAGCATTGCGCCGGCAAAGCCGGATGTCCTTGTGGATGCGATCCTTGCCAAAAAGAATCTTGGCACAACGCGGGATATGGCACCCCTGACCATTGCACTCGGCCCCGGTTTCACGGCCGGGCAGGATGTAGATGTGGTGGTGGAGACCAAACGCGGCCACCGGCTGGGACGCATCATTCGGGAAGGCAGTGCCATCCCCGATACCGGCATTCCCGGAATCATTGGCGGCTACGGTAAAGAGCGCGTGATCCATGCCGGCACGGCCGGTATATTTATGGATCTCCGCAAAATTGGAGATATCGTGGAAGCGGGTGAGACCATTGCGCAGATCCGCACGGCAGATGGTGCCATGATCTCTGTGACCACGCAGATCACGGGCATTCTGCGCGGGCTTCTGCGTAGCAGCTATCCGGTAACGCCCGGTTTTAAGGTGGCCGATATAGACCCCCGCAAAGAGGAACTTTCCAACTGTTTTCTCATTTCGGATAAGGCCCGCTGCATCGCGGGCAGTGTGCTGGAACTTGTCTGCGCTCAACTGTGGAAATAAACCTGTAAAAAGCAAAAACCTCCGCTTCCCGGCGGCAGTACCGACAGGGAAGCGGAGGTTTCTATTTTTCATTTCAGTTGCGGTAGCAGCGGTCCTGACCTACCAGCCAGTCCTCACACAGGCGCTGGGCTTCCTCCAAACTGCGGCTCTCGCAGTCGAAGAATGCACCGTGCATCGAGCGATAGGAGTAGTGAACTCTCGGAATACCGTTGCCATCCTTGAAGCGTTCGCAGCGTTCTTCACCGGGCATCAGAAAAAGTTGTTCCATGGTTCCTTCTCCTTTGATTTCAGCATTCCGGAGCGGCTGGCCGGATGCAAGCCGCACAATGTTTGCTATTGTAGCACGCAGGGGAGAAGTTTGCTATTGCCTTTTTGTCCAAAGATATGTTTTGTTTTTCTCTGTGGTTGTGACACAAAAGGACTTGACAAGATCATTCGTACAGGATGCGTTCCTGTTCCTGCATTTTCCTTTTTGCTGCCGCTTTGCATGGGCAGCTGCCTTGCCGTATGGAAAAACCGATGGAACGGATGAAAATATTTTGTGCACTTTTCACAGTTTTCTTCTCGAGATTTTGGTGGTACAATAGAAGCATTAAAATATATCCTTTCAGGAGGAGCACATGGCAGAAAAGAATATTGAACTGGATAGTGTAGAGGTCGCCGCAGCTGTTTTTGGCAACTGCGACCGGAACATCCGTCTGCTGGAGAACGAGTTTTCTGTTACGGCGGTCTGCCGGGGCACGCAGCTGCGGCTTTCAGGCGAACCGGCCAATGTTGCCGCGGCCAGCCGCGCTGTGGAGGGAATGCTGCTTCTGATCGAGAATCATACACCGCTGGAAGACCAGACCGTGCGCTACTGCATCAGTCTGGCGCACGATGGAGCAGAAAAGCGGGTCAAGGAACTGACCGAAGATTTTGTTACCGTAACGGTCAAGGGACGGCCGATCCGGCCCAAAACACTGGGCCAGAAGGAATATCTCGCCGCCATCCGCAAAAATGCCATCACGTTCGGTGTCGGGCCTGCGGGCACCGGCAAGACGTATCTGGCCGTGGCCAAGGCTGTGCGTGCCTTCCAGGACAAGCAGATTCGCCGCATCATCCTCACGCGCCCGGCCGTGGAGGCCGGCGAAAGCCTCGGCTTTCTGCCCGGCACGCTGAATGACAAGGTTGACCCGTATCTGCGCCCGCTGTACGACGCGCTCTTCGACATGCTCGGCGCGGAGACGTACCAGAAATATTTAGAGCGCGGCAATATCGAGGTCGCGCCGCTCGCCTATATGCGCGGCCGCACGCTGGACGACAGCTTTATCATTTTGGACGAGGCGCAGAACACGTCCTGCGAGCAGATGAAAATGTTTTTGACGCGCATGGGCTTTAATTCAAAAATGGTCATCACCGGCGACGTGACGCAGATCGACCTGCCGGCGGACAAGATGAGCGGCCTCAAGCAGGCCGTGCGCGTGCTCAAAGACGTGGAGGGCATCGGCATCTGCGAGCTCACGGACCAGGACGTGGTGCGCCACGTGATGGTCCAGCGCATCATCAAGGCCTACGCGGACTATGAGGCCGCGCGAAACGAAAAGAGGAAAAAGTGATGGCAAAGAGACATTATATTCCCATCACGTCGGACGTGCCCGGCGTGAGCGACAGCAAATGCGCCTTCATCCGCAAGGTCATCCGCACGGCGCTCGCCGCCGAGGGTGTGGACTTTCCCTGTGAGATCGACGTGCGGCTGACGGACGATGAGACCATCCACGAGATCAACCGCGAAATGCGCGAGGTCGATCGCGCGACGGACGTGCTGAGTTTCCCGATGTTCGAGCTTACCCCCGGCGAGCTGCCGGGTGAGGAGGACGCCGACCCCGGAACGGGCCTCGTCCCGCTCGGCGATATGGTCATCTCGCTCGAGCACGTCGCCGCGCAGGCGAAGGAATACGGCCACTCCAACCGCCGCGAGCTGGCGTACCTCGTGACGCACTCGGTGCTTCACCTTCTGGGCTACGACCATCTGGACGAAGGGCCGATGAAGGCGCAGATGCGGGAACATGAAGAGGCAATTATGAAATTGCTCGAACTCGAGCGGTGAGATTCCACACAGGTGCGGAGGGCAATGCCGCCTGCGGGCGGCAACACCACACCCCCCCATTTTCTTTCCCGAGAAAGAAAACGGGCGGTGTGACCGTCCAAAAGAAAGGCGTCTGCATTGTATGTCTTCCCTTGAACATCCTTTTTGCCTGCGGATTGCACTGCCTGCCAAGTGTCGTATCTAAACGACTTGGTTTGCTTCTATCTCCGCTGTCGCTCTGCCTGCGTATCGGCAGTCTCCATCAATTTCCGTCTATTTCGGATATACTACTGTACTTCATTATAGTGGACAGAAGCGTTTCTTTCCAGCAAATTCAAGTTTACATGCAGAGTTTTTCCGCAAGTTTGGTGTTACACACCGTGTTCTGCCTTTCGGCAGACCAATTCGTCCAGTGAAAGATCATAAAAATCGGCCAGCGCAATGAGCGTTGACATCCGCGGTTCACTTTTTCCGTATTCATACGCCTGATAAGCGCGGACGGTCACACCGATTGACAACGCAACATCGCTTTGTTTTAGCCCGCGCTCCTGTCTCAGTTTTAAGATATATTCGGGAAAATTCATTTCTGTTTCCTATTGACATGAAGTTTTCTTCGTATTACAATAAAGGAAACATGAAGAAAACTTCGTTTCTTGTTAAGGTTATTGTATGCTGCATCTTTACGAATCCCTGTTCCGTGCCGGATATGGCGAACATCCGGAACGCTTTTTGTCAAAGGACGAACTCGACGATTATCGGGCATCCTTGTCCTATTACAATTCACAGTATCTTGAATTGCTCGCCATGCTTAACACCGAACAGTCCGTTCTCTTCAAAAAATTACAGGACAATCGCTCTGACATTATCGGTCTTGAGCGCGACGCTTCTTTTCGCTGCGGCCTGTGTGTCGGCCTAAAGCTCGGCAGTCTTTCTTCTCTTCTGCTCTCATCAATGCGGCGAGCGAAGCAATGCCGCTATTTCGCAAGCAGTCTGCCGCCGGGCTACCGTCACTCGCGCCTCACGACAGTAAGGCGCGGTTGCTGTCAGGTCGCGACTCGTAGGGATTCATGGCGAAGCCATGTACACCGCACCTGATTACCCGCAAGGGGTATGCCACATCCGTAAGGCAGCAGAGCTGCCAACGGCTGTGCAATGCGCAGCGTGTGCAGTCATTCAAGCTGCAAACCCGCAATGTGCGGGGTCAAGGGGCAGAGCCCCTTGCGTTCTCTTGGGGGTCCAAGGGGGCCATTCTCTCACGTGAGAGAATGGCCCCCTT
>OGNO01001056.1_pt1 | contig 14559 bp, 10 predicted proteins | sample 1573491 | NCBI WGS metagenome assembly OGNO01 (sample SAMEA2581900, study PRJEB24529) | metagenome | biome: Human gut stool | place: China | collected 2011
AGAAGGCAAAGGCCGAGGAGAAGAAGAAAGAGCTGGAAGAGTTTATCCGCCGATTCAGTGCCAATGTGGCAAAGAGCAAGCAGACTACCAGCCGCAAGAAGATGTTGGAGAAACTGAATGTAGAAGAAATCAAGCCGTCATCCCGTAAGTATCCGGGCATCATTTTTACGCCCGAACGCGAACCGGGTAATCAGATTCTGGAAGTTTCCGGTTTGACGAAAACGCTGGAAGATGGTACGGTGCTGTTCCGCGACGTCAACTTCAACGTAGAGAAGGGAGACAAGATTGTATTCCTTTCACACGATCCGCGTGCTATGACCGCCTTGTTCGAGATTATCAACGAGAATATGAAACCGGATGCGGGTACCTTCAACTGGGGTGTGACTATCACCACCGCTTACCTGCCGCTGGACAATACTGCATTCTTTAATACAGACCTGAATCTGGTGGACTGGTTGAGCCAGTTCGGTGAAGGCAATGAAGTCTATATGAAGAGCTTCCTGGGACGTATGCTGTTCTCCGGCGAGGAGGTGCTGAAGAAAGCAAGCGTATTGTCGGGAGGTGAGAAGATGCGTTGCATGATTGCACGTATGCAGCTGCGCAATGCCAATTGCTTGATTCTGGATACACCTACCAATCACCTCGACTTGGAGTCTATCCAGGCATTCAACAATAACTTGAAGACCTATAAGGGCAATATCCTTTTCTCATCCCACGACCACGAGTTCATTCAGACGGTTGCCAACCGTATCATCGAGTTGACTCCGAACGGTATCATCGACAAGATGATGGAGTATGATGAATACATCACTTCGGACCATATCAAGGAGTTGCGTGCGCGGATGTACGGAGCTTAAAAGATAAATTTTCAGAACAGACTCTTGAATCCTTTCCGAAGGCCTTCGGATGTTTTACTAAAACTCGTATGGAGATTTACTAAATCTCCGGGAAGGATTTAGTAAATCGTCGGACAAGATTTAGTAAAACGTAATCCCCCTCTCAGAACTACTTCTGGGAGGGGGATTGCTTTTTCTTGTTGATACATTGAAAAAGGATTACAATACTACCGCTTCTCCTTGTATATGATTTTACCTTTACTCTCTCCGAAAAGGTTGTCGCCCAGCGTGGTAATCTTATTCCCCGTGGCAAGCACATAGCGCAGGTTGCCGCATCCCATAAATGCTCCGTACTCAATGGCGGTTACACTGGCAGGAAGCACCAGCGTGCCGCACAAACGACCGCAGCCACTGAATGCACGCTGTCCGATGCTTTTAAGCCCCTGCGGGAGCCGTACGTTCAGCAGATACTTCTTTTGGGTGAAAGTATAGTCGGGAATTGCAGTGGCATTACTGTTGGTCATGTCGATGGAAACCAGATTGGGCATATAGTCGCGTATCAATGTGAAGTCGGCTTCGTCCATTTTTCCTTCAACGGTCAGAAAGTTAACGTCTTTGGGCTGAAATCCGGCTCTTAACAGTTCGCTGGCAAGGCTGCCCATTTTGCCAATCTGTACATTTACTGTCAGTGGTTCTCCTTCAATGAATGCAAAGGTCTCCCATTTCTTTTTGGTACGGTAGGAGTCACTGCATCCCAATGGAACAAATATGGCTGTAACGCTATCGGCCAATGCTTCGGACAACAGATTGGGAGCCGTTTTCTTCCGTATCTGGCATATCTTGAGATTTTTGCATCCCTTAAAGGCAGCATCTTCGATGTTCTTGGTCTTGTCGGAAAGGATAATCCTGGTCAGCGTCTCCTTACCTACAAATGTACTGTCGTCCATTTGCTTGCAGAAGGCATATGCCGGAATGCAATTGGCAGGATATACATAAAAACGGTTTGGATAAGTCCCGTTCTTGCCTGCATACATGCTGATGGAGGCATTTGAAATGTCCAGCAGTTGCAGGTTTTTGAATTCATCCCGTAGATGCCTGAAATCTACGGCATTCAGCTTGCCCTGCAGGGTCAGTTGGGTGATTTCATTGGCTTCCGCTTCTGTCATCAGTTCCACCAGGGTGCCAGGTTTGGCCACGTAGTATCTTTTGGATTTTTGTGCCGAGGCATTCAGCATTAACGCCAGTCCGGCAACGGCTAAAAGTATTTTTCTTAGTTTCATGTTTGTCGATTCCAGATTGATTTTTCAAATATAAGAAGAAAACGGCAGGAATACATGAAGTTTTTTCTTTTTATTATTATTTTTGTCGGATATTAATCAAAATGAGATACAAATGGAGACGGAAGAAACGGTGAAGGAAGAGTGTGTTGCTATGAGTAAAACAAAACGTATTTGGCTGGCATTCGTTGATATAGTACTGTTTACTGTACTTTTTATGATTTTTCTGTTTTTGTTTGCCATACCTTTTGCGATTGCTTTCCCTGAGTTGAAGACACAAGCTGGTGGGATGAGCGTCTATTTAATGATGTTGAATGAAGTCTTGATGTTGGCCAGTGGGCTTATTGCCGCTTGTATGGTGCTGGGCTTCAGGAAGCTTCCTTTTTCGGGCTTGGGCTTGTCTTTGAAGGGATGGGGCAGAAGCCTGCTGAACGGAGCTTTGTTTGTCGTGTTCTTGTATGCAGTTGGTTTTGGCTTGTCTTTATTGTTGGGGGCTGTGGAAGTGGCAGGAGTCTTGTTTTCTCCCATTTCGTTGTTGGCAAGTCTTTTGCTTTATTTTTTAGTGGCAGTTACGGAAGAAGTTATTGGACGCGGTTTCATTTTAGGGCGTATGCTGGATGGAGGCGTCAATAAGTTTGTGGCATTGCTTATCTCTGCAGTGTTATTTTCGTTGATGCATCTTTTCAATCCCAGCTTTGCCTTTGTCCCGTTTCTGAATATCATGCTGGCGGGTTGTTTCTTGGGAGCTTCCTATATATACACGCGCAACCTCTGTTTCCCCATTGCCTTGCATTGGTTCTGGAACTGGATTCAAGGTTCTGTTTTGGGATATAAAGTCAGTGGAAATGAATTTAGCAATGAGAATCTGCTGATTCTTCACTTTCCGGAAGAAAATCTGATAAATGGAGGAACTTTCGGGTTCGAAGGTTCCATTCTGTGTTCACTACTTTTAGTGCTTGGTACAGTAATTATCTTAAGACACTATTATAAGGGATTAGTGATTAATGATTTCCGTATTAGTCATTAATCACTAATCATTAACCCCTAATTCTGTTCCACTCCTTTCATTGTCAGCTGTATGCGTTTCCGGTCCATATCTATGCTGAGTACCTTTACGCGTATATGTTGATGAATGGACACTACTTCATTAGGGTCTGATATGAATCTGTCGGCGAGTTGGGAGAGGTGTACCAGTCCGTTTTCCTTGATGCCTATATCGACAAATGCGCCGAAGTTGGTGATGTTTCCTACGATGCCGGGCAATTCCATGCCTTCGCGCAGGTCGTTGATGGTGCGCACGTTCTTATCAAATTCAAATATTTTTATCGGTCCGCGTGGGTCACGTCCGGGCTTGTCCAGCTCTTGCAGGATGTCTTTCAGTGTCGGCATGCCCACGGTGGGGGAGAGGTAGCGTTCCGGATTAATCTTCAGACGCAGCTCCCGGCTGGCTATCAGCTCGGCTACGCTGCAATCCAAGTCCTTTGCCATCTGTTCTACGATGCAATAGCTTTCCGGGTGCACGGCAGTATTGTCCAGCGGATTCTTTGCCTGCGGAATGCGTAGGAAGCCGGCACATTGCTCAAACGCCTTGGCACCCATGCGCGGCACTTTCATCAGTTCCTTGCGCGAGGTGAAGGCACCGTTTTCGGAACGATAGTTCACAATGTTCTGTGCCAGCTGCGGACCCAATCCCGAGATGTAGGTCAGCAGATGGCTGCTTGCGGTGTTCAGGTTGACACCTACCAGGTTTACACAGTTTTCTACGGTCTGGTCCAGTGATTTTTTCAGCTTGGTTTGGTCCACATCATGCTGGTATTGCCCCACACCAATAGATTTCGGGTCAATCTTTACCAACTCTGCCAGCGGGTCCATCAGTCGTCTGCCTATGGACACAGCACCGCGTACGGTGACGTCGTAGTCGGGAAACTCGTCCCGTGCAATTTTAGAGGCCGAATAGATGGAAGCTCCCTGCTCGCTGACGATGAATATCTGTATGTCGCGGTTGAAGCGCTGATGTTTCAAGAACTCCTCCGTCTCGCGGCTGGCAGTTCCATTACCTATGGCTACGGCATCTATCTTATAAGACTCTATCATCATTTGCAGCTTGGCAAATGCCTCTTTCTGCTTGCTGACCGGAGGGTGGGGGTAGATGTTCTCATTGTGGAGCAGATTTCCTTGTGCATCGAGGCACACAACTTTACAACCCGTACGGAATCCGGGGTCTATACCCATCACACGCTTTTGCCCCAGTGGTGAAGCCAGCAACAACTGACGGAGATTTTCGGCAAATACCTTGATGGCTTCCTCGTCGGCGCGCTCCTTGCTTTGCGTGGCAAATTCCGTCTCTATGGATGGCTTCAATAGGCGTTTGTAGGAATCCTGCACGGCTTCTGCCACTTGCTGTCCGCAGGCGTTGTTGCTTCGCACGAATTGGCGTTCCAGCCGTTCCACGCACTCCTCATCGTCCGGGCTGATGCTGACTTTCAGCAGGCCTTCCGCTTCGGCACGCCGGATGGCGAGCAGGCGGTGGGAGCTGCATCGCTTCAACGATTCGGAGCAGTCGAAGTAGTCACGGTATTTGGTCGCTTCCTCTTCTTTGCCTTTCACCACTTTGGCGGTCAGTATGCCTTGGCGGGCAAATGCGTTTCGCACGCTGTTTCGGGCACGTTCGTCTTCGCTAACATGCTCGGCTATGATGTCACGGGCACCTTTCAGTGCATCTTCCACGTTCTTCACGTCTCCTTTCACGTAATTGGCGGCGCGTTCCTCCGGATGAGGATCACGTTGCAGCATCAGCAGGGTGGCGAGGGGTTCCAGTCCTTTTTGGCGGGCTGCTTCGGCACGTGTTTTCCGTTTGGGTTTGTAGGGAAGGTAGATGTCCTCCAGTAGGGTGTTGTCCCAGGTCTCCTCGATACGCTTCTGAAGTTCGGCGGTCAGTTTGCCTTGTTCCTGTATGGTGTTGAGGATGGTTTCTTTACGTTTGGCTGTTTCGCTCAGCTTTTCGTAGTGGGTCTTTATGGATTCAATCTGCACTTCGTCCAGTCCTCCCGTTGCTTCCTTGCGGTAACGGCTGATGAAAGGGATTGTCGCTCCGTCTTCCAGCAGGCCGAGGGTCTGGCTTATTTGTCTTTCTGATATGCCGAGAGCGGCAGATATCATTCGATGAAAATCTTGTATCATTTTGTATCTCATTTTATAATAGGTGCCAAAAGTACAAAAAAACAATTGTTGTTTTTTCTTTAGGTTCCAACTTTTATCTATATTTGTCAAAGCTATGGAGCAATTAAACGAATCAATCAATTGAAACACATATATCGTACAATATTACCATGCGTGGTAGCGCTTTTCTGCTGCCTTTTGCCTGCTTTCTCGATTACGTGAGAGCATCCGGTATTGATTATCAGTTCCTATAATCCGGATGCCGGTCGGACTTCCAGCAATATCTCTGACTTTATGGAGGAATTCCAACGTTTAGGAGGGACGAATACCGTTGCATTGGAAAACATGAATTGCAAAAGTTTTTCCGAAGCTCCTTTTTGGGAAAAGAGAATGGCAGGGCTATTATCCAAATACCAGAATGATAAAAGTCCGGCATTGATTGTTCTTATTGGGCAGGAAGCTTGGGCTGCCTACCTTTCTTTGGAAGACTCTGTACGCGGCAATACTCCGGTAGTGAGTGCGCTATCCAGCCGGAACGCCATATTGTTGCCGGGAGATACCATCGATTTGAAGACTTGGATGCCTGAATCCGTAGATTTTTTCACGGATTTTCCGGATTCGCCTATCAAGGCCGGCTTCGTTTATGAGTATGATGTGGAGGCGAATATCAACATGGTAAAGCAGATGTATCCTGACACCGAGAATATCGCTTTTATATCAGACAACAGTTATGGTGGTGTTGCTATGCAAGCTTATGTAGTGAAGGAAATGAAGAAATTTCCCGAATTGGATCTGATACTGCTTGACGGACGTGTCAATACAATATATACTATTTGTGATAGGTTGCATGAACTGCCGGAACATACGGCAGTATTAATGGGGACGTGGCGCGTGGATATGAATGATGGCTATTTTATGCGTAATGCTACTTATGCCATGATGGAAGCTGCTCCAGTCTTGCCCACATTCTCTTTGAGTTCTGCCGGTTTGGGATACTGGGCTGTGGCAGGCATCGTTCCTGCCTACCGTGCTTTGGGCAAGGAGATGGCAAGGCAATCTTATCGTCTGCTGACTGACCCGCAGGATGGGAATACTCATATGGAAGTCATTCCGAATGAGACCATACTGGACGGCAAGCTCGTGAAGGAAAAGAAACTGAATATCGCCGGCCTTCCGCAGCCGGTAAAGATGCTGAACGTAACCCCTTCTTTCTACGAACAGTACAAGTATCATATCTGGTCTGTCGGTGCTGTTCTGTTGGTGCTGTTGGGCGGTTTGTTCGTTTCCCTTTACTTTTATTATCATACAAAGAAGTTGAAGGATGAACTGGAGGTATCCGAGGGGGCCTTGCGTGAAGCAAAGGACCGTGTAGAAGAATAAAGCCGCCTGAAGAGTGCTTTAACTGCCAATATGAGCCACGAAATCCGTACTCCATTGAATGCGATTGTGGGCTTCTCGGACGTGCTGTCTGCCGGAGGAGCCTCGGAAGAAGAACAGCGTGGCTATTTCGAGATTATCAGGACCAACTCTGATTTGCTGCTTCGGTTGATTAATGACATATTGGATGTGTCCCGTTTGGAGGCCGACCGCGTCATCCTTTCTTTGGAGAGCTGCAATGTAGTGCAGATATGCCAGCAGGTAGTAGCTTCCGTGGCCCAGGCACGTAGGTCGACCAATCAATTCCTATTTGAGTGTGAACGTGAGGTGGTGGAGATGCGGACGGATGTGCAGCGTTTACAGCAGGTTGTGATAAATCTGCTTTCCAATGCGGACAAGTTTACAAAGGAAGGTACGATAACCTTGAAGCTGGAGCCGGATACGGCGGGGAATGTTGCAGTATTCTCGGTGACTGACACTGGTTGCGGCATTCCATTGGACAAACAGAAACGGGTGTTCTAACGTTTCGAGAAGCTGAACGAATATGTGCAGGGAACCGGCTTGGGCTTGTCCATCTGTAAGCTGACCGTTGAGAAGTGGGGCGGCGAGATTTGGATAGATCCTGCCTATACGAATGGAGCGCGGTTTATGTTTACCCATCCTATGAACTTATAAGAACCGACAAGAAATAAGGAAATATAATGAAAAGATTTAGTTGTTTTTTTATCTGGATTTTTGTCCTGACAAGCATACTGCCTGCGCAGGAAAGAGAGGTGAAACTGAAAGTCGTACAGACCAGTGATATACACGGAAACTACTATCCCTACGACTTTATACGCCGCCGGGAGGCAACCGGCAGTCTGGCACGTGTGCATGCTTTGGTGCAAAAGGAACGTGAGGCTTATGGCAAAAATCTGATTCTCTTGGACAATGGTGACATTCTGCAGGGACAGCCCACAGCCTATTATTATAATTACATAGATACCGTTGCCCCTCATCTGGCAGCGGAGATGATGAATTTCATGGGGTATAATGCCGGTAATATGGGTAACCATGACGTAGAGACCGGCCGTGCTGTTTTCGACCGTTGGGCAGGTGACTGCCGTTTTCCGATATTGGGTGCCAATATTGTGGATACTGCTACCGGAGAAACCCATTTCAAACCCTATGAGGTGCTGGAACGTGACGGAGTGAAAATTGTGGTTCTCGGTATGATAACTCCTGCCATCCCCGTGTGGCTTTCAGAGAATCTGTGGAAAGGGCTGCGTTTCGACGATATGGAGGAGACTGCCCGCAAATGGATGAAGATTATCCGTGAACAGGAAAAGCCTGATTTGGTTATCGGTATGTTCCATGCCGGCCAGGATGCCCAGCTGATGGGAGGCAAGTATCGCGAAAACGCTTCGGTGGAAGTGGCGTGCAACGTGCCGGGATTCGATATTGTCCTGATGGGGCACGACCATGCGCGCGAATGCAAGAGGGTGTGCAACATAGCCGGTGACTCGGTACTGGTGATGGACCCTGCCAGCAACGGTGTCGTTGTGAGTAATGTGGATATAACCTTGAAACTGCGTGATGGTAAAGTTATAGACAAGAAGATAGACGGCATACTGTCCGATACGCAAGACTACGGCGTTAGCGAAGAGTTCATGCAACGCTTTGCCCCCGAAAATGAAGCTGTGCAGAATTTTGTTTCCAAGAAAATTGGTTCTTTTACCGAGACTATCTCCACACGTCCTGCCTATTTCGGTTCTTCCGCTTTTATAGACCTTATTCATGAGTTGCAGTTGGCAATCAGCGGAGCGGATATTTCTTTTGCGGCTCCTTTGTCCTATGATACGGAAATCCGTAAAGGAGACATTTTTGTGAACGATATGTTCAATCTGTATAAGTACGAAAATATGCTTTACACCATGCGTTTGACGGGAAAGGAGATACGCGATGCCTTGGAGATGTCATATGATTTGTGGACCAATCGGATGAAGTCTCCGAACGACCATATCCTGCTCTTCCGTGAGAAACGTCGCGAAGGTGCTACGGATAGGGCCTCATTCAAGAATTTCAGCTTCAACTTCGATTCTGCGGCGGGTATTATCTACACGGTGGATGTGACCAAGCCGGATGGCGAGAAAGTAACCATTCTCAGTATGGCAGACGGTACCCCGTTCGATATGGATAAAATGTATAAGGTAGCGGTGAATTCTTATCGCGGAAACGGTGGCGGCGAATTGCTGACAAAGGGTTCCGGCATCTCGCAGGATGAATTGAAGGAGCGCATCATCCACTCTACGGATAAGGACTTACGCTATTATCTGATGCAGTACATCGAGCGAAAGAAGGTGATTGAACCGCGTGCGCTGAATCAGTGGAAGTTCATTCCCGAAGAATGGGTGGCTCCGGCTTCCATGCGTGATTATGAGTTCTTGTTTGGCAAAGTTAAAGAATAATTCACTATCTTTGCGGCTCAAAAATCTATAATGTAAGTTTTTGGACGTGAAGCAGAAGAAAAAAATTATAGGCGCATTGAGCTTGCTGGTACTGTTTATCATGTACCAGGCAAGCATCACCGCGTTCACTCACGTCCATTATGTGAATGGGGTGATGATAACGCACTCGCACCCTTTTCATGGCACACACTCTCACTCCCAGACTTCCCTGCTGGTCATCGGGCATCTGTCAGCATTCTGCTCTTCCGGGGCGGATGTGTATGAGGTCCAGCATCCGATGCGTCCTTTGCTGGCCGTGCTCAGCGTCAAACCGGCAACGCCTACTGTAAAGGGGGAAGTGATACGTACCCTTTCCCTTCGCGCTCCTCCCGCTCTTTTTTCATAGTCATTAGGTTTAAAAACGCCTGGATTTTTTGTATGTAGATACCAGGCATTTTAGTCTCGAAGTCCGGCATTTCAGTGAACGAAGTGCGGCATCTCGGATGATTATCTTTTTTCAGACTTGAATTATTTTTTTTATTTAGAGCGCTAATTTGATGAAACAATACATTTTGGCGTTGGTACTTGCAGTGGTAAGTGCCAGCGTAGCTTTTGCCGTAAATCCTATAAAAGAAGGCAATATGATTTCCGGCCATGTGATAGTGAAAGGTACGGAGGAAAATATACCGTATGCCACGGTTTTGATTATCGGCAGTGGTCAGGGAACGGTTTCCAATGAAGAAGGACAATTTGAGTTCCGCAAGCTTCCGGCGGGAAAATACAAGCTCCGTGTGTCGGCAGTGGGCTACAAGACCCAAGAGAAGGAAGTGACGGTGAGCAAGGACTTTACTGCCGTCATACATTTCCCGATGGAAGAGGAGAGTTTCATGACCGATGAAGTGGTGGTATCTGCCAACCGCAACGAGGTAAGCCGCAAGGCAGCTCCGGTAGTTGTAAATGTGATGAGTACCAAATTGTTCGAGATGGTCAACTCCACCGACCTTGCCAAGACACTGAACTACCAATCGGGCTTGCGTGTGGAGAACAACTGCCAGAACTGCGGTTTCCCCCAGGTGCGCATCAATGGCTTGGAAGGTCCGTATTCGCAGATATTGATAAACAGCCGTCCCATCATCAGTGCATTGAGCGGTGTGTACGGATTGGAGCAAATCCCCGTGAACATGATTGAACGGGTAGAAGTGGTGCGTGGCGGAGGCTCTGCCCTGTTTGGCGCCAATGCTGTGGGAGGAACTATCAATATTATAACCAAAGACCCCATCAACAATTCCTTTCAGGTATCGAGCATGTTCTCCAATATGGACGGCAAGTCCTGGGAGCAATATATGGGTGGCAATGTGTCGCTGGTTGCCAAAGATAACTCTTACGGCATTGCCTTTTATGAGAGTTACCGCAACCGTAACCCCTACGACCGCGATGGCGATGGCTTTTCCGAGCTGGGCAAGCTGAACATGAATACTTTCGGCTTCCGCGCCTATTACCGTCCTACGCATTTCAGCCGCATCAATCTGGAATACCATACCACTAACGAACTTCGTCGCGGAGGCAACAAATTCGATTTGCAGCCGCACGAGACGGACATCACCGAGCAGACCAAGCATATCATCAATAGCGGAGGCGTGAGCTATGATTTGTTCTGGAAAGAGTACAAGCATAAGATTTCGGCTTACACCTCCATCCAGCACACCGACCGCAACAGCTACTATGGTGCCCAAAAGAACATGAATGCTTACGGCAAGACGAAAGACCTGACCTGGGTTGCCGGCGGCATGTATGTGGGCAATATGGACAACTGCTTCTTTGCCCCCGCCACCTTCACCGGCGGACTGGAATATCAGAACAACTCCCTGCACGACATCATGACCGGCTATCATCGTGACATGGAGCAGGATGTCCGCATTGCCAGCGCCTTCGTGCAGAATGAGTGGAAGATGAACGTACTGACCATGCTGGTCGGCGCCCGCCTGGACAAGCACAACCTGATAGACAAGCTTATTTTCAGCCCCCGCGTCAACCTGCTCTACAAGCCGACAGATGATTTTCAGGCACGCTTGACTTATTCTACCGGTTTCCGTGCTCCGCAGGCATACGATGAGGACTTGCACGTGACGGCAGTAGGCGGCAAGGGAGTCCAAATCAAACTCGCCGATAACCTGAGTGAAGAACGCTCCAACAGTTACAGCGGTTCGGTGGACTGGACTGCCCATCTGGGACACTGGCAGGCAAACATCCTGGTGGAAGGTTTCTATACAGACCTGCGCCACGTCTTTGTGCTCGAAGATATCGGCAAGAACGAAGTAGGGGATGTCATCAAGGAGCGCCGCAACGGAAACGGTGCACGCGTATATGGTGCCAATCTGGATGTAAAGATTGCCCATGGCAAGGAGGCGCAGTTCCAGCTCGGATTTACGGCACAGCGCAGCCGCTATACCCATGAGGAAGCCTGGACGAAGGTGGACGGAGAAGACCTTACCACCAAGCGCATGCCCCGTACACCTGATTATTACGGGTACTTCACTTTCTCCTCCGCACCGGTAAAGAATTTTGATTTCTCTCTTTCCGGTACCTATACGGGAAAGATGATTGTTCCGCACTACGCACCGGAAGATGCTCCCGAGGGTGCCTTCTGTAATATCACTTCAGACCGCATGGAGCATACTCCCCAATTCCTGGACCTGAATGTGAAGCTGAACTACACCTTTGTGCTTCACGACCATATCAAACTCCAGTTGAACACGGGTGTACAGAACATCTTCAACAGTTTCCAGAAAGACCTGGATAAAGGGGAATTCCGCGATGCGGGTTATTTCTACGGACCGACGCAGCCGAGAACCTTCTTTATCGGTTTCAAGATAATGAACTAAAAGTTTCCATTTAAGAATTTTTAGAGCTAAATTCCGCAAAATAGTCCTACATTTGTCGCCAAAGCACAAAAACCATGGATACTAAGAGAATACGGAATGTAGACATTTCCCAGATACATCATTTGCCGATGATTGATTTCATCGGCAATGATTTTGCTATTTTTAATGACATCAAGGACATGCCTTTGAGCTCTTATCCCACCCGTTTGAATGCTGCTTGCCTGACTGTCTGCTTGAAAGGGTGGTGCAAACTGGAACTCAACCTGCAGCAATGTGAAATGCGGGAAGGTATGTTGGGTATTATTCTTCCCGACCAGATTGTTCTGCAACGCGAGCGTTCCGATGATTTTTCCGGTCTTTTCATTGCCGTCTCAAGGGATTTTATGGATATGGTGATACCTACCATGCAACAGCTTTTCCCTATGTTTTTCATGATTAAGGAGCGGCCCTTCGTTCACATCACTCCGGAGGAATCCCAATCGTTTCAGGAGTATCACTCTTTTCTTTGGAGCAAGGTGAAGCTGAAAGACAATCCTTTCCGTAAGGAAATCACTCAGGGGTTGCTGTTGGCCCTTTTTTATGAGATATATAATATCTATCAAGGACATGTCATCCAGGAACGCATTCCCAAAAGCAGGAAGGAAGACTTGTTCGAGCGCTTTATCCGTGCTATTTCCGAGTCCTATAAGGAAGAGCGCAGTGTGTCCTACTATGCTGATAAGATGTTCCTCACTGCCAAGCACCTTTCCACCGTAGTGAAGGAAATCAGCGGAAAGACGGCAGGCGAATGGATTGACAGTCTCGTCGTTTTGGAAGCCAAAGCCTTGTTGAAGTCTTCCGAGCTGAGCATTCAGGAAATTGCGGACGAGCTGCACTTTGCCAACCAGTCGTTCTTTGGCAAGTATTTCAAGCATCACACCGGTATGTCACCTAAAGAATATCGCCGGCAATAGGTTCAATGTGACGGAATAATGTTTATTTTTGCGGTAAAGATTTACCCCCAAAATAAACTATCATGGAAAAAAGAGAAATTGACCTTACTGTTTCCTGCTATGGAAAGGTGAAAGGAGTGAAGTATGACGTTGTCATCCTACCTTGGGGAGCTACGGAGCCCCATAATCTGCATCTGCCTTATCTCACTGATTGTATTCTGCCGCATGACATTGCCGTAGACGCGGCTGCATTGGCTTTACAGAATTCCGGTGTACGCTGCATGGTGATGCCTCCCGTACCTTTCGGTGCACACAATCCGGGGCAGCGCGAACTTCCGTTCTGCATCCATACCCGCTATTCCACCCAGCAGGCCATTCTGGAAGACATAGTTGCCTCCCTCTATGCACAAGGCATGCGTAAGCTGATTATTCTCAGCGGTCATGGCGGCAACAACTTCAAGGGAATGATTCGTGACCTGGCGTTTGTGTATCCCGATTTTCTGATTATCGCTGCCGACTGGTTCAGCATCGTCCCTCCCAAAGACTACTTTGAGGCTGTTGTCGACGACCATGCCGGCGAGTCTGAGACTTCCGTTATGATGCATTACCATCCCGAGCTGGTGAATTTGGCTGAGGCCGGTGACGGGGAATCCAAACCGTTTGCCATTCCTTCCTTGAATGAAAAGGTTGGCTGGGCTCCTCGCCATTGGGATAAGGCTACAGTCGACAGCGGGGTAGGGAACCCCAAAAAAGCTTCTGCCGAGAAAGGAGAACGTTATATGAAACCGGTGGTGGAGAAGTTGTCGAAGCTCTTTACGGAAGTCGGTCAAGGAAGTCTGTATTGATGTACTTGGCTTCCGGCTATATATAAAAATAGGCAATAACCATTGTGGATATTGCCTATTTTTTTAGTGCACCCTAAAAACTAATCTCTTTACTCTTATAAAAACTAATCTTTCTCTATTTCGAGTACAAAATTAGAAGGTTTTTGCGGGTTATGAATTGACATAAGTCAAAAATCTCATTCGGATATTATTTTTTCAAACGTGCCCAAAAGCCCTTCTTTTTCTGCCGGACCGGTTCACTGTTTTCGCGAAACAGTTCTTCGTAGGTCAGCCCGTCATGCACCATGCGGTAGATGCTTCCCCAGTCGGGCAGTCCGCCCAGGTTGCGGTCATCGATAAAGAGATCGGCTTTTACTTTGCGTGAAAAACCGGTGTGTGCGATGTCTTCTTCCGGATAGTCCCGGTTGACGGCATAGAATTCCACACCCCGTTTCCTACACCATTCCACAGCTTCCTCCAGGAGCTTCCCTTCACGTACCGACCATAAAATCAGCCGGTGACGCTCGTTTATCAGCATCTTCAGCGTAGCGGTGGCAAAGGGAATTTCTTCTCCTATCTGGGGATAGCGGTGTTCTACAATGGTACCGTCAAAATCAACGGCTATGGTCATAAATGAATAGCTTTTATTGGTTTCAGACTGTGGAGAAAATTATCCTTGACCGCCTGTGGTGCCGCCTGAGTGCTGGCTGACCGGATTGTTTGAATATTCTTCCTGATGTCCCGTGTAGCTTTTCAACTCTACTTTTACGTCTTTGCTCTGGTTGCCTACCACTACTTTAAAGGTATATGTTTTCACGCGTACCATACGCTTGCTGCCATACAGCA
>OGNO01001057.1_pt1 | contig 14550 bp, 10 predicted proteins | sample 1573491 | NCBI WGS metagenome assembly OGNO01 (sample SAMEA2581900, study PRJEB24529) | metagenome | biome: Human gut stool | place: China | collected 2011
TCACTTTCGTGTTGCAGGCTGTTTCTTATGAATTTCAGTCTAAATTGGGTAATATTTTGGGCAAGCGTACCTATCAATGGTTCCTGGTAATCAACGGAGTTGTAGGGCCGTTATTGCTGGGAGGAGCAGTGGCTACATTCTTTACGGGCTCTAATTTCTTGGTGAATAAAGGAAATATGGGTAATGAACTGATGCCTGTCATCAGCAGTTGGGCCAATGGATGGCATGGGTTGGATGCACTGACTAATCCATGGAATCTTGTTTTGGGCTTTGCTGTTTTGTTCTTGGCACGTATATTGGGCAACTTGTATTTTATCAATAATATCCGTGATAAAGAATTGATTCCTCATTGCCGTTGCCAATTGATTACAGATACGATTCCTTTCCTGATTCTTTTCCTGGCATTTGTGATACATACATTATTGAGTGATGGTTTTGCTGTCAGTCCCGATACGCAGGAAGTATATATGGAACCTTACAAGTATTTTATGAATTTCATTGATATGCCTGTCTTGTTGGTTTTATTCCTGATAGGAGTGGTCGGTGTATTGTTCGGCATCGGCAAATCTGTCTTCAGCAAGACATCTACCAACGGTATCTGGTTTGCGGGCATCGGTACTGTGCTGACGGTTTTGGCGCTGCTCCTTTGCGTGGGTTATAATAACACGGCATATTATCCCTCCACTGCTGACCTGCAAAGTTCATTAACACTGGCCAACAGTTGTTCCAGTGAGTTTACTTTGCGCGTCATGGCTTATGTGTCTGTTTTGGTACCTTTTGTTTTGGCATACATTGTTTATGCTTGGCGTGCAATAGACCGAAAGCCTATTACAGCACAAGAATTGGAAAAAGACGGCCATACTTATTAATCAAGTTTTTAATGAAATTAAAATTGGTATCCCGGTTTTGCAAACAGCTGTAAACGGGATACCGATTTATGTTAAATAACATTGTTTTGCTGCGTAAAATGCAGATAAACTATTGCAGAATTCCCGAAAGTCCGTATATTTGCACTGTGTTTTTCATAGTATTAGATTTAAGGTTAACAAAGGTTGGAGCAAGGCGTTGCTCCTTTTTTTATGCCCATATACCTCGTTCTTCCCTTATTTGGACAAATTTATGAGATAAAACCGACAAAAGTTATAGTTGACGGTAGTGATACTATTCTATCTTTGTATAACAAAGCCTTTGTAGAGGTAATGGTATTGTTGAATTTAGATTACATGGATATTAAAAGGTAAGAACATGAAACACCTTCGACTGACTTTCTCTGCATTATTTGCCATGGCAGTAAGTATGCAGACTCTTGCGCAAAGAGAAAATATACTCATCAATCAGGATTGGAACTTCCGATTCTCCCATCAAGTGAATAAGAATTCAAGTCGCCGGGTAGATTTGCCTCATACTTGGAATGCACAAGATGCTTTGAGTGGCAAACCCGACTATAAACGAGGAATCGGTAATTATGACAAAAAACTATTTATCCGTTCCGAGTGGAAAGGCAAACGACTGTTTCTCCGTTTTGAAGGAGCAAACTGTGTAAGCAATGTTTTCATCAACGGCAAACAGATAGGAGAGCATCGGGGCGGCTATGGGGCATTTATTTTTGAAATCACCGATAAGGTGAATTATGGGAAAAATAATACCGTGCTGGTTCGTGTGAATAATGGTGAACAGCTTGATGTCATGCCTTTGGTAGGTGACTTTAATTTCTATGGGGGGATTTATAGGGATGTGCATTTACTTGTTACGGAAGATATTTGTATCTCTCCTTTGGATTATGCTTCTCCGGGAGTATATCTTTTTCAGCAGCATGTGGGTGAGAAACAAGCCGCTGTTTTGGCTCGTATTAACCTGTCGAACGGAACGGAACATCCCCGGCAGGCAACTCTTAGGCTCCAAGTAAAAGAAGGAGATAAAGTGGTTTATCAGGCGGATAAAAAGGTGACTGTTGCACCTCATACCAGCGTACAACCCGAAGAAATGAGTTTTACCTTGCTGAATCCTCGTTTATGGAATGGCAGGGAAGATCCTTTTATGTATCAGACAGTGATAACCCTGGTGAAGGATGGAAAAGAGATAGACAAAGTGGAACAGCCGTTGGGACTTCGTTATTATGCGACAGATGCCGATCGGGGTTTCTTTCTTAATGGAAAACATTTGCCTTTGCATGGGGTGTGTCGTCATCAGGAGTGGGCAGAGGTGGGAAATGCACTTCGTCCGATGCATCATGAAGAAGATACTCGATTGATGCTTGAAATGGGGGTAAATGCCATTCGTCTGGCTCATTATCCACAAGCTACTTATATGTATGATTTAATGGATAGGAATGGAATTGTGACTTGGGCAGAGATACCGTTTGTCGGTCCCGGAGGTTATGCTGATAAAGGTTTTGTCGACCAGCCTTCTTTTCGTAAAAATGGTAAGGAGCAGTTGAAGGAGATGATCCGTCAACATTTTAATCATCCGAGTATATGTTTTTGGGGGTTATTTAATGAACTGAAAGAAAATGGAGATAATCCGTTGGAGTACATTAAAGAACTGAATGTGCTGGCACATCAGGAAGATCCTACACGTCCCACCACATCAGCCAGTAACCAAGGCGGTGCTATTAATTTCATAACAGATAATATTGCGTGGAACAGATATGACGGTTGGTATGGAGCAACTCCGGCGACATTGGCTTCATGGCTGGACAAGACACATCAGGCACACCCTGAAATAAAGATTGCTATCAGTGAGTATGGGGCAGGAGCAAGTATTTATCATCAGCAGGATTCATTGGTACAAACCAGCCCGGGAAGTTGGTGGCATCCGGAAAACTGGCAGACGGAATATCATATTCAGAATTGGAAGATTATTAGTGAACGTCCATACGTTTGGGGCAGTTTTGTTTGGAATATGTTTGATTTCGGAGCAGCTCATCGTACAGAAGGGGATCGTCCGGGTATCAATGATAAAGGATTGGTGACGCACGACCGTAAAGTTAAAAAGGATGCATTTTATTTTTATAAAGCAAACTGGAATCCTGAACCGATGGTTTATATTGCCGGTCGCCGTAGCGTGAACCGCGTAAAACCAGTGACAGAGGTACAGATATTTTCTAATTGTGCAGAAGTAACTCTGAAGGTAAACGGACAAATAATAAAAAAAATGCAGCCGGATGGTGTAAAAGTGTGTATCTTTAAAGATATTCGGCTGAAAAAAGGGGAGAACAACATAGAAGTATCGGCGAAAAATGGTAAAAGGGTGATAACTGATGCTTGTTGCTGGATATTGTAACAAGAAAAACATGGAAGTGTATCAAAATTAAACCGGTCTATCCCATCGTCAGCTGTAGGGACAGGGTTTGCCTGCCCGAAGACGCAAAGTAAACTGTTTTCGGGCGAGCGAATCTCGCCCCTACGGATTAAACGACAGCATTATCCCTGTTTTGACCCCATGAATATATATTAAATAATTTCTATTCCATGCTTTTGGCATAACTCCAGTCCTATATCTTTTAACTTGAATTTCTGAATCTTTCCGCTGCCGGTCATTGGAAATTCATCTACAAAGAAGATATATTTGGGTATTTTGTATCGTGCAATTTTGCCTGTGCAGAATTCACGAACGTCAAATTCATTCATTTCTATTCCTTTGTGCAGGATAATGAAGGCGCCTACTGCCTCACCGTATTTTTTAGAAGGAATACCGGCTACTTGTACATCTTTGATTCCTTCCATCTGATAGAGAAATTCCTCAATTTCACGTGGATATATATTCTCTCCACCACGGATAATCATATCTTTGATACGCCCTGTGATTCGGTAATTTCCATCTTTATCTTTGACTCCCAAATCTCCCGAATGCAGGAAGCCGTTCCGGTCTATCACTTCGGCAGTGGCTTCCGGGTTCTTATAATAGCCTTTCATGGTATTGTATCCTCGGTTGCACATTTCTCCTTGTACGCCTATCGGACATTCTTCGCCGGTTTCGGGGTCGATTACCCGGACTTCTGTAAACTCAAAATCGCGTCCTACTGTGTTGCAACGCACATCGAATGGGTCGTCCAAACGAGTGGCTGTCATGCCGGGAGCTGCTTCTGTCAGTCCGTATACGCTGGTCACTTTCATAAACATCTTTTCTTCCACTTTCTTCATCAGTTCCACCGGGCAGAGAGATCCGGCCATGATACCTGTGCGAAGGCTTGACAAATCAAACATATCGAACATCGGATGGTTCAGCTCGGCAATGAACATTGTCGGAACTCCGTAAAGGGCTGTACATCGTTCTTTATGAATAGACGCAAGTACCAATAACGGGTCAAAGCGTTCGACCATTACTTGTGTACATCCATGTGTCAGACAGTTCATGGTGGCAAGTACTACGCCGAAACAATGGAAAAGAGGGACACAAACACACAACTTGTCATCAGAAGTGAATTTCATGTGTTCTCCGGTGAGGAAGCCATTGTTGCTTATATTATAATGTGTAAGCATGACTCCCTTTGGGAATCCTGTCGTGCCGGAAGTGTACTGCATATTCACCGTGTCGTGGCAGTCCACCTGTTTCTTGGCTTCAGTGAGTTCGTCATCCTCTACATTACTTCCCAATAGGAGGATTTCAGAAGTGTTATACATTCCTCTGTATTTTTCCTGACCGATGTAGATGACATTCTTCATGCAAGGAAAACGCTTGCTTTTCAGATACCCGCGTTGTGAACTTTTCAGTTCGGGCAGCATGGCATAAACCATGTTGACGTAGTCATCCGAGCCACGATCACCGTTGACGATACATAACGTATGCATATCTGAATTCTGACAAAGATATTCCAGTTCGGCTTGCTTGTAGTTGGTGTTTACGGTTACAGCTACAGCACCGATTTTGGCGCAAGCATACAGGAAAGTGAGCCAGTCGGGTACATTGCCTGCCCAAATTCCTACATGAGTATTTCGTTTGACGCCGATGGCAAGCAATCCTTTTGCCATATTATCAACACGCTCATTGAATTGCCTCCAGGTAAAACGCAGGTTACGATCTGAATAGACGATATATTCTTTATCGGGAGTGGCTTCAGCCCAATGTTCGAGCCAGTCTCCGAGGGTTCGGGTATATAATTCCATGTCAAAATCCGATTTAGATGGGTGTATAGATTACCGCCAATATCTTGGCTGCCTGTCCGCAAAGTCCGTGCACATGATGGGGGACAATAGAGTCATAATAAATACTGTCTCCGGCTTCTATCACATAGCATTTTTTGCCGTGACACACTTCAATGACACCTTCCATTACATAAATGAACTCTTCTCCTTCGTGCGACGAAAGGGTAAACTCAACATTGTCATTCGAAGCTACATCAACAATGAAAGGTTCCATATGGCGGTCGGCTTTCGATTTTGACAGAGAATGGTAGCGCATGTGAGTGCGTAAGTCCATTGCATTATTTGAAAAGCTGATTGTATCTTCGGCACTCTCTTTGCGACAAACGACTGCTCCCTGCTCTTCTTGGTCATCCAGAAAAGTGCCCAGGCGTACTCCCAATGCACGTGCTATTTTGATAAGAGGAGCCAGTGAAGGAAGGTCTACATTATTTTCTATGCGGTTGATTTGCTCTTCGGCAAGCCCTGAACGTTCTGCTAATTCTGCTACACTGATTTCTTTTGTTTCACGCAGCGATTTAATCTTTTCGCCAACGATTCTTGTGCTATCCATATTTGTTAGTATTAGTAATGTTTGCAAAGTAATTTGTGCAAAAATACATAAATCTTTTATTTAAGACGGCTTTTTCTCTTTATCTTTGCACTTTAACTATTAAATTAATGAATTATGTTCTCAGGAATTGTAGAAGAATATGCAGAAGTAGTGCGTTTGGAAAAAGAACAAACTAACCTGCACCTTACATTGAAATGTTCGTTTGTAGACGAACTGAAGATAGATCAGAGTATTGCTCACAATGGTGTTTGTCTGACAGTGGTAAGCATTCAGGATGGTACATATACAGTAACTGCCATTGAAGAAACATTGGAGCGTTCCAACCTTGGATTGTTGAAGGTAGGGGATAAAGTGAATGTGGAGCGTAGTATGATGATGAACGGCCGGCTGGATGGCCATATCGTTCAAGGACATGTGGACCAGACTGCCACTTGCATCGATATAAAGGATGCGGAAGGAAGCTATTACTTTACTTTCCGGTATGCTTTTGACAAGGAGATGGCAAAGCGCGGCTACATCACGGTAGACAAAGGCTCGGTAACGGTCAATGGTGTCAGCCTGACCGTGTGCAATCCCACCGACGATACTTTCCAGGTGGCCATTATTCCTTACACCTTTGAGCATACCAATTTCCATGCTTTCAAAGTGGGCAGTGTGGTGAATCTGGAGTTCGATATCATTGGTAAGTACATCAGCCGCATGATACAATATAAATAAGGTAACGGCACTATGGACGATTTCCTGCAATTAGTGGCATCCCGTCAGAGTGACCGTGCCTATGATATGACTCGTGCCGTGGAGCCTGAGAAATATCGGTGATTTACTTTTTAGACACAGATGACGCAGATGACGCGGATTTTTTTAATATTCCAATCCGCGTCATCCGCGTCTAAAAAATAATCAAAAAGAAAGCAGATACGGAGTTTCCGGAAAGACTTCCGCGTGCTTACAAATCCTTCAGCAGCACCTTGCTTGCATTCTTGTAGTATTCCTCCCGTGCCTTCAGCAATGCTCCCCATTGGTTGTTGAATTCATTTTCCTTATCAATTTTGAAATCTTCTGAGCCGTGCGTGTCCAGTTTGTCCAGTAGGAGGGCCACATTCATTTTGTTGATATCCATGGAAGGCTGGTAAGCGATGTCTTCACTCTTTTCATCGGTCACCACTTCATGTAGGAGGTTGATTTCCTGCAATTCATAAAGGGTTTCGTGTGTCAGCCGGATGGGAATCTGGCACTCTTCGGATATCTCTTCGGCTGTATAGGGCTGGACGTCTTGTTCAAAGCGCTTGGCTATGAGAGACATTATCAGGATGGAGATAAAATCGCGGTAGCGCCGGCTGATATTGCGCGCATCCTTGTCGAAGCTGAAGTTCCGGATATTCTGTCCGGCGTAGGTCAGTTCGGCACCGAATAGGCAGATGGTCCAGGATACCTGCAACCATAGCAGAAACATCGGAAGGGCGGCAAAACTACCATAGATGGCATTGTAACGGGAAACCCACAACTGGCTGCTGATGTAAAGGAATTGGAATGCCTGGTGTGCCGTACCTGCCAGAATACCGGATATGAGTGCGTGTTTCAGCTTGACCTTTGTATTCGGCATAAAGACGTACAGTGCTGTAAACATGAACCAGGTCAGCACGAAGGGGATGAGGCGCACCATAAACTTGCCGACGGGAGCCAGCAGGGTAAAGTCTTCGAGGTTCTTCACCATCGTACTCATGAAGATGGAAAGACCACCGGACACCACCAGCAGAATGGGCATCAGCAGAAGCATAGAGAAGTAATCCGTTATTTTGCGGTACATGCTGCGCGCCTTTTTCACCTGCCAGATGCGGTTGAAGGTGATTTCCATATTGTTGATTAGATTCAGGACTGTCCACAGCAACATAATCAGACCCACTCCGATGAATATTCCACTCTTGGTCTGAGACAAATACGAATTCACGAATTGCAGGATGACTTCCGTGGTTTCCGTAGGACCGCCGAAACCGTTGACAATCTGGCTTTCCATCAGATTATCGAATCCGAAACCGCGGGCTATGGCAAACAAAATGGCAAGAATAGGCACGATGGCAAGCAGCGTACTGTAAGTCAGCGCCGAGGCTTTGTTTACTATCCGGTCTTTGGTGAAGCGGTTGATGCAAAGATAAATCGTCTTGATGATATTGTATACGGAAAAGGTCGTTCGCGTGACTTCATCTTCCGTAATACGCCAGATGTCGTAGGTGAGGAATTTCCAAAGGGCAGCAATACGCTTGTTCATGCTATTATCTCGATTATCCATTGTCAATAAAAAAGCAGTCAGTCTGTAAGCCGGGTTCTGTTCTTCTGTTTCTGAAAAAGCCTAATTAGGAATTATCCATTCTTCATTATCCATTCTCCATTAAAGAAGTGTCTGTCATTTATCTGAGCCGCATGTCACCATACAAGCTTTAGCGGTCTACCCTCCGACATGGAGCGAGCAACTCTCATAACGTCGGTTTACATGACCTTACAACTCCCAAGACGCACAGCCCTTGTGTCGCCACAAGACTGGTAGGCTCTTACCCCACCTTCTCACCCTTACCGTAGCCCAAGGGCGACGGCGGTTATTTTCTTCTACGTTACTCTACCCTCACGGACAGCTTTCTGTTAGGAAGTGGGACGCTCTGTGTTGCCCGGACTTTCCTCATACGCACGAGGCGCAAGCGACAGACCGACCAACTGCTTTATAGGGTACAAAGATACGGAATATTAATGAAGAATGAAGAATGAAGGATGAAGAATTTGTTGTGCAGTGTGCGGATGCAGTACGGATGAATCCTTCATTCTTCATTCTTTACTCTTAATTATCTTAAAAACATGTATCTATTTCGGAATAAATTCGTAGCTTTGCTATTAGTAATAACCCCCAAATCCTTTTGGCCAATGAAAAAGTTATCCTCTCTTTTTTCTTTATTTCTGTTAATCCCGCTTTTTGCTGTCGCTTCGGAAGTGGGTGACCGTACAATACCTGCAGAAGTGGCGCAACTCGCTGACAGTTTGAAACAAAAGTTTGCACCGGACAAGCGCGTGGCTTTGTTCGATGTGGATTACTCTTTCTCCGGAAAGAATGTGATGTTGCGTGGTGTCACCACTTCGGCAGAGGCAAAGACGGCTTTGCTGGATGGTTTGGCAAAGAAAGGATATGCGGTGATGGATTGTCTGCAAGTGCTTCCGGATGAGGCCGGACTTGAAGGCAAGACGTATGGCATTGTCAATGTGTCTGTGTGCAATCTTCGGGTAGCCCCGGATTTCTCTTCAGAAATGATGACGCAAGGCTTGATGGGTATGCCGGTGCGGGTGTTGCAGCGCGACGGCTGGTACCGTATCCAGACACCGGACAACTACATTGCATGGGTACACCGAGTAGGCATACATCCCGTCACGCGGGAAGAGCTGACCGCTTGGAACAATGCAGAGAAAATAGTGGTGACTTCGCATTATGGCTTTGTCTACTCACAGCCCAGCCAGGCATCGCAGACCGTCTCTGATGTTGCTGCCGGAAACCGCCTGAAGTGGGAGGGGACAAAAGGTGCCTTTTATAAGGTGGCTTATCCCGACGGCCGTCAGGGATATATCTCCAAATCCATCTCCATGCCTGAGAAGAAATGGCGTGCCACCTTGAAGCAGGATGCCGCCAGCATTATAGCCACGGCGCATAGCATGATGGGCATCCCTTATCTTTGGGCTGGCACTTCCTCCAAAGGGGTGGATTGTAGCGGCTTCATGCGCACCGTTCTTTTCATGCACGACATCATCATTCCGCGGGATGCTTCCCAGCAGGCATACGTGGGCGAGCATATCGATATCACTCCTGATTTCAGTAACCTCCAGCCGGGCGATTTGATTTTCTTCGGGCGCAAGGCGACGCCGGAACGCAAGGAACGTGTGGTACATGTCGGCATGTATATCGGCAACAAGCGTTTCATCCATTCGCAAGGCGATGTGCGCGTCAATAGCTTCAGCCCCGACGACGAGCTGTTCGATGAATACAACCTCGGTAGACTGTTGTTCGCTACGCGCGTGTTACCTTATATAAATAAGGAGGCGTCGCTCAATACAACGAAAACGAATCCATTTTATTCAATGTAATAATGTGCTAATGTGCCAATATGCCAATGACCTCGGCGTGACGGTGCAAACATGACGTAGTATATATATAGCGCAGCCCATTGGCATATTGGCACATTAGCATATTGGCACATTTAATACACACACAATTATGTCAAACAGAAGAGATTTCCTGAAAACCGCCGCTTTTGCCGCACTCGGCTCAGGCATGGCAATCAATCATGTATTTGCCGGAGGAAATGACGCTCCTTCCTTGTTCAACGTGAACAGTAGGGCAGGTGTAACCCCCAAAATGAAACTGCGTTTCTTCCCCTATGAACTGAAATTGCGCCATGTCTTTACAGTGGCCACCTACTCGCGTACTACCACTCCCGACGTTCAAGTCGAGATAGAATATGATGGCATTATCGGTTATGGTGAAGCCTCCATGCCCCCGTACCTGCAACACGAATTAGGCACGATGGACAGTGTACTGGCTTTTCTGAAGAAGGTGCAGGATGTCATCGGCCAATTCTCAGACCCCTTTCAGCTGGAAGATATACTGGCTTATATAGACAGCCTCTCGGCAGGGGATTCCGCTGCTAAAACTGCTGTGGACATCGCCTTGCACGACCTTGTGGGCAAACTGTTGCAAGCCCCTTGGTATAAGATATGGGGGTTGGACAAGGAAAAGACTCCCTCTACAACTTTCACCATCGGTATTGATACGGCCGACGTGGTGCGTGAAAAGACGAAAGAGTGTGCCGACCAGTTCAATATCCTTAAAGTGAAGCTGGGGCGGGAGAACGACAAGGAAATGATAGAGACCATCCGTTCGGTGACGGACCTTCCGATTGCCATTGATGCCAACCAGGGTTGGAAGGACAAACATCATGCGCTCGATATGATACATTGGCTGCACGAAAAAGGAATTGTCATGATAGAGCAACCGATGCCCAAGGAACAACTGGACGATATTGCATGGGTCACCCAGCAAAGCCCGTTGCCCATATTTGCCGATGAGTCCATTCAGCGTCTGAAGGATGTGGCAGGCTTGAAGGGTGCCTTTACGGGCATCAACATCAAGCTGATGAAGTGTACCGGCATGCGCGAAGCCTGGAAGATGGTGACTTTGGCACGTGCATTGGACATGAAAGTGATGGTAGGATGTATGACCGAGACCTCTTGTGCCATTACCGCTGCCTCCCAATTCTCTCCGGCAGTGGACTTTGCCGACTTGGACGGTAGTCTGCTGATTGCGAACGACCGTTTCAAGGGTATGGAGGTTGTGAAAGGCAAGATAACGTTGCCCGATTTGCCGGGTATTGGAGTGGTGAAGTTATGAGAAAGCTATTGTATACCGTTGCTCTGTTTGTGATGGCTTCTGCATGCAGCACGAAGCCCGAGAGCAAGCCCTATAATTGGGAGGACGACCTGTACCAACGTCTGCTTACGGATTTCTGTATGACGGAATCCCAGGTGAAGGACTATATCCGCAAGTATATTCCCGACGTGACCGATGAGCAGATGCGCCAGTGGGAAGCCTCCAAAGCTTTGGAGTGCATGATGCTGGATGGAGAGAAACGCTATTTCCGCAATGCCGGACCTAATCTGTTTCGTGTGGACTCCACTTGCTATGACATCAAGATAGCCAAGGAAGGCACTTTGCCGAGTGGCAGCGAGAAAGTGAATATGGAGAACCTGCCCGAAATCATTTCTGCTGTGAAGAAAGAGGGCAAGGCCATTGTTGCGCCGAAGCGCATGCGCGTCACCTACACGTTGACCGTAGATACCAATGCCGTGCCTGCCGGGAAAATCATCCGTTGCTGGTTACCCTATCCCCGTCAGGACCAGGTCCGGCAGCAGGATGTCAAGTTCATTTCGGCCAGCGAACCGCAATACACCTTTTCGTCGCCCGAGTGCCGTCACAGTACATTGTACATGGAGAAACGTGCTGTCGAAGGCGAACCGACCGTATTCTCCGAAACCTTTGAGTTTACCGCCAACGGCGAATGGCATAATCTGAAGCCGGAAGACGTGCAGCCCTATGATACGACAACCGCCCTTTATAAGGAATATACTGCCGAGCGTGAGAAGCATATCGTCTTTTCCCCACGCTTGCGCGAACTTGCTGCCAAATTGACAGCCGGTGAAACCAACCCCTACCTGAAAGCCAAACGTATCTTCCGTTGGGTGAATGACAACTTCCCGTGGGCTTCTGCACGCGAATATTCCACCATTGAGAATATCCCGGAATATGTGTTGGACAACCGTCACGGAGACTGTGGCCAAGTCAGCCTGCTGTTCATTACGCTTTGCCGCATCAGTGGAATTCCCGCACATTTCCAGAGCGGCTTTATGATGCATCCCCGTGCATGGAATCTGCACGATTGGGCAGAAGTCTACTTCGAGGGTGTGGGTTGGGTGCCTGTCGACCAGTCATTCGGCATTCCTGCCTTTGCTCGCAATGCCGACGAAGAATATTTCTTCCTGGGTGGTATAGACTCTTGGCGCATGATTGTGAACACTGATTACGGCATGCCGCTACAGCCCGAAAAGCAGTATCCCCGCAGCGAGACCGTCGACTTCCAGCGTGGCGAGGTGGAGTGGGAGGGAGGTAACCTCTACTTCCCGCAGTGGGACTACCACATGGACATTGATTACTTGAATTATTAAGGTACTATCTGCCCTCTAAAAACAGATGATGCGTTCAGCCCGAACACATCATCTGTTTGGTATAAACGCATCATCTGTTTACCCCAAATGCATCATCCGTTTCGGCCGCAACGGGTGATGTGTCTTTTTATGCCCTATCTGTCAGTTCTTTAACAGTCAGCAATCGTACATAAATGCTAATTTGTCAGTCTTTGCCGTTAACCGCTGTTAAGCCCTAAATATCCTCTGTTAAAAGAGAACAAAAAAGAGTGACAAGCGGAATAACTGAACGTTTTTTGTCGTTATTTTAACGTCGTAATGTTAAACGAAACTTGAATATTAACAATTTAAAGAATAGGAAGAATAGTATGAAACAGACAACAAAAAACATCCTTGGAGTTGCGGCTATCGTGCTCCTGAGCTCTGGAGTGGCTGGATTGACCACTTATAAGATGCTGAATAAGGAAAAGCCTGCCGCATTCAGCGAGTTGTTCCAACAGAACCCCAATAATCTGCTACCGGCGGCTTTCCATGCAACGGATGCCCAGCCTGTGGATTTGACACAAGCAGCGGAGAGTTCGCTCCATGCTGTAGTGCATATACGTGCCACTCAGTTGAGTAAGACCCAGACGGTGCAAGAACAGCCGGATATTTTTGACTTCTTCTTTGGAGACGGTCGTGGACGCCAGCGCCAGATACAGACCCAGCCGCGTGTAGGTTTCGGTTCGGGTGTCATCATCTCCAAAGACGGATATATTGTGACGAACAATCACGTGGTGGAAGGTGCTGATGAAATCACTGTGAAACTGAATGACGACCGTGAGCTGAAAGGACGCATCATCGGTACTGACCCCAGCACGGACTTGGCATTGATTAAGATTGAAGGGGATGACTTCCCGACAATTCCGGTTGGTGACTCCGACCAGTTGAAGGTGGGAGAATGGGTATTGGCGGTAGGTAATCCGTTCAACCTGAACTCTACCGTAACAGCTGGTATCGTCAGTGCAAAAGCCCGTTCCATTGGCTCTTCTGCCTCCAACGGACAAGCTGCAAACATCCAGTCTTTCATTCAGACGGATGCTGCCATCAACCAAGGTAATAGTGGTGGTGCGTTGGTGAATGCCAAAGGCGAGCTGGTTGGTATCAATGCCATGCTTTACTCACCCACGGGTGCTTATTCCGGCTATGGTTTTGCCATCCCTACCAGCATTATGACAAAGGTGGTAGCCGACTTGAAACAGTTTGGTACCGTGCAGCGCGCTCTCCTTGGCATCAAGGGTAGTGATTTGAGCACAGACCTGCAGATGGACGAACGCTGGACCGAAGAACTGAAGAAGAAGGCCGACGAACTTGGCGTGAAAGAGGGTATCTATGTGGCCGAAGTTGTTGAAGGTGGTTCCGCTGCCGGCGTCTTGAAGGAAAACGATGTAATCATAGCATTGAACGGCAAGAAGATTCACAAGTTCTCGGATTTGCAGGAAATGCTGGCAAAACACCGTCCGGGCGACAAAGTGAAGGTAACGGTGGTTCGTGACAAGAAGGAAAAGGAATTCGAAATCACGCTGAAGAATGAGCAAGGCACTACGAAGGTAGTGAAGGATGCCGGAATGGAAATCTTGGGTGCAGCCTTCAAGCCCGTATCTTCTGAGCTGAAGAAGCAGTTGAACCTGGGGTACGGTCTGGAAGTTACCGGGGTTACCAATGGTAAGATGGCCGATGCAGGTATTCGCAAGGGCTTCATCATTCTGAAAGCCAACGGAGTGCCGATGAAGACGGTGGACGATTTGGAAAAGGCGATGAAAGAGGCAAGAAAGTCTCCTGAGCAAGGTTTGTTCATCACCGGTATGTTCCCGTCAGGAAAACGTGCAATGTATGCCGTTGATTTGACTCAAGAATAAAAAATAAGGATAGTTAGGTAAGAAGATTGTAATATTAGCTAACAATAGCGAAAAGGGGGTGTCGGTACAATACATACCGGCATCCTTTTTGTTATATAGGATAAGATATAAATAAGGTGAAAAAGTTAGGATGAGATTATTGTAACAAAATAATTTGTCGTACCTTTGCAACCCAAATCTGTATTAGTAAGAATGAGACAACTTAAAATTACAAAAAGTATCACTAACA
>OGNO01001058.1_pt1 | contig 14547 bp, 14 predicted proteins | sample 1573491 | NCBI WGS metagenome assembly OGNO01 (sample SAMEA2581900, study PRJEB24529) | metagenome | biome: Human gut stool | place: China | collected 2011
CAGACAATCATGGAACCCTTTGTGACGATTGCCATAAGAAGTTCCATCTCGGCATCATCGCGGACGTAAAGCTCAAGACGCGCAGACGGCAATCCACAAGGGACGCCGCCTTCATGGGTATTATGCGTAAGACCCTAATGTGGAGACTTAGAACAGAGCTCTTCATCCCTGTCGCAGAGACGAAGGGCTACATCACAAAGGCAACCCGCGAAAAGCTGCTGGTACTTCCGAAGAGCCACACCCGTGATGCTCTGGCAATTGCACAGGGTAGACACGGCTTTAGTATTAAGGAGTACGCCTATGTAGAACCGGCAAACCACATCTACACGGTCCGCCCGGTACGGCATCATAACCGCCAGCTCCACAAAGCCTCTATCCTGAAGGGCGGTATCCGGAAGCGCAATCAGGCATCTAAGTATGTCTTTGGTTTCCGACTCTACGATAAGGTTCTCTATCAGGGAAAAGCGTGTTTCGTGTGGGGGCGGAGAACAAGCGGAACCTTTCTTCTTCGAACAATTGACGGTATAAAGGTCAAGGACGGTGTAAGTTACAGAAACCTCACTCTACTTGAACGAAGCAGCAATTACCTTATTGCGTAAACAATAGAGAAGAGGAAAACTATCGATTCCTCCCCGCCCATAGAGGTGTGGGATTCTTATCTAAAATCCAGGCAAATGAAAAATGGCCTTCGGTATGTTTCGTACAGGAGGCCATTCGCTTTCGTACCATTTCAGTACGGTAAATACCATAATGCTCATTTCTGATTTTCTGCCATCCCTCTATACTGTGAGAAAGTACAGAATAGGTAGGAGAAGATCAAATGAGTACGAGATTGCAAATCATGGGCAGCCGGATTCGGACTGCACGGCAGTTCCGCCGCCTAACTGGTGAACAGCTCGCTGAGAAGATTGGTATTGCTGTAGACTCACTTCGACACATAGAAAATGGAGTCAGGTCACCAAGTTTCCAGCTCATTGAGCGCATCTCGGATATTCTAGACGTTTCACTCGACTACTTAGCTGGGAAGACGGATTCTCCTCTGGAGCATAGAGTTCGCAAGGAACTTGAAAACTCTGGACTAACGAAGGAGCAAGAAGATGCCATTGTTGAGTTGGCATTAAATTCGATCCCGATCATCAAAAAACACATTTGAGCAATGCACCTGTCGATCTGGCAGGTGCAATTTTATTTTTCATTCTCCCTTAATCCGACTGTTTTCGCGCTTTCACTCATGTAATATGTACTCACTTGATACGATTGTATCAAATCTGTACGGAGGGATGAAGACATGACAGTACAAAACGCATTAGAGGAAATGAAAGAACGCGCATTTGCCCCTGCTTTTCAAAAGTATTTGTTCGATACATACAAGGTACTAGCGCAAACAGATTTTCCCGAAGAGGAAAAGGACTACACAGCGGCTGAAGACTATTTTACCACCACATTGGAGCAGTCCGAGAACGAGATCCTAAGCCAGATCAAAACCAATTACGAGGCAAAACTGCGGTATGCATCCCGGTATGCTTTCAACGCCGGCCTGTATTCTGGGTTCGTCCAGCACTTTTCCAATCAAGATCTTGTTGTCGATGGATTTGAAAAGCATCTCATGCAAGATCTCTTTGAGATGCCGGGTATGCAGCGCCATACTCTGTTTTTGAAGATGCATGACGAAAACAAGAAGCTTATCGAGCAGCTCGAGATTGATGGTGATGAAGAGCGACGAGAGCATTCGACCTCGATCGAGTGTGCGTGGGAGCAGCGCGTTCATTGGGCGGCCTGCCACAGCTTCTACTGCGGTTATCGTGCTGCGGTCAAAGTTCTTACTGCTGTTGATGGCGTTAATGCCTTTGACATGATTCCTCACACCTTGCTGTTGGAATATCACTTGGGATATACGAAATCCTATGACCAAACGGAACAGCAGCATATTGATAGATAGCGGAGTTGAACGGCAGTAGCACAATACAAAGGGGCAATTCAATAGATTCTAAATGACTTCACATGAATGACATGAAAAGACACACCAATCTGCGGGAATGATTTATCCCATAGATTGGTGTGTCTTTCGCTTCGACTATAATACTAAAGGCTGCGAGGTGTCCGTTCTTTCGGACACCTCTTCTTGTATGCTTGCGGTAGAGTTCGAAGAAAGAACTACCGGAGGTGTCGAAGATGTATGTGCTCGTTGATATGGAATGGATCTCGAATCAGCGTGGTAATCATTGGCCAACACAGTTGGCCGCTGCCCGCGTAGATGCGCATTGGAATACGGTTGATACTCTTTCTACGTTATTTCGCCCGAAAGACTTCTCCTTCCAGCAATGGGGGCATATGGCTTTTTCTGGCTGGAATAAGGAGCAGTTCCTCAATGGTGAAAGCCTTTATGCTGGATTAGATGCCTTCCGCCATTGGCTGCAACCGGAGGATACGATATGTTGGTGGCATCAGGAAGCAAGCGAGCTGTTCAATATGTTCTCCAAGGTATCCGGTGTTCCTGATATGACTCAGCATGTCGTGTTGCTCTGTGATTACATCTACGGTTACTTAGCAGGTCAAGAGGCGTCTGTTGGAAGCCCTTATAAGATCTGCGCGGCGCGCAATATCGCCACGCCTTCTCCAGCACACTGCTCCGCCAACGATGTAGCAACCATGCAACTGCTTGCACAGGGCATTGGCTTTGAGCAGAAGCATTTACTTGAGCCGCCGAAAAGATGGGGCAACGACGCAATGGCACAGAAAGGTTCTTCTGCGTATAAGCTGCTCTATGATCCCCAGGCCAAGCTCCTTCATCAATCCGACTGTGAGCTACTACCTGATAATCGGCATTTCCCGGCATTCCTCACATTCAAGCTCCCAATTCGACGTAAGTACAAACCTTGTAGCTGCTGTAGGGATGAATTCTTAGATGCGCTGTGGGATCGCAATCAAGACTCTATCGCTCGCTCTGAATATAACTATGTCTACTCCAAGCAGTCCAAGATCTTTCACACTAGAAAGTGCAGTCATGTACTGCTGGCCTATGATATTCAGGGAACCGTTTCCTACGACACCTGCCTTAAAAGCGGGCGACGGCCTTGTAAGCACTGCAATCCGGAGCCGATTGAGCACAAAACGATTGCTTTTCCGGTTCTTCCAAAGAAGCCGCAATCCCCTCAGGAGCGTTCTTTGAGCAAGGACGAGCAAAGTGCCATCGGACGCTTTAATCGTGCTAAACAGGAGCGTGAAGCTGCATTCAAGAGAGGCTCACTTTCCGATGCCGAGAAAAGCAACATTATGGCACTCTCGCAGCCAGGGCTGGCATTCTGGGCAAGTAGGGGGTATCGGACATTCCACCGCAGAAACTGCCCGCAAATCACAGGGCTCAGCCAACTGGTCGGCTTTCCTCGTTATCAGGACGCTGTCCATGCCGGCTACTGCCCATGCCGGCATTGTAAGCCAAGTCCGAAGCAAGATGTCGTCTATTCGATCCCTATCACTAACAAAAAGCGTGCGGGAGAAAGTGTCGAAACATTGGTGCAACTCTGTACGGAACATTGTCTGCCGTTTCACCACGACAATCGATATTTCGAGATGCAGACGATGGTGGGCAAGTGGAAAATTGATATGGACATGCGGCCAGTCCGATTGGAACACATAAACCTCGTTTCTCAGCAAGAGAACACAAAGAAATATCATGTACAGCCTCGTCTGTTTCTCTCCCTGAAAGATACATTCGATTACATTATGCGACATGATAATGCCCTCATGAAACGGATTGAAGGGACACGCCAAGAAGTACAACTTCAAATGGGATAATTGTTGTTTTCCACTCCTTCTATCCGTAAATACCGTTCGGGTTTTGTCAATAAGGATAGAGAAAAAAGTAAATTATTTTTATGAGGTTACAACATCGGATTGAATAAGGCGCAGTACCTTGTCGGTAAAGGTTTCCCGGCTGGTCTGGCTGAAATGGAAATAAATATCAAAGGTCGTACCGCCAACGGTCTTTACCATATCGGGTGGCGGTACGTCCGGGGCGGGTGAAGCGTTGCCGCCCGCCATCACGGGCAGGGGGATGGCCTTGCCCTCTCTGCTGGTGCTGTCGCTCCCCTCCGGGGCGGGGATGGTGCTGGTGATCGTCATGCTGGGGTCGTAGGTCATAGGCTCTCCTTTCATCATTCATCAAAGTTAATCCACGTGAGCGCCATTTTGCCGCCCACGTTGGAGTGGGGGAAGGGGAATGTATTAGTCCCCCTTTGAGGACTGTCCACAAGCCCCCTGATTGCAAGGCTTTTCAGCCTCTAAATGTCCACGCCTGCGGCGTTCCCGTTCGCTGGCAGCTTTCTTTCTCCGGCGCACATTGGCGGCGCACTCGTCACAGTATTTGCCCCGATTGGAGCGCGGCACGAACATCGCCCCGCACTCGGCACAGGGCCGCGCCTGTCCTCGGTGGAGCAAGGCGGCACACAACCCCTTGTCTGTTGGCAGGACGGCGGCGCGGAACCATTTACAGACCAGGGAATAGGTGATACTCTGGACGCAGACACAAGGCTCCCAGCCGTCATCAAGAGCAAGACAGTTGCCGCCGTCATAATTGCAGCAGTCATGCACCAGCCGCCGGACGGCTCGGTACTGCTGGTAGGTCAGTCGGGGAATGCCGTTCACCGCTCCACCTCCCGGCGTTTCTGCTGGGTCTGCTCCTGCTGGTGTATGGCAGCATCGGCGTTCCGCTTCACCTGTTGAAGCCGCCGCAAATCGTCTTGGATAGGCTTGTACTGCTCATACTCGGCTGTGTACTCCTGGTGAAGCCTCGCCTGTTCCTGTTCCCACGCATGAACGGGGATTTTACCAGCAGGGGAACGGTGCTTGTCCAGCTTCCGGCGGGCCATGTGGAACGTCCTCAACTCGTTCTCATGCTCCCTCTCGAATTTTTCCCGCTTGCCCTTCCACTTGATACCCTGCAACTCGTCATAGACGGGCTTGGTGTCTCGGTAGAGGTCAACAAGGCGAAGCAGTTCCTTCAATTCGTTCAGACGGTCACGCTTCGCTTTCATGGATGTGTTGATGGCCTCCGTTCGTTCACTCTGGGCGGCGATATGGGTCTCTAAATCTTCCAGCGTAGCGATGCCCCTCTCGGTCAGAAAATTGATGGCCTCGGCAAAACCTTTAAGATTTCCAATCCTGGCGTTGCGGCTCCATGCTCCGGCGTTCCGGCCCTCATAGTAGTCGGTCAGCAGGGCGGCAAGGGTCGGGGCCTGGGGCTTGCTCAATTCTTCTTTTATGGCCTTAATCCAATCCGTCAGGCCGGCGATTTTCTTCCGAATATCCCGCAGAATGTTGTTGGCCTTTTTTATCCAGCGGTTCAGATCGCCCTTGTCGGTGGGGATGCCCTTGGCCTCCATCTGGCGGACGGCCACGCCCTCATGGACGGTGGGCAGCAGGTCAAGGCCCTGACGCTCATAGGAGCGGTGGTCGATGCGGCAGGTCAGCCCCTTTTCCTCAAACTTGGCGTTCACCATAGCGGCCCACGCCTCCCGCCAATGTTCCAGTGTTTCCGGGCTTCCCCAGTCGGTAGTGGGAACAGCGTCAAAGAGGGGCTTGCCGTCCTCTCCCATAATGCGGTTCCCGTCCTCGTCCAGACGGTAGCGGCGGCGCTGCTTGCACCCCCATTTGCCGTCTGGCTCAATGGGCCGGATGGGGCAGAGAACATGAAAGTGCGGGTTAGGAATACCGCCGTCCTCCTTGTCCGGCTGGTGGATGGCAAAGTCGGCAATCATGCCCCGGCCCACAAGCTGCTCCGAAACAAATTGCCTTGCAAGAGCGATGTTTTCCTCCAATGAAAACTCGTTCTGCAAGGCAATGTCAAAGCTATATGCAAGCTGGGCTTTCTTGCCGCGCTCGGCCTTCTCCACGGCGTTCCAGAGGGTGGCGCGGTCTTGGTACTGGTTGGGGGCCTGGGGCGGCAGGAGAATGTCTGTGCAGACCACGCCGCCCTTGTGGGTGTAGTCGCTGACCTCGCCATAGTATTCGCTATACAATTTCTCCCCGGCTCGGTAGGCGGCGGACGTGACAACAGACTGTCCCGCGCTCCGTTTGACCTGGGTAACGTGGAGATGGAACAGGGCCAATTATCCGCTTTCCTGCTGGTCAGTGGCTTGGCTCACCAGGGCGGCAACTTCCGGCAGGGAAAAGACCTTTTCCATCAAAAGAAAAAAGGCCCTTTCGCTCATGCCGCGCACCTCCGGGGCGATACTCTCCACCGCTCCGCCACGGGTGATAAGTCGGTGGTTTCGCTTCTTCCTTTCGCCTTGGGTGTAGTAGCGGATGCGGTTCTCATACCGCTGGCCTCTGTGCTGGTACTGCTCCAACTTAGCGGTGGCCTCAGCATACTCTTTCTCTAATTCTTCGCGTGACTTGTCCATCGTGTTTGACCTCCTTCTTGGCAAAACAAAAGACCGTCTACCTGCTGTGTCGGGTAAACGGTCAAGGGTAACGGTATTCGGTTTTAGCCTCGCTGGAAAGGTGCAGACGCAGAGCGGATGTACCTTTCCAGCGAGGGCGCAGGGATAGCCGCAAAGCGGCGCAAGGGGCGCAGCCCCTTGTACGGAGCGGAGCGACGCAAACGGCCCGGACTTTCGGAAGTCCGGGCCGTAGCCTCGCAGAGCGCACGATACATGGTCGCAGACCATGTATAGAAGTGCGCCCTTTGTTCCAAAGGGATTTTATAAGTCCATCATTGATGGGAGAATTTTGTTGAACATATGGCGCACCTTATCAATCCGGGTGTTTGGGCGGCGTGGCTGAAAAACTGGTTCGCCGCTGGCGATTTGATACCCCTTCAATTCTGTTAAACAAACGCTTCTCCCGTTTGTATAAAAGGTGAGGTCATTGCGGTACTCTTGCACACAGCGGGCAGGGATTTCGCCAGTAAAAATCACCTCGCTGTTTTTAACCTGGGTCGTTTCAATACTCGCGCAATATTTTGGTGCGTCATGATAAGCTCTGGAGAGATATTCCTGCGGCGCATAGAGTGTAAAAGAAAGATATGGTTCCAATAGCTGCGTCCCCGCCTTTTTCAACACCTGCTCCAATACAATAGGTGCCAATGACCGAAAGTCTGCGGGAGTGCTGACCGGACTATAATAAAGCCCATACTCAAAACAGATTTTACAGTCCGTTACCTTCCATCCATACACGCCTTGTTCCAGACCGTAGCGGATACCATCCAATACAGCGTTTTGAAAACTCTGATTCAAGTATCCAACGGAAACTTTGCTCTCATACTGCACTCCGGTGCCAAGGGGGAGAGGGGTGACGGACAGCCCGATGGACGCCCAGAATGGATTGGGCGGCACTTCGATATGAATGGTGTGACTTACCGCTTTCAATGGCCTCTCCATATAGATGACGGTAGGTTCTTTTGCAGTTGTGTTGAGCTGATATTTTTCCACCAGAAGATCAGAGATAATTTCCAATTGTACCCGGCCCAAAAAGGAGAGAATGATCTCATGGGTCACAGCGTCTACTTCATAGCGCAGAAGCGGGTCGGTATCCGCAATTTCTGTCAAGGCGTTTAACAAGCGTTCCCTCTGTTCTGGTTTCTCTGGTGCAATTGTTGTCCGCAGCAAAGGGAGAGGATTGTCGCTCCACGTTTCACGGGGCAGCAGCAGTTTGTTTCCCAGCACATCATTCAGCCGCAAACTGTCGCAGGGTACAATGACGATCTCGCCCGCATGGGCAATCTCTGTTCGGACAATCTCACCCTTTGAGGGGATACGCATTTCCGTAATTTTCAGTTTTTCTTTCCCTGCCAAGGCTACGGAATCCCGCAAATGAAGCGTACCGCTATACAACCGCAGATAGGCAAGGCGTTGGCTCTGGTTTGCGTACTCAACTTTGAACACAGTTCCGCACAATTCAGAGCTGTTCTGCCCGGTGGGTGATTGGAATGTATCTGTGACCGCTTCAATGAGTTGTCGGATTCCCAAGTTTACCTTGGCACTGCCATGATAGACCGGAAACAGAGAGACGCTTTGGATTCTCCTGTTTTCCTCCCGCAGAAGTTCTTCTTTGTCCATTGGTTCTCCGGCAATATATTTCTCCAACAATTCATCACAGTCCGCAATCACGGTATCCCAATTCTCCAGCCCCATGTTTTCCATGATGGATATATCCGGGGAAAGCTGCACGTTCTGCTTAATAATCATATTTGCGGAGAGCTTATCTCGGATAGACTGATACACACCTGGCAGGTCAATCCCGTCCTGGTCGATTTTGTTAATAAAGATAACAGTTGGGATTTTCATTACTTGCAGAGCATGAAACAGAATACGGGTCTGCGCCTGAACGCCGTCTTTTGCAGAAACAACCAAAATCGCTCCGTCAAGAATGGCAAGGGAGCGATAGACCTCCGCTAAGAAATCCATATGCCCAGGAGTATCCACAATGTTGACCTTACAATCGTGCCACTGAAAGGAAGTGACCGCCGTTTGAATGGTGATTCCACGCTGCCGCTCTAAAAACATGGTGTCCGTTCTCGTTGTTCCCTGATCCACACTGCCGGGCGCCTCGATTGCTCCGCTGGTATATAACAGGCTCTCCGTCAAGGTCGTCTTACCTGCGTCTACATGAGCAAGAATGCCAATATTGATGATTTTCATATGATTGTCCTCCATACAAGGCCCAGAAGGGCGCAAAAATCCCCAGCGACAAATACTTTTACCGCTGGGGATGATAGGTAGGACACACATGAAAACTGCGGCCAAGGCTGGCCGTTGTCTATCACGATATGAAATGAAAAGGCAAAAGTATTCTTAAATTGGGTACAAAAACCAAGCCCTCTCCTTGAGGACGTTTGTCTTTGTTCCCATTATCAAATTTTATTTAAGAATACCTTGCCGCATATTGATAAACTCCTTTGCTTGGATTTTTATAGTATAGCATATCAAATTCCCAAAAGCAACCCTGTTAAGATAAATTTTTTCTGTCACTGCACCTCCATATCTCTCTCGTGTATACGCCATACGCAACTCTTTTCAAAAAAGAAGTGGACGCGCTGGCAAAGCTGTGGTAGAATGAAACGAAAGAAGGTGAGGATGGTGGAGCTCAAAACGACAATCGCCCAGGGACTGCACGTCACAGATGACAGCGCGGGTTATGATGCCGCCTGTAAGCGTGTCCTGTCTGAAAAGGCAATCCTGGCGCGGATTATGAAGTCCTGCCTGGAAGAATACAAGGATTGCGATGTCAATGATATTGCCGAGAAGTACATTGAGGGCCAACCCCAGGTGTCCGCCGTCCCGGTGCTGCCGGACGAGGGTGGCACAGTCATCAGCGGCATGGACACCGAGGACAAATCGGTGCGCGAGGGGGACAGTCACCTATGACATTCGCTTCCGCGCCATCGTTCCCGACTCCGAGGAACAAATTGCCCTCATCATCAACGTGGAGGCCCAGAACGATTTTTACCCCGGCTATCCGCTGATAAAGCGTGGCATATACTACTGTTGCCGCATGATTTCTTCCCAGTACGGCAGGGAGTTCACTGGCTCCCATTATGAGAAAATCAAGAAGGTCTACTCCATCTGGATTTGCATGAAACCGCCGCAGTATCGAGAGAACACCATTACCCGGTATCGGCTGGTGGAAGAATATCTGGTCGGCGAGGGCAAAGAACCCATCAGGAATTATGATTTGCTGTCCATCATCATGCTGTGCCTTGGCGGGCCGGATGGGTCAAATTATGACGGCGTATTGCGGATGCTGGATGTGCTTCTCTCCAACGAAACCAGCGAGGCGGAAAAGCGGAAAATTTTGCAGGACGATTACGACATTCAAATGACGCAGACAATGGAAAGGGAGGTGTCGGTCATGTGTAATTTGAGCAAGGGCGTTGAGGAAAAAGGCGTTGCTAAAGGTATCTTGTCCTCTATCAAAAACCTCATGGAAACGATGGGGCTGACCATTGAACAGGCTATGGCGGCGCTGAAAGTCCCGGAGGGCGAACGTCAGAAATATATGGATTTGCTGGAACGGCAGTAATGACAAAAACGCCACGGACTATCGTTGTCCCTGGCGTTTTCTGTATCTACGTTAGCTGACTTGAGCAGCTTCGGCTTCTGCCTGTTTCTTCCTGTGGTAGTTCTCCCGCCTCGCGGCAAGCATACGTTCATACCGGGCCTGGGCTTCGGGATCTCCGGCGGCAGCGTCCGCATACATTTTCTGACGGGACTTCTTTACCGCTTCTGACTGTTGCGCTCTCTGCTGCGCCAACTCTGCCGCCGCTACCGGGTCGGTTTCGGCGCGGGCTTTCAAATCCTGCAAAGCCGCCTTTTTCCGATTGCGATGGGCTTCCAGCCGTTCCGCTTCTTCTAGGGTGAGAGGCAAACCTGCCTCGGCACATCTGGCAAGTTCTTTCAACGTCCGCTGTTGGGGCTTCGGGGGCTGTGCGGACTTCTGCCTGTCACGCCACGCTTTGTGCTGCTCGGCTTTCTTCTGGCGGTGCGCCGCAAGCCGCTCCGCTTCCTCCGGGGTGAGATCGGCTCCATCCAGCTTGGCGAGTTCCTTCAGTGAGCGTTTGCGAGGCTTCTCTGGCTGACTGGCCTTTTTCTTGTCGCGTTGCTTCTGCTGATAGGCCCGATTGCGCTCTAACCGCCGTTCTTCCTCCGCCTGTTCCTCCGGGGTCAACAGGCCCGCCCGCTTCCTCGCGGTAAACTCCCGGCGCTCCTGCTTGTACCTCTCATACCGAACCTGGGCAAGCACCTGGGAGCGTTCCTCTTTCTCTGCCTGTTCCTCCTGCTGGCGGCGTTCTTCCTCCTGCTCCATCGGGGTCACAATGTCGGCGGGAACCTCAAACGCGCCAATGAAATTGAAATAGAAATCTAACCGCTGACGGCGCTGCTTTCCCCGTCCGTTGCCCTCATGGACAACGATTTTCTCGATAAACTCATTGAGAATGGGCGTAGTCAGTTCCGAAAAATCGGTGTACCGCTTGGCAAGGTCGATAAACTCCGTCATTCTCACCCGGTCGGCGTTCCAGTTGTCCAGCAAGCCCTGCCACTCCGTCATGGAGGCTTCCAGCGCGGCCTGTTCCTCGTCATACTCGGCAAGGAGACGGCTGAAATGCTTATCCGGCAGCTTGCCCGTGGCGTTGGCCTCGTACAGCTTCTTCACCAGTCCGTCCAGTTCGGCGTGGCGCTTCTTCGCCTGGACAATCTGTTTCCGGCAATCCTTGACTGCTTCCTCCTGGCGCAGACTGGATGCCTTTCGAACCCGCTGAACAAACTCCTGCTCGTTGTTGCGGACATACCAGCTTATCCGCTGGATGGCGGAGAGGATCGCCGCTTCCAGCTTTTGCGTGGCAACATAGTGAATGGTGCAATCCTCCATAGGTGCCCGGTATCTGGAACAGGTGAAAGCATCGTCAATGTACTTGCCTTGGACAAGACTGTTGTGGTGGGTCAGCTTTGCGCCGCAGTCGGCACAGTAGAGCAGTCCGGTTAAACGGTTAGGGGCATTACTCCGCTTGGGTGTCCGGCGATTGGTTTCCCGCAAACGCTGAACATTGTGCCACGTTTCTTCGTCAATGATGGCGGGGACGGCTCCCTCAAATACAAATTGTTCCTCTGGCATTGTCCTGCGGGTGCTTTTAGTCTTGTAGTTCTCACAGACAGTCTTGCCCAGCACCTTGCGCCCCAGGTACTCCGGCCTTTTAAGAATATAACCCAGGGTGGTGGCAGACCATGCGTAGGGGTCGCGGTAGCTGTTGGCTCGAACAGGACAGCCGATACGCTTCCAGTGTTCGGAAGGGATGGGGATTTGCTCGGCCCGCAGCGTTCGGGCGATGCCGTTGACGCTCTGACCGTCCATGACCATCTGAAAGATGCGGCGCACAACGGCGGCAGCTTCCTCGTCGATCACCCACTCGCCCTTTTCTTCTTTTGAGGCGAGATAGCCATAGGGGACGGCCCCCGAACAGCGCAGGCCCTTTTCCATTCTGGACTTGAAAACGGTCTTGATTTTGCGGCTGGTGTCAGCAACGTACCACTCATTTATCACATCCCGGAAGATGGACATAATATCAAATCCATTGGCGGTGTCCAGGTTGTCATTGGCGGCGATAAAGCGGACGTTGTACTCGTCAAAGGTGCGTTTGAGCAAGCCGACCTCCACCACGTCACGGCCTATTCTGCTCTGGTCTTTGACAATGACGGTAGCCACATTTCCGGCCCGTATCTCGTCCACCATAGCGTCCAGGCCGGGCCGCTTGAAGGTCGTTCCCCGCACCCCGTCATCGGTGAAGTGGCGGACATTAGTGAAGCCATTTTTTCGGGCGTAGTCCTCCAGGATGCGCTTTTGATTTTCTACGGACACGCTCTCGTCAGACCGCCCATCGTCGTGAGATAACCTTTCGTACAATGCTGTGATTTTACCCTTTTGCTCCTGCTTCCTCATGTGTGTAACCTCCTGTTTTGTATTTTCACGACCTTTCTATCCTTATTATAGTGACCCTTTCGTTGCTGGTGCTGAACATCAATGTAGTAACCGTCAGCAGCAAAATCAACTTCGTGCGCGGATCAAGCCGAATCCCTCTGCGATTGTCCGTTGTGGCAGAGAAGGATACCCCCTCCATCATGCAATTCCCGCTTTCGCAAAGTGTTTTTTCAGGAGTGCTTTTCCAAGTAGACCGCCCAAAATGGCAAAGACAAAAATCCCGGCAACCACAAGGATAATGCTCCACATTGGCATGACCGCCATTACCCGATCGGCGTATTCCTCACCGAAACTGGCGGCAAAGCTGGCCCAGGAGTCCTCGACCATAAAATACATGGGGATGTATGTACCGACCATCCACAGACTGAATACTGCATAACCAAGAATACTTTTCTTTGCACTTTTATAATCGCCGGATTTCAAAATCAGGTCTCCAAGCAAGCCGAAAATCAGCCCCATAGGCACACCCCAGAAACCCATGCCGGTAAGCCCCATCAGCAGACCGCTCAAAACGCCCATGATTGTAACCATGCCGAATTTCTTAACCCTGGTGAGGAACAGCATGAAAGGGATGCCGGTAATCAGCGACCACAGACTTCCGAGGACAGGAAGAAAGATCGGAACAAACCCAATGGGAATAGCAACACAGCACCCGATGACAAAGTAAAGAACCGTGAACAGACCGAGGTTAATCAGGTCTTTTGTTTGTAACTTGTTATTCATAACGAATACCTCCATTCATTTGCTGGTTAGCATTTACTAACCGCTCTATAAGATACCATAGTACGACACAGTTCTCTACAACCAATCGTCTTTTTAGCTCCAAACAGCAACGAGTTTTAAGGTTGACTGGCTGGGTTCCTGCTTTTATAATAGAATTGCCAATTCAAGCAGGCCCGCCAAAAAACCGAATAGTAGGAGTTATGAAATGAAGATAGATGAAATCATTAAGAAAAGCATTGAAGTCCCCGATATATCCATAAAACGCAGTGAATATAGCGCCGAGCTCATCTTAAAAGAGAAAGATGGAAAAGGCTCTATGACCTTTTTCCCATTGTTTCCCGGACTCACCTTAGCCTATATTTTTATAAATTCACCCACATGGGCAGCTCCGGACTTTCGTGATAATGGCTCCATAGAAACAGGCCCGCTGCTCTTAAATTACTGCGTAACCGGGCGGTGTGAGCTCATTCTGAATAACGGAAACTTTGTGTATGTGAAAGACGGTGAAATATCTCTGACAGAACGCTTTGCCAGACAGCAATATGTTTATCCCCGCCGAATTTATGAAGGTATGGAGTTTTTTATTGATATGGATGCCGCAGCAGAGCAAAGTGCCTGGATACAAACGGAATTTGATATTGATTTCCACAAAATCAGAGAGCTTTACTGCCCGGCTGGAAGCACTTATATCTCGGCCATTTCTCCCGAAATAGAAGAAATACTAAAAAAACTGTGGTCCTTGTTGGATATCTCTGTGCCGCTTTCCATTATGCAAATGAAAATCTATACCCTGGCGCTTTTTTCGCTGCTCCAGAATCTGAAAGAAATACCGCCTTCTCAAGCCTGCACATTCTTCACAGAAACACAGGTAGATATTGCAAAGCGTGTGGAAAAAATCATCACTTCTGATCTGCGCCAGCACCATCCTGCGTGGGAACTGGCTGCACAGTTTTCCGTCAGTGAAACCAGCCTGAAAAACTATTTCCGGGGAGTTTTTGGACAGAACATCTCCGTGTATCTGCGTGAAACCCGTATGAAAAAAGCCGCAGAATTACTTTCTACCACAAAGCTGTCTGTAGCAGAGGCAGCGGAGCAGGTTGGATATATAAACCAGAGCAAATTTGCTTCGGTATTCAAAAAGCAATTTGGTCTGTCCCCACTGGAATACCGGCGGTCAAAGAATTTGGGAAATATATAAGAGTAAAGCCGGGATTTGCCACTTGATAGCAAAGTCCCGGCCTTTCTTCTATTTGTAAATCAGTTCATCTTGAATAATTTCCTCTGCCTGCGCTTTCAGCGTGTTCATCAGCCCCACCCAACGCATAGGGTCACAGGCTTTCAGTTCTTCCGTGA
>OGNO01001066.1_pt1 | contig 14460 bp, 11 predicted proteins | sample 1573491 | NCBI WGS metagenome assembly OGNO01 (sample SAMEA2581900, study PRJEB24529) | metagenome | biome: Human gut stool | place: China | collected 2011
GTCAGCAAGTATCTGTACCATGACGACGTCCGCACCCACGGCTCGGGCGCTGCCGGTATGACCAATATGCTGCGCACTTTCGGCAAGAAGGCCGCTGCCCTCACGGCGGTGGGCGATGTGCTCAAGGGCGTCGTGGCCGTCTGCCTTGGCCGGTGGCTGTTCGGCCATCTGCCCGCTGACGCTGCCGTCTCGCCCTATCTGGGCGTCTATCTCGCCGCCATCCTCGCCGTAGTGGGCCACTCCAAGCCCATCTACTTCGGCTTCAAGGGCGGCAAGGGCGTACTGGTGGCTGCCGGTGCCATTCTGGCAGTCCAGCCGGTGCTGCTGCCGGTGCTGGCACTCATCTTCCTCGTCTGCCTGGTCCCCACCGGCATGGTGTCGCTGGGCAGCATCACCATGGCAGCGGCCTACCCGGTGCTGACGCTGGTGTACAGCCTCATGCGCGGCCTGCCGACCCGGGACGTGGTGGTCTGCACCGTCGGCGCTGCCATCATGGGCGGCATGGTCATCTGGATGCACCGTTCCAACATCCAGCGCATCCGGGACGGCAAGGAGTACCGTTTCGGCCAGAAGCACAAGAGCAACTAAGCATAAAAAGATGCCCCGCAGGCAGCTCTCGACGAGCGTCCTGCGGGGCATTTTACGTTGTCAGGCTCATTTCGGGTCTGCTTCCAGCAGCGTGTCGGTGTTGTCCTCGTACTTGGGGTCTTCGATGGCGACTTCAAGCTCCGTGTCGGTGTCGTCATGATGCAGGTGCTTGCGCAGCCGGGAGGCGAATTCCTCTGACGGGATGCCGCTCTGGCTGGGGGAAAGGTCGGGTGCGGGGTGGCCGTCGGGCAGGTGAGCGCCGAAGGCCGGCACGAAGAAGAACTTCCGCACGATGAAGATGAGGGCGATGGCGCCCACGCTCAGCAGGTTCTCCAGGGCGGACTCGTGACCCACCACCATGTGGCGGGCGATGGCGTAGAGCAGCACTTCGAGGCTGGAACCGGGGCTGTGCTTGGCCAGCATCTTGATGAACTCGATGCCGATGACGATGTCCAGCGCCCGCTGTAAGAAGATGCTCACCTCGACGTCGTTGCCGTCGAACAGCAGGCCGGGCATCCACTGCAGCAGCGGCACCATCGACAGCAGCAGGCCGATGAGGACGAGGCCGGACAACAGGATCTCGAGCAGGGTGGCTGTGCTGATGATCTTGTTGCGCAATTCGGCGCGGCTGTGGCTTTCAACACGGGAATTGGACATGGGCAGGGACCTCTCTTTCAAATTTGACCGGAAATCTTTTACAACAGTTCGATTCTATTGTAACAAAAGCGAAAAACGAAGTCAATTTCTCAGGCTAAGAAAGTGAGTCAGCATGAAAAACTGGAATCGAAGACAGACAAGAGGGGCCGTCCGCACCCGGAATGGAGTGCAGACGGCCCCTCTTTGTGCTGAAAAGGCGGCTTAGGCCTCAGCGATGGCTTCGATCTCGCAGAGCACGCCCTTGGGCAGGTCTTTCACGGCCACGCAGCTGCGGGCGGGCTTGGAGGTGAAATACTTGGCGTACACCTCGTTGAAAGCGGCAAAGTCGGCGATGTCGGCCAGGAAGCAGGTGGTCTTGACCACCTTGTCAAAGCCTACGCCGGCAGCTTCGAGGATAGCGCCCACATTGCGGCAGCTCTGGTCAGCCTGTGCGGCGATGCCCTCGGCGACTGCGCCGGTGGCGGGGTCTACCGGGATCTGGCCGGAGGTGAAGACGAGACCGCCCACGGTGTAGCCCTGAGAGTAGGGGCCGATGGCGCCGGGAGCTTTTTCGGTGCGGATGATGTTCATATCGATTACCTCACATATCATAAATAGGGGAGTCTCCCGCCAAAAGGGGAGCCGATGAAAAAAGTCTACCACCAACTGTCTCCGCCGTCAACGGGCAGCAGGGAACGGTCCCGGAATTTCCGGAAAAAGGGAATGTAAAATTATTTGGAAAAATCTACGCAAATCATCTTGACAAGAAATAAACTTTTATGATAAAAATAGAGCATGAAAGTAACATTTTTGCAGAAAAACGCAGGCGCAGCGCAGGCAGGAAAGCCAGCTTTGCGCAGGCGCGTTTCTTTTTTGCAGAAAAAGCGAATTTCTGAACCCTCGGAAGGGGCAGAAAGGATAAGATATGTCGATTTTGGTAGATGATTCAAATAAAACAGCCTGCCGTGCAGCGGAGGCTGGACTGCAGCAGAAAAACTGTGCTGCGCTGGTGCGCCCGGCGGGTACGGGCAAAGGCTGCATCGTGTGGGAGCTGCTGGACGCCCACCCCGAGATGCGCGTGCTCTGGGTGGTGTCCTGCGCTGCCCGTCTGGAGCTGCGCCGCGCCCTGACAAAGCGGCTGGGCCGGACGCTGGGCGGCCGGGTGCGGCTGATGAGCTGCGAGCAGCTGGCCGTGCAGAATGCGCTGGGCTGGGTGGCGCTGGCTGAGTTCCGGCCCGGCCTGCTGGTACTGGACGGCTGGAGGGAGATGAGCGTAAAGGACTGGGCCGACTGCGTCCAGCCTCTGTTCCGCCTCTGCCCGGGGGCAAAGCTGCTGGCTCTGGGGGAACCGGACGCCCCGGGCGACAGCTGCCGCGCTGCCGAGGAGATGCTGGCCGACGCCATCGTGGAGCCGCTGGCGCTGGGCGGGGCGATGGCCGAGGGTCTGCTGCCCATGCCGGCCTCCTATACGGCCCTGCTCTGGCCGCTGGAAGATGCGATGGCCCGCCTCCGTGCTGAGGTGAAGAACCTCCATCTGCCGGGCTGCCCTGACCCCAACGCCGAGAAATATCAGGCTCTGAGCCTCGCCGTAGAAAAGCTTCCGCCGGTGGAACAGCTGCTGGCGCAGTGGCTCCCGGATGCTGCCGGACGCTGCCTCGTCCTCTGCGAGGATGATGCAGCGGCGGCACAGACCGCAGAGCAGACCGAGAAGCTGTTTGGTGCAGGAACACATATTTATAAGGATGCAGAAGGCTTTGCGGCCGACGAAGCGGCCACCCTCCGGCTGCTGGTCTGTGCCAACGGCCCGGCGGTGCAGGCTCCTCTGGCCGGGATCTCGGGCGTGGTGCTGGTGCGCCGCAGCGCTGGACCGGCCGCATACCGGCAGATGCTGGCACGCGCCCTTGCAGCCTGCGGCAGTGTGCCGGTGGCAGAGCTGAGCGCGGCCTTTGAGGCGCTGACCTGTGTGCAGCAGCTGCGGAAGGAGTGCAGCGCGGCGGGGGCAGAAGCCTTCCCGCTGGAAGAGCCCCTTTCTGCCTGCCGCCGGGCTTACCGGCAGCTCCGCCGCGCGCTGGACTCCGACTGGGAGCGCTATTATGCCGCCGCAAAGCAGATGACGGCAGAGGGAAAGACGCTGGACGTGCCTCGCTCCTACCGCTTTGGGGGCGTGGCCGTGGGCCGCTGGCTGGAAAACCAGCGCCTTGTCCGGGCCGGAAAGAAAAAGGGACGCCTCACCGCCGAGCAGGCCGCCCGGCTGGACAAAATCGGCATGAACTGGAAAAAGCGGCTCGAGCTGGCGTGGGAGAACGGCTGTGCTTCGGCCCGGCGGTACCGCGACTGCCACAGCGATCTGCTGGTGCCGGTCCATTATAAGGATAAGGACGGCTTTGCACTGGGCGAGTGGATCGTCTACAACCGCCAGCGCTATCTGAGCGGGAACCTGCCGTCAGACCGCGTCGAGCGCCTCGAGGCACTGGGCATGGTGTGGGACACCGGCAGCATCCTCTGGGAGAAGAGCTATGCCGCCGCCGTCCAGTATTATCTGGAAAATCACACGCTGGAAATTCCCGTCAAGTATGTCACGCCGGACGGCATGGCGCTGGGCGTCTGGCTGGGCAGTCAGCGTGCCGCTTATAAAGAAGGTGTGCTGACCGACGCCCAGATCGAAAAGCTGGAAGCGCTGGGAGTGGACTGGACGAACCGGAACGACCGCAAGTGGCAGACCGCCTACGAGGCCGCCGTGAAGTACCACGCCGCCCACGGGAACCTCGACGTCCCCACCGAGTACGTCGACGAAGACGGCATCCTGCTGGGCAAGTGGGTGTCCCGCCAGCGGTACGCATGGCAGAACCCCGAGCGCAGCAGCGCCCGGGTGACGCCGGAGCGGAAAGCTCTGCTGGACGAGCTGGGCATGAACTGGGAAAAGACCGACTCGTGGCAGCACCGCTACGAGCTGGCCGTGGAATATAAAAAGGAGCACGGCAGTCTGGCCGTTCCGGCCCAGTACCGGACGGAGGACGGCATCTGGCTGGGCAGCTGGCTGTCCCGTCAGAAGCAGATGCTGCGGGAGGGCAAAAAGCTCTCCGCCGAGCGCCGCGCGGCCCTGAGAGAGCTGTTCAAGGGCGAAAAAGGCCGACGCCTCAGCGCCCCGGTGCCGCCCGCGTACAGCGTGCGGGAGCAGAACTGGCTGGACAACTACCAGAGCGCCAGGCTCTACGCCGAGAAGAAGGGCAGCCTCCTCGTGCCTGCCGGATACGTGGACGAGAACGGCTTCCGTCTGGGCGTCTGGATCTCGAACCTCCGGGCTGCCCGCAAGGCCCGGCCCGGCTCGTTCCAGGTGACGCCGGAGCATATCGCTCTGCTGGACGCCATCGGGATGCAGTGGGACGCCCGGGAGGCCAAGTGGGCCGGGGCGTTCCGCCGTGCCGAAGAGTACTGCGCCGCCCACGGCAATCTGCTGGTGCCGGTGAACTATAAGACCGAAGACGGCTTCTGCCTCGGCGACTGGGTCCGCCGGATGCGCGAAAACTACGCCTGTGCCGAGAAAAAGCTGACGGCGGAGCGCATCGCAAAGCTCGAAGCACTGGGCATGGTCTGGACCGTGCCGCAGGAGGGCTGAGATATTGCATTTTAGGGCGGAGTGTGGTATACTTCACCTCGTCTGAATAGAAAACAGCAGGTGCCTGCCGCCGGGGTCTCGTCCCCGGCCGGGAGGGTAAAAGGGAAGCGGGTGCGAGTCCCGCGCGATCTCGTCACTGTGATAAGGGAGTCCGCTGCCTTGGCGCTCAGCGCCGGTCACTGGAGGCTTTGCCTCTGGGAAGGCGGCAGCGGGCGGTGAGCTTTCAGTCAGGAAACCTGCCCGCTGTTGGTACAGGAGCGTCCGGCTCCGGATCACGAGGAATTGGTCGTACCAAAAAGCCCGAACGTTCAAAGGGTCTTTTTGCTGTGCCTTCCGCGCGGTGAAAAGGCTCTTTTTTCGTTTGAGCTGGCCCCCGTTTCGTACCCTTTCTATCGGAAACGTACATTCCACACAACAGAAAGGACTCAAACAATGCGTAAGGCAACCAACAAGAACTGGCAGCGCGTCACCGCCGCTGCCGCCGCACTGGCCCTGTGTGCCGGTGTCCTCACCGGCTGCGGTGCATCTTCTTCCACTGCCGCCAGCAGCACCGCCGCAAGCTCTGCTGCCGCCAGCGGAGTGAGCAGCGAGGAGGCAGATGAAGTGGCAGCAAAGAATGTGGCAGACCTCATCGACGCCATCTATGTGCAGGAGCGCAACGAGAACACCGACGCGCAGTGTGAGGCCGCAAAGGCAGCATGGGACGCTCTGACCGACGCTCAGAAGGAGATGGTCGAGGGCGAAGAGGCTGACCCCGATTACTTTGGCCGCGACACCGGCGACGCCTCCAAGGACGACGCCCGCAACCAGGACAACATCGGCGACAAGGAGATCCTGGTCGTCAGCTTCGGCACCTCCTTCAACGACAGCCGCGCAGCGGACATCAAGGGCATCGAGGACGCCATCCAGGCCGCATATCCCGACTGGTCTGTCCGCCGCGCCTTCACCGCACAGATCATCATCAACCATGTTCAGGCCCGTGACGGCGAGAAGATCGACAACATGGAGCAGGCTCTGGAGCGCGCTGTTGCCAACGGCGTGAAGAATCTGGTCGTCCAGCCCACCCATCTGATGCATGGCGCTGAGTACGACGAGATGATGGAGATGGTGGACAGCTACCGCGATAAGTTCGAGTCCGTCGCCATCGCCGAGCCTCTGCTGGGCGAGGTGGGCAGCGATGCCACCGTCATCAACGCCGACAAGGAAGCTGTCGCCAAGGCCATCACCGCTGAGGCCGTCAAGACCGCCGGTTTCGACAGTCTGGACGCCGCTGCTGCGGACGGCACCGCTTTCGTCTTTATGGGCCACGGCACCTCTCACACCGCAAAGGTGAGCTACAGCCAGATGCAGGCTCAGATGAACGCTCTGGGCTACAAGAACGTCTTCATCGGCACCGTCGAGGGTGAGCCGGAGGAGACTGACTGCGAGAACGTCATCGAAGCTGTCAAGGCCGCCGGTTACACCAAGGTCGTCCTGCGTCCCCTGATGGTCGTTGCAGGTGACCACGCCAACAACGATATGGCTGGCGACGACGAGGATTCCTGGAAGAGCCAGTTCGAGGCCTCCGGCGAATTCGACTCTGTCGATTGCCAGATCGCCGGTCTGGGCGAGGTCGCTGACATCCAGCAGCTCTACGTCGCACACACCAAGGCCGCTGTCGATTCCCTGAACGGCTGATTCTGATTCTATGATTGCCCGGAAAGGAGTGCCTTTTCGGGCAATTTCTTTTCCGTCTGCTTTGAATTCAGGCCATTGCGTGTTATAATCTTTTCTGTAAAATAGACACATCGAGGTATATCATCATGAAACTGAACCATAAATTGGCTCTTCTGCTGGCCGGCGCTGTGCTGGCTGGTTCTCTCACCGGCTGCGGTGCATCCAGCGCCCCGGCCAGCTCTGCCGCTTCCTCCGAGGCTGCGGCCTCCTCTGCCGTGAGCGAGGCTGCTTCTTCCTCTGCTGAGTCGGCTCTGCCCGACGGCGTCTACACCGCCGACTTTGACACCGACAGCTCCATGTTCCATGCCAACGAGGCCAACGACGGCAAGGGGACCCTGACCGTGAAGGACGGTCAGATGACCTTCCACGTCAGTCTCGTCTCCAAGAAGATCGTCAACCTCTACGTCGGCACGGCCGCTGACGCCGAGGCCCACGAGGGGGACTGGCTCCAGCCCACCACCGATGTGGTGAACTACAGCGACGGCACCTCGGATGAGGTCTACGGCTTCGACATCCCGGTGAAGGCTCTGGACGAGGACTTCCAGCTGGCCATCCTCGGCTCCAAGGGCAAGTGGTACGACCATACCGTCCGTGTCGCCAACGCCCAGCCTGCTGCGGCGGAAGCACCTGCCGACGGCACCTACACCTGTGACGTGACCCTCGAGGGCGGCTCTGGCCGCGCCACCGTGGAAAGCCCTGCGGCCCTGACCGTGGCCGACGGCAGGATGACCGCCACCATCGTCTGGTCCAGCCCCAACTACGACTATATGCTGGTGGACGGCGAAAAGTATCTGCCCACCAACACCGAGGGCAACTCTACCTTCGAGATCCCCGTCACTGCTCTCGACACCCCGCTGGATGTGGTGGGCGATACCGTCGCCATGAGCACCCCGCATGAGATCGAGTATACGCTGACCTTCGCCTCTGCATCCCTGATCGAGGCAAAGTAACGATGAAACGCCGCAATTTCCTGAAAGCCCTGCCTGCCGCCGCCCTCACCCTTGCGGGCTGCGGGCAGCACAAGACCGCCCCGGCCAATACAGCATCCCTCGTGTTCGACCACAGCTATCCGCTGGACTATGCCACCCAGTTTTCCGCCGACTGCTATGAGGGCGGCTATGTGATGATCGACATCCCGGACGCCGGGCGGTTCCTCGTCGTCCCTGAAGGGGCCGCCGAGGTGGACGACCTGCCCGAAGATGTCGTTCTGCTGCGCCAGCCGCTGGATCATATTTATCTCGTCTCCACCTCGGTGATGGACCTCTTCGTCCATCTGGACGCCCTGGACAGCATCGCCCTCTCCGGCACGAAGGCCGAGGGCTGGTATGTGGAAGAGGCCAGACAGGCCATGCAGGAGGGCCGCATCGCCTACGCGGGCAAGTACAGCGCCCCGGACTATGAGCGCATCCTTGCCGCCGGCTGCACCCTCGCCATCGAGAACACCATGGTGCTCCACGACCCCGAGGTCAAGGAGCAGCTGGAAAAGTTCGGCGTGCCGGTCCTCGTGGAGCGCTCGAGCTACGAGAGCGGCCCGCTGGCCCGGATGGAGTGGCTCAAGCTCTACGGCATCCTGCTGAATAAGACTGAGATGGCGGAAGAGGTCTTTCGCCAGAAGGTGGAGCAGGTGGCCCCCATCCTCGAGCAGGAAAACACCGGCAAGACTGTGGCCTTCTTCTCCATCACCACCAACAACCTCATCACCGTCCGCCGCACCAGCGACTATGTGGCCCAGATGGTGGAGATGGCCGGCGGCGTCTACATCTTCGACGACCTCGAGGGGGAGACGTCGGCCCAGTCTACCATCAAACTGCCGCTGGAGACGTTCTACGCCCGGGCCAGGGACGCCGACGTCCTCATCTACAACAGCACCATCGAGGGCGTCATGGAGACCCGTGACCAGCTCATCGAAAAATGCCCGATGCTGGCAGATTTCAAGGCCGTCCAGTCCGGCGACTGCTGGTGTACGGCCCAGAGCCTCTTCCAGCAGAGCATGGAGCTGGCCGACCTCATCTCGGATATGAACCTCGTCTTCACCGAGGGCTCGCCCGACCCGGCGTCCCTCCGTTTCTTACAGCGCATCGTATAAAAGGAGCTTTGTCATGACCACCACCCGCCGCCTCAGCCTCGCGTACCTCGCCCTCACGGCGGGGGTCGCGGTGCTGTTTGCACTCAATCTGTTCTGGGGCAGTGTGTCCCTGATGCCCGGCGCGGTGGCGGCAGCTCTGCTGGGCCGGGGCGAAGATGCGCTGGCCGTGGGCATCGTGCTCCAGCTCCGTCTGCCCCGGGCGGTCATGGTCGTGCTGCTGGGCGCGGCCCTCTCGGCGGCGGGCTACCTCCTGCAGACCTTCTTCGCCAACCCCATCGCCGGCCCCTTCGTCATGGGCGTGTCCAGCGGCGCAAAGCTGGCGGTGGCCCTGACGATGGTGGTGTTTTTACAGCAGGGGCTGCTCACCGGCTCGGCCACCCTCATCATCGCCGCCTTTGCAGGCTCGATGGCGGCGATGGCCTTCGTGCTGGTGGTGGCCCGGCGGGTGCCGCGAATGAGCATCCTCGTCATCTGCGGCATCATGATCGGTTACATCTGCTCGGCTGTCACCGACATCGTGGTGACTTTCGCTCAGGACTCCAACATCGTCAATCTCCACAACTGGTCGATGGGCAGCTTTTCCGGCATGACCTGGGCCAACGTGGGTGCAGCGGCCTGCGTGGTGCTGCCCGCGCTGGCGGCGGCGTTCCTGCTCTCGAAGCCCATGGCGGCCTACCAGATGGGCGAGAGCTACGCCAGGAGCGTCGGCGTACCGGTGCGGGCCTTCTCGACGGCCCTCGTGCTGCTTTCCAGCCTGCTTTCCGCCTGCGTGACGGCCTTTGCAGGCCCCATCTCCTTTGTGGGCATCGCGGTGCCGCATCTGGTCAAGAACCTGCTGGGCAGCGCAAAGCCCCTTTATGTCCTGCCGGGCTGCTGTCTGGGCGGGGCAGCGTTCTGTCTGCTCTGCGACCTCATCGCCCGCAGCCTGTTCGCGCCCACTGAGCTGTCCATCAGCTCGGTGACGGCAGTTTTCGGTGCGCCGGTGGTCATCTGGCTGCTGGTGCGCCGCCAGACACAGGAGGGCCGGGAATGAGCGATCCGAAATTCTACTGCCGCGCCGAGGACCTTGCCATCGGCTACGGCAAAACGCCCCTGATGGAGCACATCGGCCTCGGCGTCGGGAAGGGGAGCATCCTCACCCTCATCGGCCCCAACGGCGCGGGAAAATCCACCCTGCTCAAGACGCTGGCAGCGCAGCTGGCCCCCCAAGGGGGCGCTGTCCTGCTGGACGGCAAAAATCTCGCGGACTACTCCGGCCCGGAGCGCGCCCGCAAAATGGCCTTGATGGTGCCTCACACCCGCCGCACCGAGCTGACCACCTGCTTCGAGATGGCGTCCGCCGGGCGCTACCCCTACACGGGGCGGCTGGGTGTCCTCTCGGCAGAAGATAAGCGCCAGGTCCATGCCGCGCTGGCCCTCGTGGGGGCCGAGGCGCTGGCAGGCCGGGACTTCAGCCGCATCAGCGACGGCCAGCGCCAGCGCGTCCTGCTGGCTCGGGCCATCTGCCAGCAGCCGGAGCTGATATTATTGGACGAGCCTACGTCTTTCCTTGACATCAAGGGCAAGGCTGAATTGCTGGCCATCCTGAAAAGCCTCGCCCGGGACAAGAAGATGGCCGTCATCCTGAGCCTCCACGAGCTGGAGCTGGCGCAGAAAGTTTCCGACAAGGTCGTCTGCGTCTCGGCAGCGGGCGTCTCGGACGTCATGACGCCGGAAGAGGCCTTTGCCCGGGAAAACATCTGCAAAATTTATGCTCTGACCGATGAGCAGTACGCATTCCTCTACGGCGAAGAAAAAGCGCCGGAGGAAAAGCGCCCGCTCTTTGAGCACTACGTCCGCAGCGGCCAGAAGCTCCTGCGCTGCGGCTATACCACCGGCACCTGTGCGGCGCTGGGCGCGGCGGGCGCGGCACGGCTGCTGCTCACCGGCCGCACCCCCGAGACGGTGGCCCTCCGCACCCCGAAGGGCATCGTGGTGGAGGTAGAGCCCATCTTCTGCCGCCTGTCCGGCGAGGGAGCTGAGTGCGCCATCCGGAAGGACGGCGGCGACGATGTGGACGTGACCACCGGTCTGCCGGTCATCGCCAGTGTCGCCCTCCGGCCCGAGCTGTCCGGCGAGGTGCGCATCCACGGCGGTGAGGGCGTGGGCCGGGTGACAAAGCCCGGTCTCGACCAGCCCGTGGGCGAAGCTGCCATCAACCACGTCCCCCGGGCCATGATAAAGGAAGCGCTGGAAAAAGAGGCCGAATCTGCCGGGTACGCGGGCGGCTTTGACGTCACCATCTCCATCGAGGGCGGGGCCGAAACGGCGAAGCGCACCTTCAACCCCCACATGGGCGTGGAAGGGGGCCTCAGCGTCCTCGGCACCAGCGGCATCGTCGAGCCCATGAGCCAGCAGGCCATCCTCGACACCATCCAGCTGGAAATGGGGCAGGCGGCGCTTCGGGCCGGAAGCCCCCGGCGGCTCATCCTTGCCCCGGGCAACTACGGCCTCGACTATCTCCACGAGAAGATGCCCGCCCTAAAGAATATCCCGGTGGTCAAGACCTCGAACTTCATCGGGGATACGATGGATATGGCGGCGGCATCAAAATTCGAGCAGGTGGTGCTGGTGGACCACATCGGCAAGCTGGTCAAACTGGCGGGCGGCGTCATGAACACCCACTCCCGCACAGCCGACTGCCGCACCGAGCTGCTCTGCGCCCACGCCGCCCTCTGCGGCGCGTCCCGGGACGTCTGCGCGGCCCTGATGAACGCGGCCACCACCGACGCCTGCATGGAGATCTTAGACGGAGCAGAGATGAGAGAACCGGTGCTGTCCAGTCTGCTGGACGCCATCCAGCTCCACCTCGACCGCCGCTCCGCCGGGGCGTTCCGGGTGGGCGCGGTGCTCTTCTCGAACCAATACGGCCCGCTGGGCCAGACCAGGACTGCAAAGGAGCTGCTGGACGAATGGAAAAACGGATAGGCACTTTTTACGGCGTCAGCGTCGGCCCGGGCGACCCGGAGCTCATGACCCTGCAGGCTGTCCGCCGCCTCGAAAACTGCCCGGTCATCGCCGCGCCCCAGACCCCGAAGGGCGGGATGCTGGCGCTGGACATCGCAAAAGGTGCGGTGGAGCTGAGCGGCAAGACCATCCTGCCGCTGCGCTTCGCCATGAGCCTTGACCCGGCGGTGCAGAAAGCCGCCCACGTCGAGGCGGCCCGGGCTGTGAAAGAATATCTCGACGCCGGGCAGGATGTCGCCATGCTCAACCTCGGCGACGTGTCCGTCTACGCGACCTTCGGCTACCTGCAGGAGATCCTGGAGGCCGAGGGCTGCAAGACCGTGATGCTCCCCGGCGTGACGAGCTTCTGCGCCGCTGCGGCCCGGCTGGGCCAGTCCCTGACGGGCGGCATGGAGCAGCCGCTGACCATCGCCCCGGGGCGCTGCGCCGCTGAGGTGCTGGCCGCACCGGGCGCAAAAGTGCTGATGAAATCGGGCCGTCAGCTGCCCGAGACGCTGGCCGCGCTGGCCGACGCCGGGCTTCTGAGCCGGAGCGCGATGGTCTGTAACTGCGGCCTGCCGAACGAGGAGGTCTGGCCCGACCTGACCGATTATGACCCGGCCCGGTCGGCGGGCTATTTCGCAACGATTTTGGTGAAGGAGGGGTAAGATATGGTCCATTTTGTAGGAGCCGGGCCGGGTGCGCCCGACCTCATCACCCGGCGGGGCGCGGCCCTGCTGGCCGATGCCGACTGCATCATCTACGCGGGCAGTCTCGTCAACCCGGCCCTGCTGGGGCTGGCGAAGCCCGGCTGTGCCATCTATAACAGCGCCGAGATGACGCTGGAACAGGTGCTGGACACCATCCGCGCCACCGAAAAGGCCGGAGGCACCACGGTCCGTCTCCACACCGGCGACCCCTGCCTCTACGGGGCCATCCGGGAGCAGATGGATGCGCTGGACGCCGACGGTATCTCCTACGATGACACACCGGGCGTGTCCAGCTTCTGCGGCGCGGCGGCGGCACTCTGTGCCGAGTACACCCTGCCCAACGTGAGCCAGACCGTCATCATCACCCGGATGGAGGGCCGCACTCCTGTCCCTGAGGCCGAACAGCTGGAAAAGCTGGCCGCTCACGGGGCTACCATGGTCATCTTCCTCTCCATCGGGCTGGTGGACAAAGTCCGGCAGGCCCTTCTCGAGAGCGGCGGCTACCGCCCCGATACCCCTGCCGCTGTGGTCTATAAGGCCACCTGGCCCGAGCAGAAGGTGGTGCGCTGCACCGTCTCCACACTGGCCGAGGAGACCCGCAAAAACGGCATCACCAAGACCGCCCTCATCGTCGTAGGCGACTTTCTGGGCGAAAACTACGAGCGCAGCAAACTCTATGACCCCGCCTTTACCACCGAGTTCCGGCAGGGGACGGAGGCCGGGCAGTGAGCCGGGCATATCTGGCCTTCACCGCAAAAGGCGAAGCGCTGGCCCATCGGCTGGCGGAAGCTCTGCCCGGCAGCGTGAGCCGCTGCGGCGGAGACGTGACCCTGAAAGGCTGGACGGCGGAGCATTTTGCACAGGATGAGGCCCTGATTTTTGTGGGAGCTGTGGGCATCGCGGTGCGGGCCATCGCGCCCCACTGCAGGAGCAAGGCCGCCGACCCGGCGGTGGTGGTCGTGGACGAGGGCGGGAACTTCGCCGTGCCGCTCCTGTCGGGCCATCTGGGCGGTGCCAACGCGCTGGCCCGGGCGCTGGCAAAAGCGTGCGGCGCGGTGCCGGTCATCACGACGGCCACCGACGTCAACGGTCTCTTCGCCGTGGACCTCTGGGCCAAGGCCCAGAACTGCGCTGTCCTTGAGCCGGAGCGCATCAAGCGGGTCAGCGGCGCCCTGCTGGCCGGGCAGACGGTCCGGTACTGGTCGCCGTGGCCGGTGGCGGGGGAGCCCCCCGCCGGAGTGAAAAAGGCTGACCCACCCGAAGCCGCCGACTTCGCCCTGACCCTCACGCCGCAGGGCGGGGCGCTCCACCTCGTACCCCGCATCGGGGTGCTGGGGGTGGGGTGCCGCCGCGGCACGACGGCCCGCCAGCTGGAAGAAGCCTTTGCGGCGTTCTGTGCCGCGTCCGGCCTCAGTCCGGCGGCGGTCTGCGCCGCCGCCAGCATCGACCTGAAAAAAGATGAGCCGGGGCTTGCAGCGTTCTGCAAAGCCCACGGCTGGCCCATTACGTTCTATCCGGCCGACGAGCTGCGGGCCGTGCCGGGACAGTTCACCCCGTCGGCCTTTGTGGCAAGTGTCACCGGCGTGGACAACGTCTGTGAGCGCTCGGCGGTAAAAGCCTCGGGCGGGACGCTCCTTCTGCCCAAAACGGCAGGCGGCGGCGTGACGCTGGCGCTGGCCGTCCGCCCCTTTGCACCCGATTGGAGAACAGAGCAATGAGTGAGAGTAAAAAGACCGTGTTCGTCGTGGGGCTTGGCCCCGGCGGCGGACAGTTTCTGACCGTGCAGGCGCAGAGCGCCTTGCAGCAGGCCGAGGTGTTGTGCGGCTATACGGTCTACATCGACCTTGTGCGCCCCCTCTACCCGGAAAAAGAGTGTTACACCACCGGCATGACCCGGGAGATCGACCGCTGCCGCTGGGCGCTGGATACCGCCCGGGCGGGCCGGGACGTGGCGCTGGTCTGCTCCGGCGACGCCGGGGTCTACGGCATGGCCAGCCCGCTGCTGGAGCTGGCCGAAGAGTACCCGGACGTCAACGTGGAGGTCGTCCCCGGCCTGACCGCCGCCCTCAGCGGCGGCGCGGTGCTGGGTGCGCCGCTGGCCCACGATTTCTGCGTCATCTCGC
>OGNO01001078.1_pt1 | contig 14378 bp, 10 predicted proteins | sample 1573491 | NCBI WGS metagenome assembly OGNO01 (sample SAMEA2581900, study PRJEB24529) | metagenome | biome: Human gut stool | place: China | collected 2011
GGAGAAAATTAGAAAGTCTTTGTATGCCTGTTCACAATACAGTGTTGTGCTGCCACGGACGGCAGCACAAGTCTTAATGTGCCCGGATGGCACATTTAAGACGCACACGTCACTCCGCCACAATATAAATCAGGCATACTTAGACTTTCTTATTTTCGTACAACGGAACAAAACGAGTCCCGGCTTGATGCAATTTGCCAATCGTAACCCCCCAGAACCACCCTACACAAGGAAACTCATGTCACCCGCAAACCAATATTTATCAGATAACGCGTTCTATAAAGCAAAAAAGGAACCACAAAACCATTCTAAGTTTTGCGGTTCCCAATTAGGAAGAATTTGTAATTTAAATATTGTGAATTAACTGCTGCTCTGCAAGCCACATAATCGCTTACAAGATTTTACGAGATGCATGGCATTTTACGAGATGCATGGCATCTTACAGATGCCAGATATCCTCATTGTACTGTGCAATGGTACGGTCTGATGAGAAGAATCCTGCCTTGCTGATGTTGACAAGCATTTTCTTAGCCCATGCCATACGGTCTTCGTAATCTGCGTAGATACGTTCTTTGGTTGCAACGTACTCCTCGAAATCCGGGAGAGTCATGAACCAGTCTTTGTTTAACAGCTCGTTGTAAAGACGCTCTAAGTTCTCTGTACATCCAACTGCTTTCATCTGGTCGCTTACGATAAAGTCGATCGCACGTTTGATGTTTGCATCATTCTCGTAGTAGCTTCTGGAAACGTAATCTGCTTTCTCGTAGTGTTTGATAACTTCCTCAGAAGACTCACCGAAGATATAAATGTTATCATCGCCAACGAACTGATGCATCTCAACATTTGCTCCGTCCATGGTTCCGATTGCAACGGCACCGTTTAACATGAATTTCATGTTGGATGTTCCACTTGCCTCTTTGGAAGCTAAGGAGATCTGCTCATGGATATCTGCTGCCGGGATCAGTTTCTCAGCTAATGTTACGTTGTAGTTTTCTACCATTACTACTTTTAAGTATGGTGCGACTTCCGGATCATTTGCGATCAGTTCCTGTAAGCAGAGGATCAGATGAATGATGTCCTTTGCAATGATATATGCCGGAGCAGCTTTTGCACCAAAAATAACGGTGATCGGACGTGCCGGTTTCTTTCCTGCTTTGATCTCGAAATATTTGTGGATCACATAGAGAGCATTCATCTGCTGTCTCTTGTACTCGTGTAATCTCTTGATCTGGATATCGTAGATGGAGTTGTCATCTAACTCGATGCCCTGTGTTTTTGCAAGATAATTCTTTAACTCTGTCTTTCTTGTACCTTTTACTGCAAGAAGTTTCTTTAATACTTCCTCATCATTTACATATGCGCCGAGTTTCTCTAACTCTTCTGCGTTTTTCTTAAATCCAGGTCCGATTAAGGATGTGATAAATTCGGTCATCTCCGGATCACAGTGTAATAACCAGCGGCGGAATGTGATACCGTTTGTCTTATTATTAAACTTCTCCGGATAAATCCTGTAGAAGTTATTTAACTCTGTATTCTTTAAAATCTCTGTGTGCAGGTAAGCAACACCGTTGACACTGTATCCGTAATGAATATCCATATGTGCCATATGAACGCGTTTCTCATCATCAATGATTGCTACGGATCTGTCATCATATTTCTTTGTCACACGGCTGTTTAACTCATAAATAATCGGCAGTAACTGTGGAACAGCTTTCTCTAAGAAATGGATCGGCCATTTTTCAAGTGCTTCGGCTAAGATCGTGTGGTTTGTGTAAGCACAGGTCTTAGATACAATGTCGATCGCCTCATCCATTAAGATGCCGCGCTCCATCAACAGACGGATCATTTCCGGAATCACCATACTTGGGTGTGTATCGTTGATCTGGATCACTGCATACTCGTTTAATTTGTGAAGATCTCCGCCTCTTGCAAGTGTCTCATCAATGATCAGGCGCGCTGCATTGCTGACCATGAAGTACTGCTGGTATACACGAAGGATTCTTCCCTTATCATCGGAATCATCCGGATATAAGAATAATGTTAAATTCTTTGCAATATCCTCTTTGTCAAAATCGATGCCCTCACCAACTAAACTCTCATCTACTGTCTCAACATCGAACAGATGAAGTTTTGTGGTACGATTCTCATAACCAATCACATCGATATCATATAATCTGGACTGTAACGTAAAACCGCCAAACTGAATCGGATAAGTAACGTCTGTTTTTGTCAGCCAGCTTTCTTTTTCGATCCATGGATTTGGTGTCTCATTCTGCAGGTTATTTTTGAATACCTGTTTGAACAATCCGTAATGGTAATTTAAACCAACACCGTCACCGTTTAAACCAAGGCTTGCGATAGAATCAAGGAAGCATGCTGCAAGACGTCCAAGTCCGCCGTTTCCTAATGACGGCTCCGGCTCAACCTCCTCGATCTCTGCAAGGCTCTTGCCGTTGTCTGCTAAAAGTTTTTTCACATCCTCATAGATGCCAAGGTTGATCAGGTTGTTGGATAATAATTTACCGATCAGGAACTCAGCGGAAATGTAATATAATTTACGTTTTCCCTGATTGCTGACTTTTTCTTCTGCCATTCCTTTTGTCATCTCAAGCAGTGCATAGTAAAGTTCCTCATTTGTGCACTGTGAAATCTCTTTGCCACATCTGTTTGCTACGATTTCCTGTAATTTCATGTTTTCCTCCATGTTCCGCGCCGTCTGCGCTGTTTTCATTATGTTCCCCAACCAATGTTTATGCATGTTCCTGTTGTCCTGATTTCGCTTTTTTTCGCAAAATCATTGTTTATGATGTTATTATAGTTTCCATACTCACTTTTTTCTTGTAATATTGACTCAAAAAGTGGTACAATCCTATCATCATGAATATTTTAGAATATGAAAACTATCAGGAAAAAATTTCACATGGCGATCCTTTATTTCCTTATATCACATATCTCTGCTCAATTCCGTTAGATTTCGGGTATGTGCCGATGCACTGGCACGATGAGATGGAAATTATCTATATAAAAAAAGGAAAAGGCACGATCACGGTCGATTTCGCCCAGCACACGGTAACTGCAGGAGACATTGCCCTGATCCTTCCGGGACAGCTTCACTCGATCGGGCAGTTTGAGTCTGAATCCATGGAGTACGAAAATATCATTTTTCACCCAAACATGCTGATCTCCAAGAAAACGGATACCTGTAATACGGATTTTTTAGTTCCGCTGATCTCCGGCAATGTCTCCCTGCCGCTTTTGTATACACCGGACAGTCCGCATTATGGGGAGATTTCTACCTGTATCGATGCAAATGATGAGATATGCAAAACTTATCCGTCCGGTTATCAGCTTTTTATCAAAGGGCAGCTTTTTCTGCTGTTTTATACTTTGTTTCATAAGTGCAGCACAAAAGAACTTTCCGGCAAAGACCGCAGCAAGTCTTTAGAAAAAATGAAGCTGATCCTAAAATATGTAGAAAACAATTATATGGAAAGGATCACGATCGAAGATATCGCAAACGAAGTGGACTTAAGTCAGTCCCATTTTATGAAATATTTTAAAAATACCATGGGAACCTCTTTCGTCGATTATCTCAACGAATACAGGCTTACCATGGCATCAAGACTTCTGATCTCCTCCGACTCCTCGATACTTGCAATCGCATCGGAAGTCGGTTTTGAAAATCTTTCTTATTTTAACCGTATTTTTAAGAAACGCTTCGGACAGACCCCCCGCGAATACCGCAGGCGGCAGACGCCGGATACGGTTCATTCATAAGCCTGACATCCACTGTCAGGCTTTGCGCCTAAGATCCTGTCATGTCCGATCACGCAGTAAGATGAGCAGCAGCCACCGCCGGCCCAATCAGATTCTCATAGAACTCTTCTGCCGGCTGTGGTCTGCCGAATAAGAATCCCTGGATATAATCCGGATCTAACTCTGATATCTTTTTAAACTCACTCTCTGTCTCAATCCCCTCAACACAGAGCGTCAGCCCAAGTTTGTGCGTCATCGTGATGATCTGTGTCATCAGATCGTGTTCGTACTGGTTATTTAATGCTTTTAATGTAAAGGAACGGTCGATCTTGATATAATTCGGTCTTAGATCACCAAGACAGTGAAGATTGGAATATCCTGTTCCAAAATCATCTAAAATTACAAGTACACCGTTTTTCTTTAATCCATCCCACAGTTTTTTGAAATGTGTATTAGAATCCAGATAACCACTTTCTGTCAGCTCAATTCCTACTGCGGACGGTTCAAGTCCGTAAAGACGCAGTGCTGTCAATATCTCTGTCAGGACACGGCTTTTCATGACCTGCACATAGGACAGATTGATATTGATCCTGAAATCAGGAATATATTTCTGCCATCTGCTGCAGGTTGAGATTGCCTGATGAAGCATCCATTTTCCTGCCGGAATGATCAGACCGGTTTCCTCCAGCAGCGGAATAAATTCTACCGGAGAGATACGCTCCCAGCGGACTGTATCTTTTGCCCCGTTTTCATCTTCCTTTACACATACCACTTCTTTTTCAGACTCTCCCGCCTGAATTTTTTCCGGCATGGAAAAACGCATCAGTGCCTCTGCACCGACCAGCCGGCGTGTCTTTGTGTCCACGATCGGCTGATAATAAGTCTCAAATCCCTCAAATCCATGATTTACTGCATGATGAAGCTGGCGTGTGATCTGTTTCTTCCGTAGAAAACCGTCATAATCTTCCTTCATAAATATATAACAGCGGTTCTTTCCCAGATCTTTGGCAGTGTTAAGGGCATACTCGGACAATTTCATGATATTTTTGTATGTTCCGGATGTCTTTGCTGTATCGACAGCCCCCGCAGATATGGTAAATACAGATTTATATCCATTTTCCTCAATAAATACGTCAAGACTCTTCCGGATTGCTTTATAGAGTTCCGTTGCTGCTTCCATATCACCACCGGAAAAATCAACAACCATGAACTCATCTGCTAATACACGGTACAGCTTCTGCCCCGGTTTGATATTAGCGCTGATACAATCTGCCGTACTTTTTAAGATATAATCGCCATACTCCATTCCGAAGTCACCATTGATATCCCGAAAATCATCAATGCCAATACGAAGGAAAAATCCATCCGGCAGTCCGTCCCCAAACTGCTCCACATAAGCCGAAAGGCTCGATTCACCAAGCAGTCCGCTGACATTGTCTGCCTTTTGTTTCTGACCGATCTCATTGATACATCCAACCAGAAAATGTGGTCTTCCGTCAGCGTCATTTAACACACGCCCCCTGCAGTTGATCCAGACCGGATGCCCCTCACGGTCTAACCACCGGTAATGCATATTATGAAAAACAATCTCCCCTTTCATAATACGGTTAAACTCTTCATCCAGACGCGGCTGATCCTCTGTGTACACAAATGTATGATGCTCTTTTGCTGCATTGTCAAAAGTTTCTCCCGGTAAAAGGAAACGATCTGTCGCATGTTTTGAGATCTTATAAAAATCTTTCTGCAGATCAAACACATACAGATAATCGTCCATACACGGATTAAACAATTCCACGATATATTCCATCTGTTCTCTTGAAAAACTATTCATCATCGTGTCCATCTTCTTCTCCATTTCTGCAAATCCAAAAAATTTTCATTTACAGTTCGTTGTTTTTATTTTTCCAAAAATATATGGTAATATTCGTTTACTATCGCTAATACGGAAGCAGATAATATCCAAGTACACCGCTTACAATCCCCACTGCTGCGCCTGCTGCGACATCGAGTACCGTATGAACACCCCCGATTACCCGGATCACTGCGATCAGAATCCCTGTCACTGCAAGTATACAACCTGCCACCGGATTCTTTACAAATACCGTAACAGCAATCACAAATACAGAAAACACATGACGGCTCGGAAACGATTTTCCACTGGTATCCTTGTCTAACACCGGCGGAATGCCGTATTTTTCATAAGGTCGCGGTTCATTGATAATCTTACGTGACACCGACACTACCACAAATGAAACCGCCGGTACCAGTACCGCCTGCAGCAGGAAAGTATCTCCTAAAAAAAACAAATACAGCAGATAAAGCGGATAACTGAAAAAAACGATCCCTGTAAAAATCCTGTTTGCCCAGACGATCCGGCAGATTTTTTTTTTATCCTGTAAAAAGTACCCCATCATCTTCCGGTAAGTCTGCTGCGTCATGATGAGACCTCACTTCCCACAACCGATAAAAATGCACCGATAAAAATACAGAAATCTGAGATATTAAATATGATCCCACGCAGCCACTTCGGTCCAAAATTAAACTTCACATAATCAACCACATACCCTCTGGTATAACGGTCCAGCAGATTATTTAGCCCTCCACCGACAAGTAAAGATGCACCTGTCTTGCTCAGACGGTGCCCCGGCATACGAAGCAGGAAATAATATAAAACTCCGACAAAAAACATGATCACCGTATGCAGCGTGCGCATTACACGGGGCTTTTTTGCCAGGAAATTAAGTGCAGCCCCGCGGTTATAATATTTTTCGATCAGAATCTTATTCCGCCGCCTCGGATGCACCACATATCTGGCATATTTTTTATCCATATGGTGCTTGATCCACAAATCAGAACCAAATACAATCCCTGCTAGTAATATATATGGCATGCAAATCTCCATTTCTAAACAATCTGTTGTGTCTGTTGTATTTCTTCCTATTATAATGCTTTTGTTTCAAAAAGAAAAGTACATAACCATATTTTATTTATCACTTTCCAAGTGCCTTTTCCAACTCTTCGATCACGATCTTAAGTGCCTTGATCCTTGCATACCGCTTGTCTACCGACTCTAAAATATGCCACGGCGCATACGTGGTACTTGTTTTCTGGATCATTTCATTGACCGCATCTTCATACTGATCCCATTTTTCACGGTTGCGCCAGTCCTCATCTGTGATTTTCCACTGCTTCTGCGGTGTATTCTGCCGCTCATTGAAACGTTCCAACTGCGTATCCTTATCGATCTGCACCCAGAACTTGATAATGACAGCGCCCCAGTCGTGCAGCTCTTTTTCAAACTCATTGATCTCGTTGTAAGCACGTTTCCAGTCATTTTCACTGCAGAATCCCTCAAGGCGTTCTACCATGACTCTGCCATACCAGGTACGGTCAAAGATCGCAATATGCCCTGTCTTTGGCAGCCTTGTCCAGAAACGCCAGAGATAATGTCTCGCTTTCTCGTGCGGCTCCGGACTTGCGATCGGATGTACTTCATAGCCTCTTGGGTCCAATGCGCCTGTGATCCGTTTAATATTGCCACCCTTTCCTGCCGCATCCCATCCCTCGTATGCAATGATAACCGGAACCTTTTTACGGTACAGACGGTTATGAAGTTCTCCTAATCTGTGCTGTAATTGTTTCAGCTCTTTTTTGTACGCATCTTCTTCCATCGTCTTATCCAGTGGAATCTCAGATAATAACGGCATTTTTTTCATGGAAAATACATTCTGTAAGATCGGTACTGCCATCGCATTATTGGCAAGTGCCACATCAATTCCCTCTGTCAGAATCTCAAGTGCCTGCAGCTCTGTCCATTTTTTTGATTCTGCATCAATGATATACCATGGTGCCGACGGCAGATTCGTTTCCTTTAAATAGGAATCAAATGCATCTGAGCATTTTTCATAGTGATCATTCTGCCAACGGTCATTTTTACTGACACGCCATCTGGTATCCTTCTCCTTCGACAGATGCTCTATACGTTTTTCCTGCTCAGATTTGGAAATCTGCAAAAATAATTTCACAACAAGATAACCGTTGTCTGTCAGCTGACGTTCAAACCGCTTGACACTCTCAATACGGTGCGCATATGCCTCATCGCTGATCTTTTCGTGCAGTCTTTCTTTCATGATCTCGTCCATCCAGCCGGAATCTAAGAAACTGAACTTGCCGTTTTCCGGAATCTTCACAAAATGACGGTACAAAAACGGCTTTCTTTTTTCCTCCTCCGTCGGTGCTGACATTGATTCTACCTTAAAAAATCGCGGATCGATATTTTTGATGATCTGACCGATCAGAGAACCTTTGCCTGCGGTTCCCCAGCCTTCGACCAGCACAAGTACCGGCAGTCCGTGTTCTTTTACCTTAAGCTGCTGCTCCTGTAATTTCATCCGTGCATCCTTAAGCCGCCCCTCTAATTTCTCATCCGACGGACGCTCTGGTTTTTCCCATTGTTTTAACATGCAAAACCCTCCATTCTTTCATGTTTTATTTTCACGTTCATCCAGTTCTTCTTTCTTTAGTTTTTCACATTCATTCTGAAATATCAAGCATTTTCATATTTTTTCAAAAAATATGTTTTCTGTTTATTAATTGTAAAAAAATGTGTCTTTTTTCACAGATTTATAGTATAGTAAAGATAGATAAATATTAAAGTTTTGTATGGTTTTTCCAATAGGAATCCATGCTATAAGGAGAACGCCTATGCTGGTTACATTAATACCCCTATTTGATGAAAACATAAAAGTCAGCGCATATTCTCTATATACGCAGAAAGCGAATTTCCTGCTTCACCCAAATCTTTTAGGAAGCGGAAGCAATGACGGTGCCGCCCAGATTGAAGGGTTCGAACTGATCTTAAATATGGGGCTTGAAACACTTTCCCCTGCAAAAGAGATTTTTGTTCCGGTCAATGAAATATCGATCTTTTCCGATATTCCTGCACAATGCGGTCTGCCACACGAATTTTTCGTATTACTGCTAAAAGGAAATATTCCATGTACACCAATGTATATTGACCGTGTAAAAGCGCTCAAAGAGATGGGATACCGTTTTGCCATCCGTAAACTTCCTGTATCAAGCTATGAGGCTTATCATGATCTGCTCACACTGATGGATTATGTCATGTTAGACTGTGAACAGATCGATATCAGTAAAGCCCGTATTTACTTTAATCAGGTTTATCCGGATATCAGACTCTGTGCTTCAAACATAACAGATACAGAGACCTTCGATGCGATCCGTCAGGATAAGAGCTGCTGCCTTTATGAGGGAAGTTTTTACAGACTGCCTGTCACAAAAGGAACACACAAGGTAGCTCCATTAAAGATCAATTACATTGAACTTATGAATCTGGTCAATACAGAAGACTTTGACCTGACAAAAGCAGCAGACATTATCGCTCATGACACTGCGCTTGTCATCTCACTTCTTCGTATGGTCAATCATATGGCTGTCAACTCGGAGATTACTTCTATCCGGCACGCGGCTGCCATGCTCGGACAGAAAGAGTTGAAACGCTGGATCAACACAGCCGTTGTCAATCAGTTGTGCTCTGACAAGCCAAACGAGATCACGCGTTTATCCCTGTTACGTGCAAAATTTGCCGAAAATCTCGCTCCTGCATTTGAACTTGGCGGAAAGGCTTCCGAACTGTTCTTAACCGGACTCTTCTCCGTGCTTGATATTATCCTCGACAAACCAATGGAGGAAGCACTATCCCTTGTCAAGGTTTCGCATGACATTGAAGATGCACTCATCCGGCAAAGCGGCATTTTTGCAGAACCGTTATATTTTATCAAACAGTACGAGGCTGGCAACTGGTCTGAAGTTTCAAGACTTATGATCTTAGAAAATCTCGATACACAGACCGTATATGATGCCTATATTGATGCCCTGAAATGGTACCGCGAGCTGTTTTCCGATACCTACCGGAGCTGATGCGCCAGGCATTTCGCTTCTTATAAAAATATGGGTGCAAAATCTGGTTCATAACTTAAAGACTGTCAAATTGCACAATCATAAATTCAAAATCCAGATTTTGGCACCCATGTTTTTTATTTTTCATTCTTTATCCGGTTTTTCTTTACAACTTTCTGTCTTGTGAATTCTTCCCTCTCTTTTTCTTCCAGATACTCCTGTATTTCACGCGACAATTTTTCATATTTCGGAATCGTAATATTCGATAGCGCATTTGCACGCTTCTGTGTTTTTTTTATATTATATGCAAGACGGTAGGCAGAATTTTCAACCTCTGCAAGGCGGATGGTAAGCTCTTTTACCTTTTCAAACTGCTGACATGCCTCATCTAACGACATTCTTGTATGATAAAAAGAATACGCAGGGGTCTGCTTGTTTTTTTCATACTCTACCTTTGGAATCTCCGTACCCATGACACTGCGGCGCTTGATACGGATGGAATTTTCCACCGGAACTGCCTTTGCGATCTGTTCTACCTGATGGATTCCCATCTGGATATTGGCTTTCTGCAATGCCTGATAGGCATTGGAAAATGTCTCATCGATCTGACTCTGGATATCCGACGCTTCCGTAATTAATTCCATCAATTCCCGGATCAAGATATTTCTTTTTTTATCCATCAGATCGAATCCCTGTCTGGATAATGCAAGCGCATTTTTTGCCAGTATGAGGTTTCCTTTCGTCGGAAACGTATTCGGATCCATGCGTCATCCCTCCCTGTAAAAAAATTTGCGGTGAACAGAATTATTCTTCCCTGTCCCAGTACTTTTCAAGGATCTTTGTATCAATACGGTCTAACTCTCCGCGTGGCAGAATATGAAGCAGTCTCCATCCGATATCAAGTGTCTCTGCCATTGAACGGTTCTCATCTTTTCCCTGCCCGATAAATTCTTTTTCGAAAGCTGTACCAAACTTTAAATACTGTTTATCGGTATCGGAAAGTTCATCCTCACCGATAACACTTGCAAGATCTCTCGCCTCGCCGACACGGGCATAGGATGAAAAGAGCTGATTGGCAAGATCCTGATGATCCTCTCTCGTGTATTTTTCACCAATGCCGTCTTTCATCAGACGCGACAAAGACGGCAGCACATTGATCGGCGGATAAATATTTTTCTGGTGAAGTGATCTTTCAAGTACGATCTGACCCTCGGTGATATAACCGGTAAGATCCGGGATCGGATGCGTGATATCATCATTTGGCATTGTCAGAATCGGGATCTGTGTCACAGAACCGGCCGATCCTTTTACGATTCCGGCTCTCTCATATAGAGCTGCAAATTCACTGTAGAGATAACCAGGATATCCTTTCCGGCTTGGGATCTCACCTTTCTGTGCCGATACCTCACGCATTGCCTCCGCAAACGATGTCATATCCGTCAGTATTACAAGAATATGCATATTTTTTTCAAACGCAAGATATTCAGCAGCAGTCAGAGCCACCTTCGGCGTGATCAGACGCTCTGCGACCGGATCATTGGAAAGATTTAAAAACATTGCAACATGATCACTTACACCACATTCTGCAAAACGCCGTTTAAAATATTCCGCCACGTCATATTTTACGCCCATTGCCGCAAACACGACTGCAAACGGCTCATCCTCATTTTCCCCGTCTCCTAAACTTGCCTGCTCTACGATCTGGGCTGCAAGCTCGTCATGCGGCAGACCGTTACCTGAAAAGATAGGAAGCTTCTGTCCACGGATCAGTGTTGTAAGACCATCGATCGCAGAGATACCGGTTCTGATATAGTTTCTTGGATATTCCCTGCTGCACGGGTTCATCGGCTGACCGTTCACGTCGCGTACAACCTCGGCACGTACTGCCCCAAGCCCATCAACCGGCTGTCCTAAGCCGTTAAACGTCCTTCCTAAGATCTCCTCTGATAATCCCACACAAAGTGGTCTGCCGGTTAACCTTGCATGCGTATTTAAAAGAGACATTTCCTCCGTGCTCTCAAATACCTGAACGACTGCATAATCATCATTGATCTCTACAATGCGCCCTAATTTTTTCTGTTTTCCATCCACGACCAATTCCACGATCTCATCATAGAAAGCACCTTTTACGCCTTCCACAGCAACTAACGGTCCATTGATCTCACTTAATCCCAGATACTCAATCGCCATACTAATCTCCATTCCTGCACTGCCCTCAGCGCATCTTAAGTTCGTGCGCAAACACAATTTATGCGTAGTCAGCCGCCTTTTATGCGTTTTCTGCCATCAGATGCTGATAAAATTCTTCAATTCTGTCATCATACAGATTCAGCTGTTCTAACTTGTCATTTGCCACATCATATTTAATGGAAATGATCTTCTCAAATATATCACTTTCGCGCAGAAGCGCCATCGGCATATTCCGGTCGATCAAGGCTTTGCACCGGTCATACAGATGAAGGATGATCTCCATCATGCGAAGCTGTTTTTCCATCGGCACATAGGTATCTTCCTTATGGAATGCGTTCTGCTGCAGGAATCCAAGCCGGATCACACGTGCGATCTCAAGCACCAGCTTCTGGTCATCCGGGAGCACATCACTTCCGATCAGCTTTACGATCTCATTCAGACGATTTTCCATGGTAAGCAGATTTAAGATCTCATTCCGGCACTGTACAAATGTCGGTCCGACATTCGTCTCATACCATGCTGTCAGATCCGGAATATATTCGGAATAACTGGTCAGCCAGTTGATCGCAGGATAATGTCTCGCATAGGCAAGTGATTTATCAAGCGCAAGGAAACAGCGGACAAACCGCTTGGTATTCTGTGTGACCGGTTCCGAAAAATCGCCTCCCTGTGGGGAGACTGCTCCAATGATCGTCACACTTCCATCCGAACCATTTAGATTTTTCACATATCCGGCACGCTCGTAAAATGCAGAAAGCCTTGATGCTAAATATGCCGGGAAACCTTCCTCTGCCGGCATCTCCTCAAGTCTGCCCGAAAGCTCACGCAGTGCCTCTGCCCAGCGCGATGTGGAATCTGCCATGATCGCCACATGATATCCCATATCACGATAATATTCTGCCAGTGTAATGCCGGTATAAATACTTGCCTCACGTGCTGCTACCGGCATGTTGGAAGTATTTGCGATCAGTGTGGTACGATCCATCAGAAGGTTGCCGGTCTTTGGATCGTTTAACTCACCAAATTCCTCTAAAACGTTGGTCATCTCGTTTCCACGTTCCCCGCAGCCGATATAAATGATAATATCTGCATCACACCATTTTGCAAGCTGATGCTGTGTCATGGTCTTTCCTGTTCCAAATCCTCCCGGCAATGCCGCCGTACCGCCCTTTGCAATAGGAAAAAGTGTATCTAAGATACGCTGTCCCGTCACAAGCGGTCTGTCTGCCGGATACCTGTCTGATACCGGGCGCGGTTTACGGATCGGCCACTCCTGTGTCATGGTAAGTTCTCTTGTACTGCCATCCTCCGTCTGTATCGTAACGATCCCGTCACAGATTGTATATTTTCCATCCGGTTTTACAGTTGTTACCGTCCCGGATACTCCGGGCGGAAGCATCACACGATGTACGATCGACTTTGTCTCCGGTACCTCTGCAATAACAGAACCTTCTTTTACCTGATCACCAGCCTGTACCGTGATGTGCGTCTCCCAGAGTTTCTCTCTGTCCAACGCATCCGCCTGCGCACCTGTCGGGATAAATGCCCCGCTTTTTTCTGCAATCTTCTGCAGTGGACGTTCAATACCGTCAAAGATATTATTTAAGATTCCAGGAGCTAATTTTACACTGATGGCACTGCCGGCACCGATAACTTTTTCCCCCGGCTTTAACCCGGAAGTCTCCTCATACACCTGAATCGTCGTTTTCTCTTTCGTCAGCCGGATCACTTCCCCGACTAAATGTTTCTCTCCGACATATACCATCTCATTCATTTTATAACCGAGATTTCCCTGTATCGTGATAACCGGTCCGTTAATCCCATATATCTTTCCTGTTATACCCATGTCTGATCCTCTCACTACTATCCGTTTTCAGGCAGCCTATTGCTGCAAAATATTCCTGCAAATCAGTCTCTGCCCTAAGACAACTCATATCATATCCAGCAGGTTTCCTGTGCGCGTCTCATTCTCTCCGCAAACGATTCATCGATCAGAACGTTCTTTGACGGAATGACAGCCCGTATGCCACCGGAAAATTCATCCTCGGCAATCTCTACCTTACACCCACTCTTTTCCTGCAGCACTGTCTGCCTTTCCCGATCCGAGGGACTGATAAAAATTATCATTTCCTCACCCTGTGCAAATTCTTCTGCCTTCTTAATCTGGGCAAGTAAAAATGTCTCATATCCGTCTGTCTGCCGGTATGATGCGAGCTTCTTTATTACTATTTCAAATAATTCTCTGGTTTTCTGCTCTCTTCGCGCCTGATAATCTTTTTTCCAGGTCATCATCTGCTCCGCAGCCTGACGGTTTACTTCTTTTTTCTGTTTTTCTAAGAAAATGCGTCTTGAGCTTTCAAGTGCAGCACGGCATGACTGTTCATGTTCTTCCATCGCCGACTGATAAATATTTTTCTGCTCGCCTAATATCGCCGCACTCTGACTGTTTGCAGCACCGATCGCCGCACCATAAAAAACTTCCAGTTTTTCATTGATCTCCATGCATCCATCCC
>OGNO01001079.1_pt1 | contig 14366 bp, 10 predicted proteins | sample 1573491 | NCBI WGS metagenome assembly OGNO01 (sample SAMEA2581900, study PRJEB24529) | metagenome | biome: Human gut stool | place: China | collected 2011
TGAGTAAAAATAAGAAAAACAAAAAGTTTAATAAGAATATGAACCCAACAGAGAAGAACCAACCTCAAGACGAGGAAGTTTTGAAAAATCAGGAAGCGGCAGAAGCTGCCATTGATGAAGAAACTCAGAAAGAAGCAACAGAAGAACTGAACGCTGAAGAGAAGGTGAATAAGGAATTGGCGGAAGCTCAGAAAACAATAGAAGAGCAGCATGACAAATACCTGCGTCTTTCAGCCGAATTTGACAATTACCGTAAACGCACCATGAAAGAGAAGGCCGAATTGATTAAAAATGGTGGAGAAAAGGCCATTACTGCCATTCTTCCTATTTTGGATGACTTGGAGCGTGCAGTAAAGACTTCAGAAACTTCGGATGATGTAAAAGCAATGCGTGAAGGAATTGAGTTGATCTACAACAAATTCCTGAAAGTATTGAACCAGGAAGGACTTCAGAAAATAGAAACTGACGGTGAGAACTTTGATACCGATTATCACGAAGCAATTGCATTAGTTCCAGCTCCTTCCGAAGAGAAGAAAGGAAAAATATTGGACTGTGTACAAACCGGTTATAAGCTGAATGACAAAGTAATACGCCACGCCAAAGTAGTTGTGGCTCAATAAAACAGTATCATAAAACGACATGGCAAAAAGAGACTATTACGAAGTTCTGGAGGTGGACAAAACAGCCACCCTTGATGTTATAAAAAAAGCATACCGCAAAAAAGCAATACAATATCATCCGGACAAGAATCCGGGAGATAAAGAAGCGGAAGAAAAATTCAAGGAAGCTGCCGAAGCTTATGATGTGTTGAGCAACCCGGATAAACGCGCCCGTTACGACCAATTCGGACATGCAGGAATGAGTGGAGCTGCCGGTGGCGGTTTTGAAGGATTCGGACAAGGTATGTCCATGGATGATATTTTCTCTATGTTCGGTGACATCTTCGGTGGACATGGAGGAGGTTTCGGAGGCTTTGGAGGTTTCGGCGGTGGCGGACGTTCCGCACAACGCAAGTTCCGTGGTTCAGACCTCCGTGTAAAAGTAAAACTGAACTTAAAAGAGATTTCTACGGGAGTAGAAAAGAAATTCAAACTGAAAAAGTACGTAACATGTGACCATTGCCATGGTTCAGGAGCCGAAGGAGAAGGAGGAACGGAAACGTGTCCCACTTGTCATGGAACAGGAAGTATCACCCGCACCCAACAAAGCATTTTTGGAATGGTACAATCACAAAGCGTATGTCCACAATGTAACGGAGAAGGGAAAATAATTAAGAACAAATGTAAAGCTTGTGCAGGAGAAGGTATTGTATACGGAGAAGAAGTCGTGGAAGTGAAAATTCCTGCCGGTGTGGCTGAAGGAATGCAACTTTCTGTCAATGGGAAAGGAAATGCGGGCAAACATAACGGTGTTCCCGGTGATTTGCTTGTTGTCATAGAAGAAGAATCCCATCCAGACCTAATACGCGATGAAAATGATTTGATTTACAATCTGTTACTAAGCGTTCCGACTGCTGCTTTAGGAGGCACTGTAGAAATACCAACTATTGATAGCAAAGTAAAAGTAAAAATTGAACCAGGCACCCAACCAGGTAAGGTCTTACGCCTAAGAGGTAAAGGATTGCCCAATGTCAATAGTTATGGTTACAGTAACGGTACAGGTGATTTATTAGTCAATGTAAGCGTATATATTCCAGAAACGTTGAATAAAGATGAAAAACAAGCACTAGAGAAAATGCAAGAATCGGATAACTTCAAACCGAATACAAGCATTAAAGAAAAAATATTCAAGAAGTTCAAAAACTTCTTCGATTAATTTTTATACTACAAAGTGTCACAGAAAGAATATCAGGTTTTATATCTGCCTGGCATTCTTTTGTGACACTTTGCGGTAAATAAAAACATTTGCCATGAATTACGAAGAAACATTGGATTATTTATATAATAGTGCCCCATTATTCCAACATATAGGAAAAGATGCATACAAGGCAGGGTTAGAAAACACTTATCTTTTAGACAAGTATTTCAACCATCCCCATCGCCAATTCCGAACCATTCATATAGCCGGAACCAATGGAAAAGGCTCTTGTTCACATACTTTAGCCGCCATTTTACAATCAGCCGGATACAAGACAGGACTTTACACTTCTCCACATCTGATAGATTTCCGTGAACGAATCCGCGTCAACGGAATTCCTGTATCCAAAGAATATGTCATAGACTTTGTAGAAAAACACCGTGCCTTTTTTGAACCTTTGCATCCTTCTTTCTTTGAACTGACTACCGCAATGGCTTTCCACTATTTTGCCCAAAGCCAAGTAGATGTAGCCATTATAGAAGTCGGTCTGGGAGGACGAATAGATTGTACAAACATCATCCGTCCGGATCTATGTGTCATAACCAATATCAGTTTCGACCATATACAATTCTTAGGTAACACATTAGCCAAAATAGCCACAGAGAAGGCCGGAATCATCAAAGAAAAGACCCCGGTAGTTATCGGTGAAACCACACCCGAAACCAAACCTATATTTACAACCCGTGCTAAAGAAGTAAACGCTCCTATCTACTTTGCAGAAGAAGAACAGTTATTACACTCCTCCAGCATAAATGAAAAAGGTAAACGAATATATCAAACAACCGACTACCTCAATCTGGAAGGCGAACTGGAAGGGCTTTGCCAACTTAAAAACACCAATACACTTTTATCTGCCATCCGCCTATTAAAACAAGCAGGTTATCAACTTACCGAAAGCAATATACGCAAAGGATTCTCACAAGTATGTGAACTCACCGGCCTGATGGGAAGATGGCAAAAATTAGAAAGTGAACCGACTTTAATATGCGATACAGGACATAATGTAGGAGGTATTTCGTATATCATAGAACAATTAGAACATCAGAAATATGAACGATTACACATTGTAATAGGTATGGTAAACGACAAGGATATCAGTGGAGTATTGTCCATGCTTCCTAAAAATGCCACCTATTATTTTACCAAAGCCAGCGTAAAGCGTGCTTTATCCGAAAAAGAATTACAAAGTTTAGCGATGCAATCCGGGCTGCACGGAGATACTTATCCTGATGTAGAAACAGCTGTAACAGCCGCTAAAGAAAAGGCTAACAAAAATGACTTTATTTTTGTTGGAGGAAGCAGCTTTATCGTTGCGGATTTATTAAAATTTCACGTTTAGTCCGTTCACTTTTATAGAAAAAGTTTGGGAATACCGAAGAAAATCTTTTTATTTGCATTAGTTTTATACATAAAATAAAAAGATTTTCAATAACATGATAAACACATCTACTTCCGATGAGAATTTATGCGGCCTGAAACGGGCCGATTTTCAGACAACAGTGAACGGGAAACAAACAGACCTCTTCATTCTGAAAAATGAAAACGGAGCTGAAATAGCTGTCACCAACTATGGTGGAGCAGTATTAGCTATTATGGTTCCGGACAAAAACGGTAAATATGCCAATGTCATTCAAGGACATGATAGTATAACCCATGTTATCAATAGCCACGAACCTTTCCTCAGTACTCTTATCGGTCGTTACGGGAACCGTATAGCAGGAGGCAAATTCATTTTAGAAGGGAAAGAATATTCACTGACTATCAACAATGGTCCCAACTCGCTGCATGGCGGTCCTACCGGATTTCATACCCGCATTTGGGATGCAGAACAGGAAACTCCCCAAAGTTTGAAATTGCATTATTTATCTGCTGATGGCGAAGAAGGATTTCCGGGAAATTTGGATATTCACGTAACGTACACTTTAAGTAATCAAAATGAATTCATCATTACTTACCACGCTACAACAGACAAAACAACATTGGTAAATCTTACTCACCACGGTTTTTTCAGCCTATCAGGCATTGCCAATCCTACGGCAACCGTTGATAACAACATCGTAACCATTAATGCTGATTTTTATACTCCGATAGATAATGTATCCATCCCTACAGGCGAAATTGCCAAAGTAGAAGGTACTCCTATGGATTTTCGTACTCCTCAAAGAGTAGACAGTAGAATCAATGACCCATTCGAACAGCTAGAATTCGGTGCCGGCTATGACCACTGCTATGTATTAAACAAACGTGAAGCAGGCACACTGAGTTTTGCAGCAAAATGTGTGGAGCCCGAAAGCGGTCGTAGCATGGAAGTATACACTACAGAGCCCGGTGTACAAGTTTATACTTCAAACTGGCACAATGGTTTCGAAGGTGCTCATGGAGCAACTTTCCCAGCAAGAAGTGCCATCTGTTTTGAAGCACAACATTTTCCTGATACGCCCAATAAAGGTCATTTCCCTTCTTGCGTTCTACATCCGGGGGAAACTTACAGCCAAGTAACCATCTACAAATTCGGTGTAGAAAAATAATTTTATGAAATAACCTAATTAATAAACTTATAATTTTTTCAAAACCATGAATCAACAAAAACAGAACGGTAATATCATCGCTATCATTACAATGTTCTTCCTTTTCGCGATGATTTCCTTCGTTACTAATCTTGCTGCGCCTTTCGGCACAATATGGAAAAACCAATATGCAGGTGCCAATACCTTGGGTATGATGGGAAATATGATGAATTTCCTCGCATATCTGTTTATGGGGATTCCTTCAGGTAATATGCTTGTAAAAATCGGATATAAAAAAACAGCCCTCATTGCCATGGCAGTAGGTTTCATCGGTTTGTTTATCCAATATATTTCCAGTTTGTTCGGTGCAGATATAGACGTATTCAATTTAGGAGAATATGCCATTAAAATGAATTTTATCATCTACCTGCTTGGTGCCTTCGTCTGTGGTTTTTGTGTATGTATGCTGAACACTGTAGTTAACCCGATGCTAAATCTTTTAGGTGGTGGTGGTAACAAAGGTAACCAATTAATCCAAGCCGGTGGTGCTCTAAACTCATTGTCAGGTACTTTGACTCCGCTTTTCGTAGGTGCCTTGATTGGTTCTGTTACCCCTCAAACAGCTATGTCAGATGTAGCTCCTCTGCTTTTCATAGCAATGGGTGTATTCGTATCAGCGTTTATCGCTCTTTCATTCATCGCCATTCCAGAGCCTCATCTAAGAAAAGCAGGTCATGAAAAAGAGAAATTCTCTCATAGCCCTTGGAATTTCCGCCATACTGTATTAGGTGTAATCGGTATCTTTGTGTATGTAGGTATTGAAATCGGTATTCCAGGCACATTAAATTTCTATCTTGCCGACCCAACGGAAAAAGGTGCGGGCCTGCTTGCCAACGGTGCCGCTATCGGTGGTGCTATTGCTGCCATCTATTGGTTGCTCATGTTAGTGGGACGTTCTGCAAGTAGTGTCATCAGCGGTAAAGTAGCTACACGTACACAATTGATTGTTGTTTCCGCAACAGCTATCTGTTTTATATTAATCGCAATCTTCACTCCAAAAGAAATCACTGTCTCTATGCCGGGATATAGTGTAGAAAATGGATTCGAAATGGCCTCTGTACCTGTCAGTGCCCTATTTTTGGTACTTTGTGGTTTATGTACGTCCATTATGTGGGGAGGTATCTTCAACCTCGCTGTAGAAGGTTTAGGCAAATATACCGCACAAGCTTCAGGTATTTTTATGATGATGGTTGTCGGTGGCGGTATTTTCCCATTATTGCAGCAATTCATTTCTGACGCTGTGGGATATATGGCCAGCTATTGGTTAATTATCGCTTTGCTTGCTTATCTGTTGTTCTATGGTTTGGTAGGATGCAAGAACGTAAACAAAGACATTCCTGTAGAATAATTATAAAAACATATAGTATTAACTTTAAACTATTAATATCATGGATATAGAATACGTAAGAAGTCGCTTCATCAAACATTTTGATGGCACAACAGGTTCAGTATATGCATCACCCGGACGTATTAACCTTATTGGAGAACATACCGACTATAACGGTGGTTTTGTCTTTCCCGGAGCAGTAGATAAAGGTATGATTGCTGAAATCAAACCTAATGGTACTGATAAGGTACGTGCTTATTCTATTGATCTAAAAGACTATGTAGAATTCGGCTTGAACGAAGAAGATGCTCCTAAAGCCAGTTGGGCAAGATATATTTTCGGCGTTTGCCGCGAAATGATCAAACGTGGTGTAGATGTGAAAGGTTTTGACACTGCTTTTGCGGGTGACGTACCTTTGGGTGCAGGTATGTCTTCATCTGCTGCATTGGAAAGTACGTATGCTTTCGCTATCAACGAACTTTTCGGTGACAACAAAATAGATAAATTTGAATTAGCCAAAGTAGGTCAGGCAACAGAACATAATTATTGTGGTGTAAATTGCGGTATTATGGATCAATTTGCATCTGTATTCGGAAAAGAAGGTAGTTTGATCCGTTTGGACTGTCGCTCATTGGAATATCAATACTTCCCGTTCAAACCGGAAGGTTACCGATTGGTATTGGTTGACTCGGTAGTCAAACACGAATTGGCTTCTTCTGCTTATAATAAACGTCGCCAAAGCTGCGAAGCTGCTGTAGCCGCCATCCAGAAAAAACATCCTCATGTAGAATTTTTACGTGATTGTACAATGGAAATGTTGCAGGAAGCAAAAGCCGAGATCAGTGAAGAAGACTATATGCGTGCAGAATACGTCATTGAAGAAATCCAACGTGTACTTGATGTTTGCGATGCTTTGGAAAGAGGTGATTACGAAACCGTAGGACAGAAGATGTATGAAACTCACTATGGCATGAGTAAATTGTATGAAGTAAGCTGTGAAGAACTTGACTTCTTGAATGATGTTGCTTTCGACTGCGGTGTCACCGGTTCACGTGTCATGGGTGGAGGTTTCGGTGGATGTACAATCAACCTAGTTAAAAATGAACTATACGAAACATTCATCACCACTGCCAAAGAAAGATTCAAAGAGAAGTTCGGAAGAAGTCCCAAAGTTTACGATGTAGTCATCAGTGACGGTTCTCGCAAGCTGGTATAAAAAAGATCTCAAATTCGCTAACATATGAAAAAACCGCTTTGGATTCAAAGCGGTTTTTTCTTCTTTATGCTATAAAAGTGTAGGAAATACACTTTTATGTTGCACAACATACTCTTTTCATATCCAATGTATTAGTAATAGTGTTACTTTTACACCCAAAATCATATACTCTATTACTAATTAGTACTTTTATATCATGAAAAGCATGAAAAAAACCTTTCTGGGAACCGGTATCGCACTGACCTTGTTAAGTGCTTGCGCTCCCAAACAATCTCAAGAAACACTTACAAAGTCCGGATTAAACCCCACTAATTATGAAACAATAGTGGATGGCGTAAAACCTGTCAAACTGTATACGCTAAAGAATGCAGCCGGAATGGAAGTATGCGTAACTAATTTTGGCGGACGTATTGTATCTATCATGGTCCCCGACAAAAATGGAAATCTAAAAGATGTAGTGCTGGGTTTTGACAGCATTGCTGACTACCAAAATATACCAAGCGACTTCGGTGCTTCTATCGGACGCTATGCCAACCGCATTAATAAAGGAGTCATCGTAATGGATGGAGAAACCATTCAATTACCCCAAAATAATTTTGGTCACTGCCTGCATGGAGGTCCTAAAGGATGGCAATACCAAGTTTATGAAGCAAACCAATTAAACGACAGTACTATGACACTGACTATGAAGTCACCGGATGGAGATGCCAATTTTCCGGGAAATGTAACCGCTACTGTTACTTATGCACTGACAAGAGACAATGCCATCGACATAAATTACGAAGCGACAACTGACAAAAAGACTGTTATCAATATGACCAACCACTCTTATTTCAACTTGAGTGGAAACCCTGCCAATCCGGCCACCGACCATATTCTTTATGTAAATGCAGACAGCATCACTCCCGTTGACAGCACATTCATGACCACTGGAGAAATGATGGCAGTAACAGAAACTCCATTTGATTTCAATACTCCTAAAACCATTGCCCCCGATGTGACTAACTTTGAAAACGAACAAATAAAATTCGGTAACGGATTCGACCATAATTGGGTACTTAACACGAAAGGCGATATCAACCAGCTGGCTGCCAAACTGACCAGCCCTACTAGTGGTATCACTTTGGAAGTATATACTAATGAACCGGGAATACAAGTTTATACAGGCAACTTTTTGGATGGAACCGTAAAAGGGAAAAAGGGAATCACTTATCTGCAACGCGCGTCTGTTTGTCTGGAAACACAGCACTATCCCGACAGCCCCAACAAATCACAATGGCCTTCTGTAATTCTGGAACCGGGACAGACCTATCACAGCCAATGTATCTTTAAATTCGGTGTTGAAAAATAATTGTTAAACTTTAAATATTTAATATCATGAATTGGAATTCACATGAATTCATCTGGCTGGACTGGACAATACTGGCAGTCGGCATTGTAGCTGTGATATGGGCGGTATGGCGCTCTGTACAAAAAGACAAACGCTCGCAACAAGGAGCAAGCAGTGAAGATTATCTATTTGGCAAAGGTGAGCCATGGTACATCATTGGTGCTGCTATCTTTGCAGCCAATATCGGTTCGGAACATCTGGTAGGTTTGGCAGGAACCGGTGCCAAATCCGGAGTAGGTATGGCACACTGGGAAATGCAAGGTTGGATGATTCTTCTTCTAGGATGGCTTTTTGTTCCATTCTACCAACTATTAAACAATAAAATGGGCAAAATCATTACCATGCCCGATTTCCTTAAATACCGTTATACCCCGCGTACCGGTTCATGGCTTTCTATCATCACACTGATAGCCTACATTCTTACTAAAGTGAGTGTAACCGCCTATACCGGAGGTATCTTTTTGGAGTTCTTACTTGGACTTCCTTTTTGGTATGGGGCAATCGGACTTATTGTCCTGACCGGCATCTTCACCGTACTGAGTGGAATGAAAGGAGTAATGACCCTCTCAGCTATTCAAACCCCTATTTTAATCATCGGTTCTTTCTTGGTTCTTTTCCTGGGACTGTCAGCCTTGGGAGACGGTAATATTGCTACAGGATGGACAGAAATGATGGATCATGCGCGTAGCGCCATGAATGTAGGAGCAGACGGACACGCTTATGGTGCCAACCATATGTTTCACTGGACCGAAGCAGACCCGATGTATCAAGATTATCCTGGATTCTGGGTATTTATCGGAGCTTCCATCATCGGTTTCTGGTATTGGTGTACCGACCAGCATATCGTACAGCGTGTACTTGGACAGCGTAAAGGCGAAGATAATGATGTGGTAATGAAGCGTGCCCGCAGAGGTACTATTGCAGCCGGTTATTTTAAAATCCTGCCTGTCTTCATGTTTCTTATTCCGGGGATGGTAGCTGCCGCCTTGGCTGCAAAAGGTGAATTTGATATGTCAAATACAGATGCGGCTTTTGCTGTAATGGTAAAGGATGTTCTGCCTGCCGGTGTAAAAGGTATTGTAACTATCGGATTCATCTGCGCATTGGTTGCTTCACTGGCTGCTTTCTTTAATTCATGCGCCACACTTTTTACAGAAGACTTTTACAAGCCCATGTTTAAAAACAAAAGTGAAGCTACTTATGTTATGGTAGGACGTATCGCCACCGTAGTTGTAGTTATCCTCGGCATGGCATGGATTCCTGTAATGATGAGCCTCGGCAGCCTTTACGACTACCTGCAAGGCATACAGTCCCTCCTTGCACCTGCAATGGTAGCCGTATTTGCACTTGGTATATTCTCCAAGAAAATCACTCCGAAAGCCGGTGAAACAGCCATGATTGTAGGTTTCCTAATTGGTATGCTCCGTTTGCTGACTAATATCCTCACCAATACCGGAAAAGATGTGATGACCGGCTGGTTTTGGGAAAATACAACTTGGTTTTGGCAGACAAACTGGCTTATTTTTGAAATATGGCTACTTGTATTCCTCTTGTTGTTAATGGTTGTTGTATCATGCTTCACTCCGGCTCCAACCGCCAAACAAGTGGAAGCCATCACCTTTACCGGCAGTTACAAGGAACTTATCAGAAAGAGTTGGAACAAATGGGATGTTATTACCTCTTTAGGTGTAGTTCTGCTTTGTGCACTATTCTATGCTTATTTCTGGTAAACCATAAATTAAAGGCTGTATGCTTTGAATTATCTTGAAGAATACAGCCTGTTAATTTTAAACCGACGCTAAACCATGACCACCTATTATAACATAAACCCTAAATTCTATGTATCTGTAGACTGTATCATTTTCGGTTTTGACGAAGGAGAATTAAAACTGCTTCTACTAAAACGAAATTTTGAACCGGCTATGGGAAAATGGTCTTTGATGGGAGGATTCGTACAAGAAGACGAAAGTGTAGACGCTGCCGCCAAACGGGTATTGGCAGAACTGACCGGATTGGAAAATGTATATATGGAACAAGTAGGCACATTTGGCGACTTAGAGCGCGATCCGGGAGAACGAGTCATATCAGTAGCCTATTATGCTTTAGTCAATGTAAATGAATATGACAGGGAACTAGTGCAGCAGCACAATGCCCATTGGACAAAAATAGACGAACTGCCACAGCTCATTTTCGACCATCCGATCATGATTTCCAAAGCACGTGAACTGATGAAGCACAAAGCATCATACAATCCGATTGGTTTTAACCTGCTGCCCGAACTGTTTACCCTGACACAGTTGCAAAATCTATATGAGGCAATCTATGGCGAACCGATGGACAAGCGGAATTTCCGCAAGCGGGTAGCCGAAATGGATTTCATTGAAAAAACAGATTTGATAGACAAATCAGGTTCCCGACGAGGTGCTTATCTTTATAAATTTAATGATAAGGCCTACAGAAAAGATCCGAAATTTAAACTTTAAAATAATGTGCCGATGCAATAATTTGCCAATTGACAAATTAGCAGATTGCCACATTACCCAATTATTCATTATGTTAGAAAAATTAAAAGAAAAAGTATTCCGTGCCAATCTGGATTTGGTGAAACACGGACTAGTTATTTTTACATGGGGAAATGTTTCTGCCATCGATCGTGAAACAGGTCTGGTAGTAATCAAACCCAGTGGCGTATCATACGATGATATGAAAGCTGAAGACATGGTTGTAGTAGATCTGGACGGCAACGTGGTAGAAGGTTCTCTTCGTCCGTCTTCAGATACTCCCACCCATGTAGTTCTATATAAAGCATTCCCCGAAATAGGTGGAGTGGTACATACCCACTCCACCTATGCTACCGCCTGGGCACAAGCCGGAATGGATATCCCCAATATCGGAACGACTCATGCCGATTATTTCCATGACGCCATTCCTTGTACCGCAGATATGACTGAAGAGGAAGTAAAAGGTGCCTACGAACAGGAAACAGGCAATGTGATTGTGAAACGTTTCAAGAACCTGAACCCTGTACATACTCCGGGAGTACTAGTAAAAAATCATGGTCCTTTTGCATGGGGAAAAGATGCCAATGATGCTGTACATAATGCAGTAGTCATGGAACAGGTAGCCAAAATGGCAAGTATCGCTTTTGCCGCCAACCCTCATTTAACGATGAATTCTTTATTAATAGAAAAGCATTTCAGCCGCAAACACGGCCCCAATGCCTATTATGGACAGAAATAAGAAACAAAGAAATTAATAACCCTTTTAAAATATAACATTATGGAAAAAGCATTTGATCAGTATGAAGTATGGTTTGTAACAGGAGCACAGCTTCTGTACGGAGGTGACGCAGTTATAGCAGTAGACGCTCACTCCAATGAAATGGTAAACGGACTGAACGAATCAGGGAAACTTCCTGTAAAAGTAGTATATAAAGGAACAGCCAACTCTTCTAAAGAAGTGGAAGCAGTGTTCAAAGCAGCCAACAACGATGAAAAATGTATCGGTGTCATCACTTGGATGCACACTTTCTCCCCAGCTAAAATGTGGATTCACGGTCTGCAACAGTTAAAGAAACCACTGTTACATCTACACACTCAATTCAATAAGGAAATTCCTTGGGATACCATGGATATGGACTTCATGAATCTGAATCAATCCGCCCATGGTGACCGCGAATTCGGACATATCTGTACCCGTATGCGCATCCGCCGCAAAGTAGTGGTAGGTTACTGGAAAGACGAAGACACCCAGCACAAGATTGCCGTTTGGATGCGCGTTTGTGCAGGTTGGGCAGACTCTCAGGATATGCTGATCATCCGTTTCGGCGATCAGATGAATAATGTAGCTGTAACTGACGGTGATAAAGTGGAAGCAGAACAACGTATGGGGTATCACGTAGATTACTGTCCGGCAAGCGAACTGATGGAATACCATAAAAACATCAAGGATACAGATGTAGAGGCACTTGTAGCAACTTACTTCAACGAATACGACCACGATGCTTCATTAGAAGATAAATCAACCGAAGCTTATCAGAAAGTATGGAACGCTGCAAAAGCCGAATTAGCTCTTCGTGCCATCCTTAAAGCCAAAGGCGCCAAAGGATTCACTACTAATTTTGATGATTTGGGCCAAACAGACGGCAGCTACTTCGATCAGATTCCGGGACTGGCTTCCCAGCGTCTGATGGCTGAAGGCTATGGATTCGGTGCGGAAGGTGACTGGAAATCAGCAGCTCTCTACCGTACCGTATGGGTGATGAACCAAGGACTTTCCAAAGGTTGTTCTTTCCTGGAAGATTACACATTGAACTTCGATGGTGCAAACAGTGCTATCCTGCAATCACATATGCTGGAAGTTTGTCCTCTTATCGCCGCTTCCAAACCACGTCTGGAAGTACACTTCCTAGGCATAGGTATTCGCAAGAGCCAGACAGCCCGTCTTGTATTCACTTCAAAAGTAGGCTCAGGTTGTACCGCCACTGTAGTAGACTTGGGTAACCGTTTCCGTCTGATCGTGAACGACGTAGAATGCATCGAGCCGAAACCGTTGCCCAAATTACCGGTTGCTTCCGCCCTGTGGATTCCGATGCCTAATTTCGAAGTAGGTGCAGGCGCATGGATCCTAGCAGGTGGAACACATCATTCTTGCTTCTCTTATGATCTGACAGCAGAATATTGGGAAGACTATGCTGAGATTGCAGGTATCGAAATGATCCGTATCGACAAAGATACTACCATCAGCAACTTCAAGAAAGAGCTTCGCATGAACGAAGTCTACTATATGCTGAACAAAGCACTTTGCTAATTCATCCATGAAGAGGGGATGTGTCAAGGCTAATAAGATTCTTGGCACATCCCACCTTATTTTATCATCATTATTGTTGTACCTTAAATTATAGGTTTTAATATGAAATCAGATGCAAAATCAACCATCGAAGCAGGAAAAGCTATTCTAGGCATAGAATTCGGATCAACACGAATCAAAGCTGTTTTGATTGACCAGGAAAACAAGCCCATTGCCCAGGGAAGCCATAGCTGGGAAAACCAACTGGTAGACGGACTGTGGACTTACAGTGTGGAAGCTATCTGGCATGGCCTGCAAGACTGCTATGCAGATCTCCGTTCCAACGTAAAAAAGCTATATGACACAGAAATAGAAACCCTGGCGGCAATCGGTGTCAGTGCCATGATGCATGGTTATATGGCATTCAATAAAGAAGAAGAAATCCTTGTACCTTTCCGTACATGGAGAAACACCAATACCGGTCCGGCAGCCGCCGCTTTATCTGAATTATTCGTATATAACATTCCTCTGAGATGGAGCATTTCTCATTTATACCAAGCTATTTTAGACAATGAAGAACACGTAAGTAACATTGACTATCTGACCACCCTTGCAGGTTTCATTCATTGGCAAATTACAGGTCAGAAAGTTCTGGGCATAGGTGACGCATCAGGAATGCTTCCCATAGACCCGGCTACCAAGAATTATTCTGCCGAAATGATAGCCAAGTTCGACAAGTTGGTAGCTCCTAAAGGATACCCTTGGAAACTGACAGATATCCTGCCCAAAGTCTTACCCGCCGGCGAGAATGCAGGGTTCCTTACCCCGGAAGGTGCCAAGAGGCTGGACGTGTCGGGCCACTTGAAAGCAGGTGTACCTGTCTGCCCTCCGGAAGGAGATGCCGGAACCGGCATGGTAGCAACCAACGCTGTCAAGCAACGCACCGGGAATGTATCAGCAGGCACTTCCTCATTTTCCATGATTGTTTTGGAAAAAGAGTTGTCCAAGCCATACGAAATGATTGACATGGTTACCACTCCCGACGGAAGCCTTGTAGCTATGGTACATTGCAACAACTGCACCTCCGACCTCAATGCCTGGATCAATCTGTTCAAAGAATACCAAGAACTGCTGGGTATACCCGTAGACATGAATGAATTATATGGAAAACTTTACAATCATGCGCTCGCAGGCGATGCAGATTGCGGTGGTCTTATTTCG
>OGNO01001091.1_pt1 | contig 14207 bp, 17 predicted proteins | sample 1573491 | NCBI WGS metagenome assembly OGNO01 (sample SAMEA2581900, study PRJEB24529) | metagenome | biome: Human gut stool | place: China | collected 2011
GGACAAGTGAGCTACAGGCCCTTGAGATGTAACTCATATGGGGTTCAGATGTATCGCATCCCGATTCAAAAGAAAACACGATGTACCGTAAAAGCGCAACTTCTACTCTTGATGAATGGGAGATGCGTTTTTTACATTTGACAACAAGTTGTAGATTGACAATAGGACTCATACACGATAAACTTTATATAGTATTATGTAGATCAGAAGGAGGCCAAACCATGAGCGTCAAGTACACTACCCCTGCCCAGCACAAGAGCAATCTCCGCAATGTGTACGGCACCTTTGCCATTGAGGGAATGACCATCAGCAAGGACACGCGCAGCAATCTTGACCGCATTGGCAGCGGTCAAGCCAGCTATCAGCAGGTCGTGAATGAACTGCGCGCAAAGTACGCGAAGAAGGGCTGATTATGTTCACGAAGTATGATGTCTACACCACAGTGCAGTCCATGTACTGCTACCCGGATACGGATGTTCTGATCAACAAGTTGAACATTCATGATAAAGCCGAACTCAAACAGGCCGAAGAAGAATTTACTGCAGTCAAGCAAATGGCTCTGTTGCAGGAGCCAATCAAGGGACGTTTTACCAAAACTCACCTATTTCGGATTCACCGCTTCCTTTTTGAAGATGTGTACCCCTTTGCAGGGCACATCCGCAAAGAACAAATCAGCAAGGGCGACACGATGTTCTACCTGCCAGACCTGATCGACCGAGAATTGGAGCGTGTGTTCAAAAACATTCACTCCAAGAAGCTGCTTGCCGAACAAGATGAAGAAAAGCAGATTCAAAATCTGTCGCAGACAATGGCGGAACTGAATATCATTCACCCTTTCCGTGAGGGAAATGGCCGCAGCACCCGTGAACTGATTCGCTGCATGGCATTGGAATATGGCTTGCACATCAACTGGGGCAACACCGACCGGGAAACCTTGATCAACGCCGCAATCGCTGCCGTAGACGATGATATGGCATTCTGTGATGTTCTACGGCAGTGCATCGAAAAGAAAGATACATAATAATAGTCTACGAACCAGAATGCATAATCTGTATAAAAAGCCGCTTCTTTTCATTTTGAATCGAAGCGGCTTTTTATATTAACAATTCAAGAGCACCTGTAAAACAACGAGTACAACTTTCATGAATCTTATAGTTGATAATATACGGTTGTTGTCAACTATCCTGAATTTCAACACGCTGATGAATTTTTGTAGCCACATCGGTATAGAGGTCTACATCAAAACCTTCTGCGACTTCAAAACTAACGAACAAACAATAAGGTATTGCTGTTTTTACTTTTTTACAAGCATCAGCTTTGCAGTTCACTTTGATGATAAGATCCTCATCGTTCCAGACAATTGCTTTTTCACCAACAAAAATCTCGTGCTGCAACGAGCCCTTCCGAACGGCTTGCCATTCAGTATTTAGTCGGTCAGGTACGAGACCTTTTCCATTATCATCAACGTCAAACCACAACTGTATGCCGCGATAAGCCTGTTTATTAGGAACAACAGGAGAAAGATAGGCCAATGTAACGGTTAGCTTTCTTTTCATCAATCGAGACGAAAAATCTACTGGCAGAGGTAGTCTAAAAACTTCGCCCTCATCGATTTTAACTTCTCCTAATCCGATGAGAGTTATACGTTCTTTCGTACACTCAACAACACGGTCTATATTGGGTATTCCATTCCCAAGCCATTTACTCAATTGTTTCGGTGAACTTCCCATTGCAAGGGAAAGTTTTTCAGCAATAGGTTCCCATGAAGCACCATGGGTAAGCATAGCTTTCAACAGAATAGCTGTGGATTCGGGAAGTATACCTACTCCCGTTTCTTCGAGAAACAACTGATTTAGAACATCATAACATTTCGCAGCTTCATGTGTTATTTGAGCTGCTGCATCGCTTGTTCCTGAATAGAAAGCGCAACCATCCTTACTACCAGCTTCATACGGTGCAGCGGATAAACATCCCGGTTCGCGTGTAGACGTAATCCATGTGCTTGTTCCGTCATGATTTTTTCTGATGAATTTTCTACCACCGTAATAAAACAAATCTGGAGCAATAGTTGATCGATACCCTTTTCCAATTGCAGACATTGGAGATGGCATTCCTTTATCGACCGCCCAAATGCAACGAGAATTTTCAGCGGGGCTTGTGAAATCATCGTACAATGCGCCAATTGTCAATCCGTTCAAGCTTTCAGAGGGGGAAAGTATTTTTAGATTCCATTGGTTATTATTAATGGCATCGCCAAAAACTTTGTTTCGCTGGCTCATATTAAGAGCTTTTAATTCATCGAACGGCTTGTTCACAAAATCTATGATTTCAGGATGATTTCCAGCACTTATTATGAACAGAATTTTATATTTATAAGCAAGAAAATCGAGCAAACGCGCAATTGGACTCATTATCCCTGTTAGTTGACGCACAGGATCACCAATAGACAAATTGATTACTTTAGTATTTGGTGCGGTAGCTGGTGATTCTCCATCTCCTTCCATCATTCGCTTTATTGCTCGGTGAAGAGTATCAATGAGCATATGATCATCAGGGATGCCTTCTTCCATTCCCTCAAAGCAAGGCTTCGGGCGTAAAATCGGACGCACATATACAGGACTGCTAATAGGCGTATCATTTCTATTAAGATCCCCGTAAATAGCAAGCGATACCATAGAAGTACCATGAATGCGATATTTACTCTCATAGTCTGTGGCATAATCATCTGGATCATCAATAATAACACGGTTCCGAAGCAATCGATGATTTTGCATAGGCATTCCATCGAAAACAGCGACAACAGCGTCGCCCACTGGCAGCGGCGATTCCTTTGTTAGTGTACATACTTCCGAATCGTTTTCGGAGATAAATGCAGACTGGCAAACAGGCCGAAAAAACATAATGTCGTCAACCTTTGACAACTCAATTTCTTCATAGTTATTAACCAATTCTTCAATAGCTATCCTAGGAAGTTCAACCAACATACCATGATAAAATATATCACTTATTACACACTCCTGAATTATACGTCCCCCTAAAGATTGTATTTCACGAGAAATTGTATCCACTGCTATATGCCTTTTTTGAAAATCAGATCTAAAGAATAATTCGATTTCAAAAGGGACTGGAGAATTTCCGTCAAATTCCAATGATTCACGCCAATAATCTATAGCATGCGTTTCTGCAATCCTGTCCTGCGCATTCCACCTTCTTATATTTTTTATATGGGTAAAGACATCACGAAGTCCTGCAAAACCACGTTTAAATACATCGGTTTCACCATCCTGATACCTTTGCCACAGTGACAACAGCTGAGACATCGCCTGTTGGTTAGACATTATGCAATATAGTTTGCCATTTAAAAGACCTTCATCTCTTTGGCCATTTCTCGAAATCGAGTAAAAATCATCATCTGGTAAAAAAGAGTCTGTTTCAATATCAAACATCCATTCGAGACCATCTGTGTTTTTTACTGCAGTATAAAAATTATCGACTGTTCCAATTATTTCAAAAACAAGAGCAAATTCGGGATTTATCCCTGTTGGTGATTGCTGGATTTTTAGATTTTTCTGTTCAAAAGCAGCTTGGAGAACATTAAAAGACGGTTGCAATCGAGCAAATTGTCTACTGAAAGAAGGCTTCATAATTCTTGGAAATGACGGGGCTTTGCGTTCGCGATCTGCGCGTTCCGGAGACGGAAACAATATTAAAGGTCTGTCTGGCATGTTTCTACTCCTTCCTGATTTTTGTGTGCAGTAATTACTTGTGACTGCCAACTACGAATGGATTTCTCCGTGATTTCTTTTGCATTCCCATTTGGCAAACTTAAAATATATTGTCTGTAAATTGATAGTGCAAATTCTTCGGCTTCTGCATAACTTACTCCTAGTGTTTTTTTTGCTAGTGTGCTTGATTGCAAACCAAATCGAAAATCTTTCTCCTTTTCAAAGAAACGATAATATTCATCCAAATTACTTCGAGTTGGCTTCGGAATTTCTAAACGAATCTGAAATCTTCGCCAAGCCGCTTTATCAAGTAGAGTATCATGGTTTGTAGCAGCAACCACGACAACATAGCTTGGAAGCGCATCGATTTGCATTAGTAAAGAGCTTACAACACGCTTAATTTCACCTGTTTCATGGACATCGCCACGTTCTTTTCCAAGTGTTTCAAATTCATCAAAGAACAGAACGCATTCTCTTGTTTTAGCATATTCAAATAATTTAGAAAGCCTTGATGCGGTTTCTCCGAGGTAAGAACCAATAATTCCTTCATATCTAACTGTAAGCAATGGAACCATTAGAGATTCAGCTATTGCCTCGGCTAGTGAAGTCTTTCCATTTCCGGGAGGGCCAATTAGTAATAACTTGTTTCGCGGCTCAATACCATAGGATTGCAATAAATCAGAACGATTTTGCTCGTTAATTAAATCTCGGCAAGCCGTTTTAACATATTCTGGCAGAATCAGATGCTCCATTCTTTTTCGCGGGATTTTTTCAGAAAAAAGCAGTTGTTCATTTATATTTCCGCGAACAATAGAGGGTGCGCTTGTACTTTCCCTTGCGATTGGTCTGCGAGAGTTTTTTAATAGCTCATCAATCTTTGTTGCAAGAACTGTATGCTGTTTCGCACGTTCCTCAGCGCATAAAGCTTCTGCTGCTTTTCTAAAACTCGTGGGATCATTAATTAATCCATATTTCACCAATTCACATAGCAAATCTGCTCTTGCCATAATTGAATACCTCCTAAAATTTCCAATAATTCATAATTGGCAAGCGGCATTACAGCAGGCCATTAGGAATATCAATGAAATTATTCTCACAAAAATCAAGAAAACTTTTGGTTGCCAGATTACTTGGTATAACGTGACCATTTTCCCAACGGTTAATTGTCGAGTAGCTTACGTTAATCGCGGCAGCTAATTGTTTTTGACTCAAGTTGAGATTCTTACGTACAGAAATAACAAATTCAGAAAATGTCACAATCGGTCCTCCAGATATAGCATGTGCTATATTATATCTACTGTTATAGTATAGCATGTGCTATACTTCTTTACAATAGAGATAATATAAACTTTTAGGGCCTGTTGATGATTTATAAAAAAGGAGGATTGTGGGCTACACTGTTCTGCTCTGTTTCAGCCTGTTCAAGACCAGTTCCGTGACAAAATCCGTTCTCGGAGCGCATTAAAGGAGGTGTTCACTTGGCTGCGTATATCTCTGTGCCCCGTGATTTGACCAAGGTCAAATCCAAAGTGGCGTTCAACCTGACCAAACGGCAGCTCGTCTGCTTTGGCACAGCGGCTCTCATTGGAGTGCCGCTGTTTTTTGTTCTCCGGGATTCCGGCGGCAACACTGCCGCCACCCTCGGCATGATGGCGGTGATGCTGCCGGCGTTCTTCCTTGGGATGTACGAGAAAAACGGTCAGCCCATGGAAAAGCTGCTGTCGTACTATGTGCAGTCCCGGTTTCTCCGCCCGAAGATTCGCCCCTACAAGACCAACAACTACTATGCGATTTTGATGAAGGGAGGCATGACCCATGATCCCGTTTTGGAAAAAGACCGGTAAGCACAGCAAGCCGCAGTCTGCGCAGAAGCGCAGGCAGAACGCAAAGCCTGCTGTGCCCCGGACCGCCCAGCAGTCCATCCCCATGCAGCGGATGTTTGAGGATGGCACCTGCCGGGTGAAGCCTAACTACTACACCCGCACCATCCAGTATCAGGACATCAACTACCAGCTCGCCCAGCAGGAGGACAAGACTGCGATTTTTGAGGAATGGTGTTCGTTCCTCAACTTTTTTGATTCGAGCATCCACTTTGAACTTTCCTTTGTGAACACTGCCACGGACAGCGCAGACTTTGAAAAGTCCATCCGCATCCCTTACCAGAAGGACGGCTTTGATGATGTTCGCGCGGAATATTCGCAGATGCTCCGCCAGCAGCTTTCCAAGGGCAACAACGGCCTGACCAAAACGAAGTTTCTGACCTACGGCATCGAGGGCGAAAGCATGGCGCAGGTCAAACCGCGTCTGGAACACATCCAGAACGACCTGATGAATAACTTCCACCGGCTGGGCGTTCTGGCAAAGCCGCTGGACGGTACGGAACGTCTGCGGCTGATGCACGGGATGCTGAACATGGACGGTGCCAACAAGTTCCACTTCAACTGGAAAGACCTTGTGCCCAGTGGTCTGTCCGTAAAGGATGCCATTGCACCCACTGCGCTGGTGTTTAAGAACAGCCGGACCTTTCAGATGGGCGGCATCTTCGGGGCGGTCAGCTTTCTGAATATCACGGCGTCTGATTTGAGCGACCAGCTTTTGAAGGACTTTCTGGACATGGACTCCAGCCAGATCGTTACCATGCACATCCAGTCCGTTGACCAGAACAAGGCCATCAAAACCATCAAACACACCATCACCGAACTCGACCGCAGCAAGATCGAGGAGCAGAAAAAAGCTGTCCGCGCCGGATACGACATGGACGTGCTGCCGTCTGATTTGGCGACTTACGGCAGGGATGCCAAGGCACTTTTGAAGGAATTGCAGAGCCAGAACGAGCGGATGTTTTTGGTGACGTTCCTCGTGTTGAACACTGGCAAGACCGAGCAGGAACTGGAAACCAACGTGTTTCAGGCGGTCAGCATTGCGCAGAAGCACAACTGCGAACTGTGCCGTCTTGACTTCCAGCAGGAGCAGGGTCTGATGAGTAGCCTGCCACTAGCAGACTGCCAGATCGAGATCCAGCGGGGGCTGACCACCAGCAGCACGGCGATTTTTGTGCCGTTTACCACACAGGAGCTGTTCGACAACGGCAAGGAAAGCCTGTATTATGGCTTGAACGCCCTGTCCAACAACCTGATCATGGTGGACCGCAAAAAGCTGAAGAACCCCAACGGTCTGATTTTGGGCACTCCCGGTTCCGGTAAATCCTTCAGCGCAAAGCGTGAGATCTGCAATGCGTTCCTTGTGACGGACGATGATATCATCATCTGTGACCCGGAGGCAGAGTACGCTCCGCTGGTGGAACGCCTGCACGGGCAGGTCATCCACATCAGCCCGGCCAGCACCCAATATATCAACCCGATGGACATCAACAGCAACTACTCGGAAGAAGACAATCCTCTGGCTTTGAAAGCCGACTTTGTGCTGTCCCTGTGCGAACTGGTGGTGGGCGGCAAAGAGGGCTTGCAGCCGGTGGAAAAGACGGTCATTGACCGCTGCGTCCATGCGATCTATCGCAAGTATTTCGAGAACCCCACCCCGGAAAATATGCCGCTGCTGGAAGACCTCTACAATGCACTGCTGACGCAGGACGAACCGGAAGCACGTCATGTGGCGGCGGCGTTGGAAATTTACGTCAAGGGTAGTCTGAACATTTTTAACCACCACACCAACGTGGATATCAATAACCGCATCGTCTGTTTTGACATCAAGCAGCTTGGAAAGCAGTTGAAGAAACTCGGTATGCTTATCGTACAGGATGCCGTGTGGGAGCGCGTGACCGCCAACCGCAGTGCCGGAAAATCCACCCGGTACTATGCAGACGAGTTCCATTTGCTCTTGAAGGAAGAGCAGACTGCCGCTTATTCTGTGGAGATTTGGAAGCGTTTCCGTAAGTGGGGCGGCATCCCGACAGCCCTAACGCAGAACGTCAAAGATCTGCTGGCAAGTCCCGAAGTATCGAATATTTTTGAGAACTCGGACTTTGTGTATATGCTCAATCAGGCCAACGGAGACCGACAGATTCTCGCAAAGCAGCTCAACATCTCGCCCCATCAGCTTTCCTATGTGACCCACTCCGGCGAAGGTGAAGGGCTGCTGTTTTTCGGTAACGTGATCCTGCCCTTTGTTGACCACTTCCCGAAAGACCTTGAACTCTACCGCATCCTTACGACCCGCCTTTCCGAAGTCGCGGAGGCGCAAAAGCATGAGTGAGAAACAGCCGAAGCTGAAATTCGAGGAGGAAAAGGAGCGCACGGCTACACGCTCCCCTCCGAAAAAGTCTAAAGTGGAGCAGTCGGTGCCCAAAAAGCATAAACTGAAACAGGATGCAGACAAAGCTGCGGAGAAATCCCAGCATCTGCGTTTTGGCAAAGCCGAGATCACCCCGGATGAAGCATCCCGCATGACAAAGCAGCAGAAACGTGCTATGTATGCCGCCGCTGCCGCCCGGTCTGCGGCGCATCGGGAGGTTGACCAGCACGAGGACGATAATGTGGGCACGCAGGCTTTAAGCGAGGGCGAAAAAGCCGCTGAGACTACCCACGATATTTCCAAGAGCCGTTACGCCAGAAAGATGAAAAAGAAAGCCAAGATGCAAGGCAAGAAAGGCGCCCGAACCGCAAAATCTTTCCCGCAGGAGCCGACTGCGGCACAAGATGCAGGCGCATCCTGCACCGGCGAGGGCGGCTCCAACTGGCTCTCACGATGGCGGCAGAAACAGGATATTCAGAAAAGCTACCGTGCCGCAACCCGGTCGGGCGGCACCGCTGCACAGACCGCAGGCGGTCAGAAAGCTGCATCTGGTGGTGTTCCTGCTGCAAAGTCCGGTATGGAGCAGGTCATCGACAAAGGAAGATCGGTGGTCAGCACCGCAGTCAACGGCATTGCCAATTTTGTAAAAAGCAACGCGCACGTTCTTTTGATCGTGGGCGTTTTTCTTTTGCTCCTGCTGCTGGTCATGTCAGCGTTTTCGTCCTGTTCCATTCTGTTCTCCGGCACCACGCAGGTATCCGGGCAGACCATTTACACCGCAGAGGACCGGGACATCCGGGGAGCCGAAACCGACTACAAGAAGCTGGAAAAGGAACTGGATAAAAAGATCAAGCGTACCCCCACCGACCACCCCGGCTATGACGAATACCGATACCATCTGGATGCTATTGAGCACGATCCTTGGCAGCTCACTTCGTTCCTGACTACTCTCTACGACGACTACACCCGCAGCGAGGTGCAGGCAAAACTCAAGGAGACGTTTGCCAAGCAATACAAGCTGACCACATGGGTAGAAGTCCAGACCCGATACCGCACGGTAGTGATGATCGACATTTTTACTGGCATCCCCTACACCGTGCAAGTGCCCTATGAGTATCGAATTTTTCACACCAAATTGGTGAATAAAGGGCTGGAAGTGGTTATTCGGGAGGAACTGAACAACGACCAGTGGAAACGGTACGAAATTTTTCAAGATACCTTGGGTGGCAGACCCTACCTGTTTAACGGCGGTCTGCCGCCCGGTGGCTCCGATGGCTCTGGCGCGCCGGGCATTGATTATCAGGTTCCAGCGGAAGCCTTAACGGATGAGGAATTTGCCGCCATCTACAAGGAAGCCCAAAAGTATGTGGGTACGCCCTATGTGTGGGGCGGCTCTACCCCGGAAACTGGCTTTGACTGTTCAGGCTACGTTTGTTGGGTCTACAACCAGAACGGCTACAATGTAGGGCGCACCACCGCCAACGGTCTGTGGAACAAGAGCCAGCATATTTCTGAAGCCGAAGCAAAGCCCGGCGACCTTGTTTTCTTCGAGGGAACGTATGATACGCCTGGGAAAAGTCATGTGGGCATCTACCTTGGAAACGGCATGATGGTGTCCGCCGGCGACCCCATAAAGTATGCCGATATTCATTCGTCCTACTGGCAGAAATATCTGTCCGGTTTTGGGCGACTCTCAAAATGATTGGAGGAAGAAATGAGCGAAAAACTCGATAAGCTGCGCGCTTCTCTGGAAAAGGAAAGGGAGCGTCGCATTAAGATCAACACTCGCATTGAAAGCCTTGAACGGCGGATTCAGGAAGCAGAAGCTGCCGAGGTCAACGAGATGGTGCGCACCGCCAAGGTCACGCCGGAACAGCTTGCCGCCCTGCTGCGGCAGTCTGCAACTTCCACCCCGACCCCGGCTGCGTTGTCCGCAGTCGGTGCTACGTTCAACAAGGAGGAATCTGATAATGAAGATGATGAATAAGTTCTGCGCCCTGATGCTGTCGGTGGCACTGTGCGCTGGCATGGCGGCTCCTGCTTTTGCCTATGGCGGTGAGCCTGTGGAGGAAGCGGAACAGCCTGTCCTGACTTCTACCACCGATGAAGAAGATGTAGTCACCGTGACCGATGAGGAAACCGGTGCTCTGACCCCGGAGGGCAATCTGACGCTGGTGGACGATTACCACACCGACTATTCCGATGGCAGCGGACAACAGTTCATTACGCTGGTGTCGAAGTCGGGTGCGACTTTCTATCTGGTCATCGACCGCAACGCCAAAGGGCAGCAGACCGTCCACTTTATGAACCTTGTGGACGAAGCTGATCTTCTGGCTTTGATGGAGGAAGAAGATGGGGATGCCTATACCGCTGAAAAGGAAGCGGCGGCGCAGGCAGAGCAGGAGCGCAAACAGGCCGAAGAGGATGCGAAAAAGGCTGCGGAAGAAGCGGCGGCATCTGGCACGGAACAGACTGGTGGCAACAAAGTTACGAAGTATGCTGCCACATTCTTAGGCGTTCTGGCTCTGGTCGGTCTGGCTGCTGGCGGCGGCATTTACACCTTTATGAAGCAGAAGCAGAAAAAGCAGGCAGAAAAAGAAGCCCTTGACCCCGATGCAAACTACACTGAGGACAAGGGCAATTTTGAAATTCCTGTGGAGGATGAGCCGGAGGAGACCGGCGAGGAGGATAACGCAGAAGAATAATTCTATTGGCGGCGTTTGCCGCCTTACATATTGCAATCCAAAACAGATTGGAGGGATTCCTATCGCAAAATTGATCGTGGCGGAAAAGCCATCGGTTGCCATGTCCTACGCCAAAGTCCTCGGTGCCACCAGCCGTCAGGACGGCTACCTTGAGGGCAACGGCTATCTGGTGAGCTGGTGTGTGGGTCATCTGGTGGAACTGGCTCCGCCTAATGTCTACGATGCCAAGTATGTCAAGTGGAGTATCGCAGATTTGCCCATCCTGCCGCAAAAGTGGCAGTATCTGGTGTCTGCCAGCACCAAAAAGCAGTTCGGCATCCTGCAAAAGTTGATGCACCGCCCGGATGTGGATAGTATCGTGAACAGTTGCGATGCAGGGTAGTGCGGTTAGGTGACTTAAGAGAAAGAAAAAAGAGACCTCATCTGGTCAAAAAGTAAACTTTCGATCTTTTCAAATTTGCACAAAAACCGCCAAACACTTAAATGTGTCTGGCGGTTTTGTTACATCAGTTAAAAATTTGAAAACTTAGAAACTTTTTAAAGAAAGCTAAACTCCACCCGTCCGTGAAAAAGGTGAGCTTATCGAACGAAGTCGATAAAGAGCAGTTTATTTCTGCGGCAAAATATAACCAATAATAGCAGCCACTTTTCCATTCTTGGATAAAAGGGCGACTTGATTATCAAGGTTAAGCAGCTCTTCATAAGCTTCTAATTCGCATTCGCTTAAAACATCTTTGCTAAACGAGTATTCAATTTTATACGGAGAAATATCTTTTCCTTTGTTGCTCGAATCAAACAACTCAAAAATTTGATTTGTTGGCAACTCGCTTGCCCGAAAATACGAGAAAAAATTTTGAATTTTTCTCATTTTCAAATTACTCCTTTTCAACAATGACAGAGTCATTCTTAAAAACGCAGTAATCTCCGGAAATCGCCATCAGCCAGACATCTTTAAACCCAACGCGAACTTTTGTTGCATCTTTGGTATCTACTCCTGATGAAAGCTGTCTTCCAGTATTACTGGAGCCGTATAAGTTTGTCTTGAAGGAATCGCTATAATATTCTTCCGGATTCAGATAGCTGGTAGATTTAACGTAAGCCTTTCCCTCGATCTTATCCAAAGGTTCATCGGATGATACATTAAAATACAGTTCATTTGAGTAATTCGTCCAGTCCTTGAATCCCAAATGAAATTCTGCCCAATCAATAACACCGTCAGCAGTAGCTAACAGCATGGGAACATCTGCCGGATTAGTATAAATCGTCTGAGTATATGTATTATCGTCATTTCGAGTGAGAAGTACTGTTATCCCATCTGATAATTGCGCTGCGGTTACCTCAATTTCAGGAAGCAAAACCTTTTGAGTTGCTTTTGAAGATGAAGCAAAAGCATGAACTGGCGTAAGCATCATACATGCAATTATGCTAAACGAGGTTATAATTTTCAAAAATCTTTTCATGGAGTGTTCCTTTCTTAAATTAAAATCGAAAATCTCACTTATGTCATTTCATGTCGATTATACAAGAGAGTTTTCTAAATAATTCGACAATCTCTAATTCAAGTGGTTAATATCCAATAATGTTAATCAAATCCATAAAAAAGAGCCACCACGATATTGCCAAGCCACTCACACAGATGGATAAAATCAATTTATAATCTTTCAGTTTATCCGTGTTAGTGGAATGCACCATATCAACAATTTTGCAAACCAGACCAATGCCAAAAGCTATAGAAGAAACTAAGCACCCAAACAAATATAGCATTATGCAACAATATCTCCTTGAGCATTATATCTAAATGTATGATCTCCTTTGGCCATAATACTTTGTGTTACACGAGGCTCAAAAGTAATTATTCCATCAACCTTTTTATATGCCAAGCTGACATCTACATTCGGCTTTAGAGTTATTGTTGTATGGCCGTAAGTAACAAATATATGAATTGTTTCCATATTGTAAGACCCAGATTGTGTACTCACTTGGGTTACACCGCTTATATGCTTTCCATAATTTCCGTTTGCACTACCAAGGATGGGATTTCCAATAACAACATTATTAGCACTCTTATCCATTTTAATGTCACGATACAAGCCCGCATTTTGTCCATCAACCGTATAGTATTGAACGCTTGCAATAGAGCTGTCGGTTTTAGTTATAATTTCATGAGAATTATTATCAGCGGCAATCCAGCCGACACCAAAGCTATCAGTAAATGTGAATACTGGGCAACTTGACCATTTCATATCATAGGCAATTTTGACAGTCTTTTTGTTATTTGAACCAGCTAATCCATAACGAAACGTCAATTTTGCGGATTCATTAGATGCTCTAGAACCCTGTCCAAATATATGAGTGTATGCATCATCACCGATGCTGTACGATTTGATTAGTTCAATCTGTTTTTTATTATAGCCGTCAGCTTTCAATGATCCTGCCGACTGAGACGAAAGTGCGGCAAGCTGGTTGTTCAAACTTGCTCGCGTAACAACTCCTTTTTGCAAAAGTTCAGCAATCATTTCTTTTTCAGAAACTACAATTTCCTGAGTGTTGTTTACGCTCGAAAGAATTTGGTCAGCAAGATTCATAGTTTGTTCATTGGCTGCAAATGAATGTAGAGGAGTAAAAAAGATACAAATCGCTGTGCTCAGAAAAACAAAAATCCTTGTAAATTTTTTCATGTTCACATCTCCGATTATCATCATATCTGTTTGTAGTCGAGCGATTTCGGGACATCTGGCTGATATGCCGTAAAGCAACAGGTGCTGTTTACGCTTACAACGGCAAGCACCATAGCCATGACACAAGTGAATTTGCTCAAAAGCAACATCATCTTTTTCATTTTCTTACCTCCATTTTGAATTTTATTTTTAAGGACGTTCATTATGTAAAAACATACAAACGCCTTCGTACCGTAGGATATTTGATTATATCCGGTTCTAAAAAAATGGAATGATTGAAAAAATCACTAAAACCCATTTTGAAAGGTAGTATACTGTTATACTGCGGGTGTCTGGAAGCACACTGAAAATGGCAAACAGGAAATCTATTGATGAAAGAGCAGATGCGACCATCTTATAGCTTAACCGCTTCTTTTTGCCCAAAGGCTTATTCTTTGCTTCTATCGGAGAGAAAAAGATAGAGATACCCAAAAGCGCTGCTGTTGTTATAATACGAAAAAGGTGATTTGCTGCAATTACTTTACTCAGTAAAATGCAGATAAGTGCCAGTCCGGTAAATGCCAGATAGCATCTGGTGTGCGACGTTGCATGATAGCCACCAATGTAGATTCTCTGCGGGATAAAGCCGATCAAGAATGAAAGCGAGTATCGAACATCACCACATATAATTGAGATGAGGATGACAAGCAGAATGCTCACAACAGATGATATGAGCAGCTCGTACCCATAGACATACGCATCCGCTTTTGATTCGTCTACCACTTTTTGTTCGCAGAAAAGACGGACTAATTTCTGAGACAGCGTGCGTTCCCACATTGCAGTTGCGCCACCTTATCTTCTGATTTTTG